>JGI24020J35080_1000761_pt1 | contig 21003 bp, 34 predicted proteins | sample Deesub1362A_J573_FD_35080 | JGI IMG/M metagenome (IMG submission 35080) | reverse complement strand
ACTCGTCATGCAACAAATTAAAAGTATCATCAATTTGTTTTCGGAGTTGTTCAAACTTTATTTTGTCGTAATTTCTTATCCCTGTTTTGAATACCATCACTCAACCTCCTCAAAATTCTGTTTTGAATTGCTCATTGCTCGTACCCATCCCAAAGTTTTTTTTGGCCGATATCTGCTCTCTAACCACTTCAGCTCAGCGTAATCTCCAAAGTAACAGTCCAAGTTTCTCCACTTGCTTTAGTTCCCTTCGAAATCACTTTCCGATTCAGGTTAATCGCACTGATACTTTGTTTAACCGTAAACTCTTCCCAAGCGAAGTTCCCAGTTGCGGTGTCAAACGTTGACCTAAAGCTGACTTTTTGAGCCGACACAGATGGGTATCCAGCATCCATCCCTACATAAGCAGTGTTTGTACCAGCAAGATCCGTCTCTGTTGGACTAATCTTGCTGCCTGCTCCACTCCCTCCAGTTTCAGCATACAGTCTTTTAAGGGTCAGAGAAGTGTCACTCTCAACGCTCTTAACCTGATAAAGCACTCCATCTGCATCAAGCTGTATCCAGTAGTCTGCTGCAACCTCCGTTGTGAAAGCAGTTCCAGTGCCTGTTACTGTAGCAGATCCATTTGTGAATGTTAGCGTGCCAGTTAATGCTGTCAGACCTCCATCGCCAACTCCAATCTGTGCATTTGCATTATCAAAATGGTTTGCTGACGCCCCTATAACTAGATTCCAGATCTCATTGATGCCTTCGTTAAGCAATATGTTGTCTGCAAATATCTCCTCTCCCAAAAATGAATCAAGATTTTCTACTATCGCTTCTTCAATGCTCTTTCCTGCTTTCAGTGCCTCTGCAATTTTACCATCAGGATCATTGAACTTGTGTATCGTCCACTCGGTCTTATGTCTAACTTTCTCAATCATAGTTTGTATGGATTAATAAGACTTTAAAAATCAAAGTCAGCCACCACCTCTATAATATCTAGACGGAAAGTACTTTAGCCGGTAGCTTCTATGTTTTACTGTATTGATCTCTTTTTTATTTTTCCCATTTCCACTCTATGGTTTTTGATTAGCTTAAGAGCATCGATGCTGAATTCTGGATCTGTATCCTTGATTTCCACCATATCATCCGATAAGGTAGCATTGGGGTCTTCTTCCAAGTACTGACTGAAGTCGATGTTGTGAACTCCAATAATATTGCCCTGGCCATCGTGCTCAACGAATCTTCGTTTTTTAATCTTTCTAACTATGCTTCCATCTGTATCAATTTCATGCCAGTTTCCATCATCGGTTTGCACATACTTTCCATTTTCATGTCCTGTTGCCTTTATCTTTGCCCAGTCTATTCTCATATCATCACTCCGTGAATTTATAGACTTTATAGGTAATTTCATATGAAGTTGAGGTACCATTGTGTAGTTCCAAGTAGTAAGTATCGTTTGCTCCAGCATGGTATACACTGGCATAGCTAGCTTGTGTTGCCTTTCCCATAATCGAAATAGTCTCAGATGCAGTAGAGAAATATGCTGTATGGATTAAGAATTTCCCATTTCCTGTTGTTATGACTAAAGTGGTTGTAGTGTTTGCACTTAATAAACTCGCACCGCTTAAAACAAGTGTCGCAATTGCACTCAACTTTTTTAATTGAGAGGCATGATAGGTATCAAGAGTGTCTGCATCAACTGCAAGAGCATCATGGACTGACTTGTTATGGTTTGATAGGTCCCCCACACTCATCTGCCTTGCTGAAACACCATCGTGTTTATGTCCAGCTGCTATGTCAAAACTAATCTGAGATTCACCTAACCCAGAAATAGAAGATTGAGCTCTTCCTATCTCTTCCCAACCAGTCCCAGTGCCCCGATAGATGATGGTTGTATCGGTCTCCACAAATAGCTCTGTTGTAGCTCCAGAAGCTGGCTTATTTGCTGCTATATCAAATGTTATCTTCCGAATTCCTAAAGATTCATGGTTTGCTAAGTCGTGATCGGTTAGCTCTGCCACACTTGTTGTTTTTGTATGATGGGCTGATCCATCCGCAGCATGAGAGTCAAGCTCTGTCTTACGTAATGCATCATTGGAGTCCACTGGAGCACCTAAGTTCTTTATTAAATATCCTCCCCAGTCTTTAGAAGCATCAATTATTAGCTCAGAGAGTTTTTTAATCCCTAGTTTACTCAGCCACTTGCTCATTAGTTCTGCACCCCTGTAACTCCTTCAAGCTGAATGGTAGGCTCAAAACCAGATGCGGGAGCAGCAGAGCAATAAGCATAAAGCCTGATTGCGGAGACCTTCTCGTTTGTTGTTATACTCGACATAACATCGATGAGCACGTCATCAAAGCTCGCTCCCTCTGCAACACTTTCCTCAGCATCGAGTAAATTAACTTCTGTCGCTCCATCGCTTAGTAGAGCTCGAAGCATGAAGAAGAGTGTACAGCCGGATCCAGAAGGGTTATCTGCTACAACATGAATCGAATCAACAATGGAAATAAAATCGTTATCAGGTGTTACTTCCTGTTTGAGCGTTAGAGCAGTTTCTGTAACTTGCACTGATGAGATATTGCCCTTGCTAAGGATTCTCCCTGAAAGCTCCATGTTCATATTCTCGATATCCTTAAAGACTGAGTAGTTGAACCAGTTATCATATTCAGCTATAGGCTGTTCCCCTGCTTGGTATTTTGCCCCTCCAGAAGGTGGCTCTGAACCAACATCATCCCATCGGGATTTCTGAGTGATACCCATGTCCTCACCTAATCCATTCGAGTTTAAAAATGAAAGTCGGGTCAGAGTAATCCTGCATAGGTTCCCCCATTCGGGTTGCTGTTGGCCAAATCATTGTAGGCTTTGGTTGAATCTGAAACATCAGAAGAGGAGCGGGGTGTAAAAGTTCCATATTGCTTTGCTTCTAGCCTTACTCCTGCTGGTTTGATTGCTTGTAGCAAGTCTTTGAGTTCTTCAACTGTTAGGCCAGCATTATTGAGATCTTGCAGAAAAACCCAGATGTCAAAGTAAGCTGGTTCTAGATCATATAAGTCTCTAACTTCAATTCTGCTCGTTTCAGTGTTCAATGTTGCTGCAACAACTTCTTTGACATCTTTGATCGTTGCTATATCTGTAAGCTTACTAAAAGTGATTTTTATTCTCGCTCTATAGTGCTCATCCGTCTCATTTTGTCGTCTGCTAACGTTGAAGAGCTGCCCAATGTAATCTAGGTTTTTCCCAGTTGCAAAGTCAACGAAATGGGCGTTCTCTATATCACCAATTGTCTGTTCAATGTTCTGGAACTCAGAATCGATAACTGAAAGCAGCTTGTAGTTATTTGAATCACTCATCTTGTTAAAAGCTGTAGAAAGTTTTGAAACCAGATCCTCAACTGCCATCTGATCACCTCACGAAATTGTGACTGTTATCTTGGTATCGTCTGTTTGGGCGATTTCATTATCAGCAATTGCTATGTTTGATGTTCCTGCAGGAGGAGATGTTGTATCAATTTTCACGATTGCATCAACAACTCCTTGGATGTTCATGATAGCAGCCAGAACCTTGGCATGGATCACATCATCCCCAATTTCTAAGTTGGTTATGTATGTCTTAACAGCATCCTTGACTGTCTGGGCATCGATGGAGCCCCCATCGCTTGTGATCGAAACATCGACATAGATGTCAACAGCTGTTGGCCTACTGAAATAAATCGTGTAAGGGTTACTATCCTGATCGTAAGCTGTTGAGGAAACATCACCGTAAGGCTGGATTCCTGCTGGCTTCGTATCGAAAATTGCTTGGGCTACATTTGCATCGGGGCCTCCCCAAACAAACACTCTGAAGGATTTGGGTGGCAGGCCACCAGTTCCAGTGTTATCGTTTATGGTATCATTTTCCAATATGCTTGCAGTTTTTACACCATCCACATTTCTTACTTTAGCAATGATTGCATCTAAGGTAGCTTTTCCCAAACTCTGTATGGTTGTTTTAACTCTCGTTCGCAACTCTTCATCTGTTTCAGTCTCTCTCCCCTCAGATGTCGCTACAGAATTGTTCACAGATTCAATTCCTGATATAGGATCAATTATCTTTGTGATTGTATTTGCTGCCACATTTCCAGAACTCCCAGGTTGGTCAGCTTCAATGGAAGCATCAACACTCGTGTTTCCCGTCTGCAGAGTTATAGCATCGGTCGTCTTGAATACCACAGATTCATCCGAAGTTGCAACTCTGGTGCCAGCAGGAATCGTGATATCTTGACTTGCAGGAGTGGACCGAGAAAATGTAACTGTTCCAGTTGCTTTGGCTGCTGGAATTCTTGTAAAACCGATCAATGCAACTACATCATTCAAGCTTTGCCCAGTTGCGAAGTCGATATAGCCAGCGTAGTATGCATCTTCAAGGNCCTGCCACAATACAGCCTCACGATAGGCTGCTGTTGCAAGGATCTCGTAGAGTGGGGAAGATGGTGTTAAATCTATATCATCACCATATCGCTGCTTTGCTTGCTGCTTGTAGTCTTCGAGGATTGCATCAAAGTCTTTTGAAATAAATCCATTTGTTGTGACACCATAACTCATAGAGATGTCTCCGCATTAAGCAAGTCTCCAGAAGTAACAGTCAGGCGGATGTTGATGATAGCTTTCCTGTCCGTATCTGGTTTTGATATCTCTATCTCATCAATGGATTTTATGAATGGGTAGTTGGCTAGAGCTTTCACTACTTCACTCTCAATCAGTTGTTTGCTATAGTCAGATTCTATAATCTGGAAGTAATCCATCCCGAAATTGGCATCGAAGGGAAAAGATTCCTTAACTGTTTTGAGAATGATATGGATATCTTGGGCAACCTTATCAATCCCATCTACCATCTCGATGCATTTCAATTCGTTGATTACAATATCACCACTGGTGTCAAGTTTAAATGTTCTACCATAGTCCATGGGATTAGATAATCTATGTTCTAATTTAAAGAAAAGTCAGCCTTCGTAAACAAAATTCTGGTTTTGCACGGTTATACCGCTGAATGTGTGGCAGCTTGACGATCTGCTTATGTCTCCTGCTCTGCAAACGGGGATTCCATTTATGTATATGAGCTGAGAGCAAGAGGAATTGTCCCCAGCATAGGCAGTTTCATGTGCTTCAAAACTCTCGCCCATACATACAACAGGCTTTCCAATTATAAACACAAAATTCTGCATGTTAACAGTAATGGAATAGGATCCTCCTCCTGCAGGAGGATCATGGCAATCGTCCTGTGTATCGTAATCCCCTTCAACAGTTATGAGCATTTCACCACCTCAAAATTGTAGAAAATCAACTCTTTTAGCTTTGATCTCGAGACTACCATCTTCTTTGAATTTCAAGTATGCTCCTGTTTTGTGCCAGATCAGGATCTCATCTTTGTTAATCTGTGGGATCTGATCGACCAGGGTAAAGATTCCTGTCAATACCACTGCATGGTTGGTGTTAAACTGCAAGATCTCGTTAACTGCCACGATATCCTTATTTTTGAGCTGCTCCTCGAGTTCGTATTTGGAGAAGACAACTAGGCAGATATCACCTTCAGCGGGAGCGATGGTAATTGAGCTATCAGCAAACTTTGGAACTGCGATGGGGAGATCAAAAAGCTCTATTTCTTGCCCTTGGATCCTGTGTTTTAGCTTCACATTGCATCTTAGCTTGGAAAGATCTATCTGAGTGATTTTGCCCAAGGCAAGAGTATTAATCTCATCGAGTTTCGAGTCGATAAGTCTGATAATCTTCTCTCCGATCATACAGCCTTCACTCCCAGCTCAGAATAGTATTCCTCTCCCTTGCATACATGGGAATATTCAGCAACCTTGAAAGTTCCCTTAACTCTGATAGATTCAAGCTTGATAATCGAGTCTGTTGAAGCCTTCCACTGCAACAGAGATTTAACTTTGTAATCTATTGCAGAATCTTCACTCTCCTGCTCCATTACTTCTATCAAACCTGTTTCCGATGAGAGAATGATTGCCTCAACATCTTGGAATTGCTTTCTAACAAAGTAACCCATGTTGTTTTTGATGTATGCCGTCCAGCCTACTTCAAGGAGCAGATCAAGTGGAATTGTGTTCTGCTTTACCAATTCACCGTTTGCAAATCCTATACAGGTTCTAATGTTCTCGTAAGCAGTTTTATCAAATACGTAGTCTTTTGGCAGAGTTACACCAGGATCCTCTACCTTGCCAACAGGGATACCAGCTGCTGAAAACATATCTTTTACAACCGTTGTTACTGAAGTCCCCTCAGGATATTTCTTTATGATTATGCCAGATTCAAAGAGGGATTTGGTCTCATCTAAGGCTGTTATCACGGTTTTAACATCGCCACCATCTCTCTCATCCCAAACTCTGTCAATAATTCCGTAGAAGATTATACCATAATCGTTGCGGTAGCCTGCTTTGAGCTGTATCCTTTCATCCTTCTTGATCTTTGCTTTTGACATATCCGATAGATTATATATTGCGATTTCAGTCTTGTTTGCGTTCTCCTTGTTTCCTCCTTCGACATGGAACTCGATGTCGAGATCATCAATGGTTATCAATAAATCCGAGATCTGTAACGCATAATAACGATCGAAGAGTTCTACCATGGCCATCACCAGAAAACCCAGATATCTGCCTTCGATTCGTTTATGTCGTAGGGCAGCATGGTAAACAATATTTCATAGGTTGCTGGGTCCTTAGCTTCCCAAGGGGTTAACTTGCAGAGCTTGCCATTGAAAACAATTTTAGAGTCTTCAACCCTCACGATCTTAAGAACACAGAAACCATTTGAGTTCCATCGGTAAAAGCAATCGTAAGCTTCGTTATCAATCTTTACTCTCTGCCTCTGGGGATAACCCAGGTTAGCATCGAAGGGTAGGACATTAACAGAGGGCATTTAGCTACCTCCACCACCAAACCAGCTAAGAATGGAGTCGAGCCAGCTCTTATTCTCCTGCTTTTCAGGAACATCTGGAACCGTTTTACTTTGAGGAGTTACTGCGGTATCGCTACCTGGATACTGCGATTCATCCGGCATCAATTCTGGCAAAGATATAGTTGCCGTCTTAGCTTTAGCCTTCAAGATCTGTTTGATATAAATCGTGGCATAGACTATGTTCTCGCTATCGGAATCTCTAAACCTCACGGATTTTAGGACCATGTGGTCATAATGACCAAATTCGGTTGTCAAGCTGATGGGTTGCTTCGCTTCATAAAGCTGGTTGAGGGTCTCTACTTCTCCCCTATCCCTAAAGAGCTGAAGTTCGAGTTCAAATTCAGCAGGCTTTAAGATGATGTGATCTGTCACCGAGAACTGTTCTTCAACTTTGTATTCTGGCACTTCAGTGTCTTTGGTTAGATCCACAACACTGATGGCTTTGAATTGCTTTCCACCGATGAGAATGTTCATGTTTCAATAGAGGTTTGGGGGAGATAAAAAGAAAAGTCAGCTCAATACCTTAACATTTCAAGTTCTTCCCTGATAACCTCTCGGATTTTTGTTTCAATCAGATCCTCTATCGCTCTGAGATCGAATTTGCATTCATGCTGGATTAGCTTGTCCATAGTTCTAATCCCTTCAGCTAGGTTGGTGCCATATTTCAATGCTATTTCTATCGCATCCTCTGGAAGCCTTACAACTTTAGACATGTTACAATTTGTAACACCTATGGTATTTAACTGTTACATATTGTAACAGAGAATAAAAATAGTGTTACAATTTGTTACAGGAATGGGAAATAATGGAGCTGGATTAATATCCATAGGTTGCAAGGTCTTCCCGGAAGACTTTCCTTACTGCATTTCTAACTTCACGTTCATCTCCCTTCTTCACATTGATCTCGATCTTTGGGACATAGATCGTTTTGTTCTCCACTCTCCTTACATTGCTGACTGATGAGACGGCCGCCGGGCTTATGGTTGGGATTGAAGGAGGTCTATGCTCAGCAAGTATTTTAGCTGCTTTGAGAGCCATGCCAGCGGGTGTGAACTGCATCAAAGCCTGTATTGCCTGAAAGATGGGGTTTTCTGTTATAGCTTTCCAGACGTTTTGGATGATTTGAATGAATTTCTCTATGATGTTCGTGAGCCATTCAAAGCCTGAGCGGAGGTATGTAACTGTCTTCGTTACAGTATCGATGGCTGATTGGAGAGGGGGGAACTTCTCCAGTAACCAGTTGACAATTCTGCCAAGGTAGGATTTTTCCCACCCCTTGACCATTACATCTTGGAGAAGGAGGATTGCTCCAACTACTGCACCTATTAAAGCGATCCATGGGAGAAGTGGAGCCATTGCTGCCCAGATGGATGTGGTGAAGCCTGTTAGTATTGCTCTTAAACCAGCAAATCCACCAATTGTTTGACTCACCCAAGCAAAAGCAGCAGCCTGCAACATTAGTGGGCCAACAGTCCCTGCTACAGCAGTTGCAAGAACACCAAAAGTTCCAGCGATAGCCTTAATGGGCTTTGGCAGGTTTTTCAACCATTCGGTTGTTGATTTAACTCCTCCAATAACTGATTTCAAAACTGGTAGAGCACCCAATGCCAATTCCTTCTTAAATTCTTTCCAAGCTGTTGTAGCTTGCTGCATTGTTTCGTTGAGAGATTCTTGCGAAAGATCCGTCTTTCTTACGATATCGTCTCCTGATTCCATCACAGCCATAAGAAAAGCTTGCCTCTTTTCTGCCTCTGTTAGCTGAGAAGCTGTCTTACCGAGAGTTTTAGCATATCTCTCATATGCCTCATCGGCTTTAACGATGATACCGAGGTTGTCCAGGATGAGTTTTGACTGCCTTGCAGTACCAATGGCTATAGATTCAAACATATATTGCACGTCAGTACCCATCGTTCTTGCAGCTGCTCTTGCGATCTCCATCATCTTTGGCAGATATTGAGGATCAATACCCATTGTCATAGCTCTGTTGGCATTCAGGATTATTTGAGTGCTGTCAATAGTTCCTGCTGCAGCCTCTTCCATTGCAGCTAAGATTGCATCTGCATTCTCTCCTGCTCTTACTCTGAACACCCTCATTGCATCCTGAAAGTCTGCAAGATCTTTCGTTGCACCCTTCCAGAATCTGAAACCACCATACCCAATAATAGATAATGCTCCACCGATTAACAGTAGGCTTTCTCTTGCCTGATTTATTCTGTCTGTAAGCCCTCGGATACTTTTCTTTACTTCATCCATCGCCCGATTTACCTGTTTGATCGGTTTTGTAGCTTCATCAACGAATTGGATGACAGCATAAAGACTTCTAATTGCTTCAGTAGGCATGTAGAAAGACTTATGTTTGTTGGTTATAAAATAGAGTCAAGTGATGGTGTGAGTAAGAAAATAAATAAACTCGGAAAAATTTCAGCAATTTTTCTTTTGTTTTTTGTAATTGTAATAATCATTAGTTCTATGAACGACGAAACTGATGAAAAAGTTCTCGAGAGAATTAATGTAGATGTTTGTGAAGAACTTTATATAGGCTATGAAGACCCAAAGATAAATCTATTTGATAAACCTGGAGGACTTAGTGCAGGTGCCAAACTAATTGCAACGATACCTTGTAGCGCAACAGTTGAAGTTCTTGAGGTTAGGGAAGTAAATGGCATCACTTTTTATAAGGTGAAACATAAAGACATTGTTGGTTGGCAAACCAAACGATTGCTATTAGGAGAATAAGTGGCGATAAAATGTGTGGGAAAAAAGAAGAGAAAAGTGGAAGAGATATAAGAGTTTGCCCATTCTACTTTGGTTGGAGAGGTGAATTAGTTAAACAGGTTGCAACGGATCAAGCTAAATGTCTTCAAAACATATGTATGCTCTGGAATACCTCAGAACAGGACTGCAACCTTAACGTGATTGCAAAGCAGCTAGCTGTTGTGGTGCCCCCAGCAATGAAATAATTCACCTGAGTTCTAAGAACTTAATTAACTCCTCTTTTAACTCAGTCCTCTTCAGTTGAACTTCCGACTCTTCTTCGAGCAATTTAACGAATTCTTCCACCAATCCATTAAGAACTTTCTCCCAGATCTTAAAGTAATCGTGCTTTAGATGGATTGTTGTAACGCCAGTGGTGCTCTTCTTACCCATCTTAACCAAATCAGGCTGGAGGGTATTCAAAATATCATATATCAGAGTTTGTAACAGGATCTCATCCATTTTGATGAAGCAAGCATCGGCGGTTCTGGCCGCAAACTCTCCAAACTTATCTCTCAGCCTCTGTCTTGCAAGATCTGTTAAAGTCTCTATTCTATTTTCAGCTTCTTCAAAAAGCCTATCAACATCCTCTTCTCTGATGATCCTCTCTGAGCTAAACAACAATTCAAGCAAGTCATGCGTTATAATTGGATTCTCTCTGTATTTCTTTACAAGGTATACGAGGGTTGGAGCTGGTAAGAATGAAAGTTTGATTCCTTCAGTCATGTGTCTGAACTGTAAAGCGTATCTCTCGATCTCTCTGGGAAAGTCAGGGCCTACAACAACTAAATAGCGGACATAATCTCTATAGACTCCCAACAGCCTCTCCTTGACCATATCTATACAGTAGGTTTTAAGCCTGATCAGATAATCGGGATTTCTTGTGAGGTAATCGTAAACTCCGCTTGCAGCCGTCTTACATTCCACCACTGTGATGTATGGCGGGGTTGCATGCGTCCCGATCACAAGAAGATCCCAACCCGACCCTGTAGCCCTTGATACAGTATCAAACTCCAAAAGCTGAAAAGCCTGCTCTGTTAGAATCTCAAAGACTTTTTCAGGAGGGTTGTGGTATTTCTCCCTTGCTAATTTTACGTTCTGTCTCGAAATCTCACCATAGTCGTTCAAGATCTGATTTAAAGCGTTCTCAGTATCCCTTCCAACCGATTTTAGCAATCCCTCCTCTTTCCGTCTTTCCTCAACAAGATTGAGCAGAGCATCGAATATCTTACCGGTAACATGGTTCAACGTTGGTGGATCCACCAAACCCTGATAGATCAGTTCAGCCAAGACAGCAGGATAGTGTTTGCAGAATGGATATCTGCCCTTCTTGACCTGATACATGTAATCGGCACATTTCTCATCGCAGGAGTATGAGAAATCATCCTTGCCCAGGTTAGAGATTTTAACCCTATATCCAGAGACATCCGCTATGACCAGATCTTCACTGAAGTGCTCAATGTTGACCTTCTTGAGCAGAAAGTGATCTTTCGAATCCTGAACCTTGGATATCAATCTTTGTTCGACGAATGAGTTTACAAGAGTTTCAAGATCCTCTATGCTCATATCGCAAGTATTTGCGAGATGTTCAGCCAACTTAGCTTGACTCAAACTAGAATATCCCCTTACCCCCTGATTTTTGCAGATTTCAATCATTTCGTTTTTTGTCAACTTTTTAAGAAGTGTAACCTTCTTTTTGGTGGACACAAAGAGAGTTTGGATTTGAAAAAATAAAACATTAACGATTACTCGAGCATCACCATCTTGTTGCCATGCCTAACGAATGTTCTCTCACTTCTTGGCTTTGGGATTGATGGAATATCTGGCATTTGACCTCTACCTCTTTCAACCATCAGATTCAGGGCTATCATCCACTTCAGCTGCTTTTCTAGACTCCAGCTTTTAACTTCATCGATGTCAATATGGAGCTCTTTGGCAAGGATGTATAGCTCGAGCTCACCCGCTACTTCATGGCTAAGTTCATCAATTCTCGAAAATCCTGGAGATCCCCCCGATGTATTCCGAGCAGCTCAACTCCAAGCCTGAGAAACTCTGCTGCATCCATTTCCTCTACATCTTTCTTGGTGAGCTTGGGCTTTTTAATGCAAGCAAGTATTAAATCTCTATACATGTCGGCAGGGTCTTTATCCTCTCTCCCCACCGTTTTGAGCAAACGATATCCGCTTAGTTTCTGTACTTTGTAGACTGTTTCTCCAATTTTTAGTTCAGTAAGCTCTACAGGCATACATCAAGGTTCTCGAGAAGAGTATAAAAAGAGAGGTCAGCCCCTTGTTTTCAGATTGAGAAATTGTTTTACAAGCTTGTCCATTTCTGGGAACGCTTTAACCTCTCCATCCCTAATTTTGTCATAAATTTCCTTATTAATTGACCTGTGCTGGTTCACATATACATCATACGTGAAGTCAACTATTGGTTTGTAATCCTCTTCGTTTCCTTTAGCCACTGCATCGATGTATCTCTCTCTTTCTTCGAGCCCGAGGTAAAGTGTTGGGTATCCATTCTTCTCTAATACGAAATTCATCAATGCTCTCGCAACTCTACCATTCCCATCTACAAATGGATGGATTGTGACGAACTTCGTATGAAGCAGCACTGCGAGTTCAAATGGGTGTAATTTCTTCCTGTTCTGTCTGTACCATCTTATAAGATCTTTCATCAGCTCTGGCACTTCGAAAGCTGGTGGTGGCTCATAATCCGCTTTCTCAATTAAAACCTGAATCCGACGGTATTCGCCCGCTGATTCAAGCAATCCTTCCATGATTATTGTATGTATCTTTTTTATCAATTTCTCTGAAACATCACCCTCGTAAGAGTTTAGGTAATTTCTCAGTTTTCTGAAATTTGCTATCTCATACACTTCTCGCAACGACTTGCCAGCTGGGGTCAATCCATGTTCAAGCAGTTCTTCAGCTTGCCTCAACGTAATAGTGTTACCTTCTATGGCTGTGGTACCTTGTACATATCGTATAAAAACTGATTCCTCGTATCTCTTTAGCTCATCAGGGTAGTATTCTCTGAATAACTTGTAGCTGTAATGGAGGACCTCTAACATGTATGCTTTTTTATCGTCTAAAAACAAACGGCGTTTTTTCAGCCAGTAGTCTGTGAATCTCTTTAACTTAATTACCTCAAATTTACCTAACTTGTCGAGAAAATCTTCCATGGTTGTTCTCTCCAATCTACCAACATAGAAGGTCGTTACTAAGCTTTTATCGTTAACTTCAATTCTATCTTTGATATAGACATACTTATGACCCTTAATTTTCTTAATTTCAAGTTTAGCCATATTATATAGTTTAGTAAAAACAAGTTAAAAAATGTTTGGATTGAGTTAACTACTAAATTAGGAAATATTAAGAAATCAGCTCCATTTCTCTTCAATCTTCAATGCGAGTCCTTCAATGGAGACTTCTGTTGCCTCTCCACCCATATCGCCTGGGTCCATCTTCTTGAGTATGGCATCGTAGCAGTTCACCGTCAGGCCTGGAGCCTTGAAAGTTACAGTTATTAGCTCCTTGTCAGCTTTAATTTGCTGTAGTTGGTTTAAGGCCTCTGATGTAGCTCTACACTTCAACGTAAAACTGGGCTTGGCATACTTCTTGTTGTATCCAACAACTCCCTGAACAGTTTCAATGTGAGTGATCTCATCTTCGTTATCGTAGCTGAAACTCAATAGATCGTCGATTTCCACCCCGCCTATCTGGCAGGATATCTCTTTAACATCCCATTCTTTGGCCATTTACCCACCTCACACCTGTATTGTCAGATTCAGGTTGAACGTATGGATGTCTCCAGCCAGTGTTGCAGTTACATACACATCTTTGAGGATCCTGTTGGATTTGTCTGTGTCAGAAATTGAGTCGTAGTCGGGCATCACAATGGTATAGCTGCTCAAAGCTCCATCTCCCATCATTCCTTCCAAGGCTTGAGCTATGGCAGCTCTCACGTATTCAATGCCTGCAGGAGTGTATGGGATCTTTGCCATTCTCAGCCTTAACGAAGCGAGGGAATCTTGGATGGCTGTAATCGAATAATATTTGGTTCTCGTTATGTCGATGAACTTTGGATCTCCACCTGTTGTAAGAGCGTTAGAGATTCTGTTGGAGCCAGCGATGTCGAGGATAACATTTGCCTTACCACTCTCAAGAGTGGGAACATCTCCTGGGGCAAAGTATTCGTTCACTGCGGTAGTAATGAACCTCCAGAAAGTCGTGTTCCAAGGCTTCAGAGTCATTATTATACCTAAGGCTGCGGCTGCCACATCTTCATCGATGTCTGAATCACTATGAGCAAGGAAGAACCCATTCGCAGAGACCAAGTTTGAGACTGCGGTTGTTATAGTTGTAACATCATCTCCATTTGCATTCGTTACTGTGAAGATCACATTGTTGGTGTCTGCAAATGCCTGGAGCTTTGCAAGCAAGGTTGTATCGGTGATCATTGCCAAGCAGACACCATGTATCTGTTTGTTCTCAGCATAAGGAGCTAGGGTATTTAGAACTGTTTCAACTTCAGTTGCTGTTGGTGAACCAGGAGTTGTAACGTCCATGGATACGGCATACAACTTGCGAACTCCCTGGGTGAAGATGGCTTGAGCTGCTTTGGTTACATCACTCGTATCGCCATGATCTGTTTTAACATCTGCAAGAGAGTAATAGAGCTTGGGAGTGTTCTTTGTGGTATAGGCAGATTCACCCACAACAGCAGGAACTCCCCACTCCCTGGCTGGCATCGCTGCGGTCTCAAGCACGGTATTGATTACGATTGCATCTCCTACATCAGGACTCATGATCTTACCTAACAAAGCAGAATATATAAATAGAAGTCAAAGAGAATACTTTCTGGCCAGAGATTAGCGTTAGATATGATTAACGGGATACGGCCACACATCAATATTTTCTGTTTGGTGATGAGATGCCCGTTCTTGTCAAATGCTTGACTTGTGAGAGAGATTTTAAAGAAAAGTCATCACGAACTAATTAACTTCTGTAGTGTGTTCTACCGTTTCAATTGTTGTGACCGTCTCCTGGTATTCGATGCCATATCTGATGAACACATCGAGTTGCCTTCTCACCGTTTTACCATCTGTCAGGTAGGTTAGATCGTTGATGTCGGATCTACCAACAACCTCGATACCCTCTATCCCTGGAAGATCTCTCAAATACCATATCAAGAGCTCATCCATGTAAGCATCAACCATGTCCGCAGCAGTTAGGGTAACATCTCCCTTGGCATGCACATTCATGGAGAGAGTGATCTGGGCTCTTTCTCCCCAGGTATAAACGATGTCTGGATCCACAACTGCCTTATCGAAAAGCTGATTGGCAGGGCTATGTCTTTCATCTCTTCTATCAGCAAAATATCTCAATGTGGCAACGAGAGGATAGTTCTTGAGCTTTTCACTGACATTAATACGATCCGCATAATCCACCCAGGTATCAAAAACAGTATTGTTTATGGTAACCGATTTGGGCAAGCTCTGAAAGATCTGTTTTTTGAGATCTACAAGCATTCAACCCACCCATAACGAAAAGACAAGATAAATTACAAATGAGATGGCTGCTGCAAACCCTAAAACATATGCTCTCCAACGCTCGAGTGAACCCAGCCTGTCATCGTGGGTCTTGTGTACTTCCTTGATTTCCCGTATATCTTTCTTGATATATTGTGTGTCCGTTGCAATTTTTATCAACAGATCTCTTTCCGATTCTATTGGAATGCCATTGTCATCTTTCTGCATATTTGCATTAGGATGTTGCTGATTTTTAAAACTAAATCAGATATCGCTGCAATTCTTTGTTGATCTCTCTCACAACCATCTGTTCCATTTTCTCTTTCTCGAGATCGAAAACCAAGCGGAAGAGGGGTCTTTCAGGGATGTGTTTCGTACCAGATTCCAGGAAGTGGGCTATCAAACCCTTCTCGTGATTGAAGATCCCGACCTTAATTACTTTGGGGATCCTGCCCTCCACAACATGTGTAATTAAGCTCCGCAGCTCACCAGTATCAACCCAGATCTTTGATGAATGTTTTCTTCTCACTGTATCAGGCTCCAGGGGTTGCCATCCTGGCCATTGCTTGTCGATCATTTCAACAAGCTTTCCCTCCATGTAGGCCCCAACTTTCCTTGCAACTCTGTCAAGAATTGCATCCAGATCACTCAAAAGTTTGGGGATGTTATTTACGTCTTTTATCTCCATATCTCCTCCTGAAAATCCATATTATCCCGATTATGCTGAACATTGCTATTAAAAACTCATGCGTCCCAATTACGAATAAATCACTGAAATTAAAGAGATATCCTTCCTTAATCCACTCATCGATGAGAATTAAGCCAATTAACCCAGCTATCCATAATGGCAACCGTTTGCTTAATTTCTTTGTTAAATCCTTGAGCGTTGGTTTATGTCTGTTCTCCTTGATTATGAGCTTCATCATTTTTTGACCTCTATTCCCCTAATCGGTTCGGTTGAGCTAATCGACACCTCATATTTTCCAGAGGCTATCAATGAGAACCCACCAGTTATTATTGCCATGCCTGCTGTTCCAATTCCAACAGCACTAATGAGCTTCGTGAACTCCTCTGCATAAACTCCAACAACCTCTTTCCCGTTGACTTCTGCAACAACAAACATCACATCAAGCCCAAGCTTCATTGAAAACAGCAGAAACACTGCTCCAAATGTAATCAGCAATAAGGCTGCAATCATCTTGCTTATCTGTCGGTTCTCTTTCACGAGATCGTAGAGGGCTGAGCATAGTATTGCTACGACTACCATGAATAACGTTAGATCCACAAGCATGTGCCATTCTCTTAAATTCGTGTTTAAAACAGAAGGTCAGTTCTGCTGTAAAATACTCAGAACTTTATGCTGGCATTCTTTAGAGCAACAAACTAAAACAAGCTTATCGTATTTTTTCTTGAAGGATATTAACAAGTCCTGCTTCTGCTGGGGAGTCATCTTGAGTTTGTTTGAGCAGAAAGGATTCATGCATGGCACTTCTACAGTCTGCCTGGCTATTACCTCTTTGATTTTCAATGCTTTAAGTAAGTTGCTTAGATCCTCTCCGTCAAGGGGTGTCCACCTCTCTTTACGCTTTGAGCCCTCGTAATACCTGTTAACCAGATAATACTTTCCACTCTTTTCTCTGATAAAAACTGACATCTTTTGCCACCACGATGGAAAGACTACACGGCCACTATTTCAATTTTCCTTGGTTTAAAAAATCCTGTTTGACTGCCACCTTGGTGGCATGTCTCATCAATCAATCTCTGTCTCAAAATTCCAATCTCGTTCATGTATTCATCGGGATAGATTTTATTTTCACCATAGTCAACAACAACACCATATATCAGGAGGAGAATGCGTTGCTTATTGCAGATCTGTTTATTAGAACAACCACTCGTGCAAAAACCATTATTTTCGCAAAGATGAATCAGCATAATATTTTAATCGATATAAAACTTATAACTCTTTCGGCTTGAGCAAAAGTGATTTCCTCGAGATTTCAAGCTTTGAAAGCTGATGATACTTTCTCTCGATTGCTTTTACAACCCAGTCTGTTGTGGATCCGTCTGACTCTGTAACTTTAATGATATCTCCTATCTCGACATCTGCATCTGTGTATAGGCGTCTATCCCCAATTTCGTATTCTCCTTCTGGCAAGCGCTGGAGTTCCTTAGCAGTTATTTCCTGCAGGTGGCCCTTGATCTCCACAACATTTTCACTTCCAGGAATGTAATCGCCAGTTTGCTGATCTGTATAACCTGAAGTAACCTTAACAAGCTGGATGGTGTGTTGATAATCGAGATCAGAAATTGTCATAGACCGCCTCGAGGGGATCCTGCATCATGGTAACGATATCTCTTAACTCTTCCTTCCAGGTTTCAAGCTGGTTTTGCAGATCAATATAGTCTATGCTCACATCGCCCTCTCTGATTGACTTGATTGCTCTGTTTCTTATTCTGCCAAGAAAACTGGAAACAAGAAAAATGGATGCTTGGAGTTTATGGGTTCTCTTACCTAGAGTAGATTCAACACTTATTCCCTCTTCGAGAAGGTATGCTGTGGCTTCATCGAGGGCTTCCTGGATTGCTGGATCGTCAAATAGGTAAGGTTGGGAGGTATCTCCTATCTGCACTCTGACATCGCTGATGGTTGCGGTCATGCCCTCTCAGCTCAAGTGATAGTTATTCCTCGACCTCTTCCGATTTCACTGGGGCGAGATCGATGATCACAAGATTACCTGATTTCAGAGCGTGCCTCACAGCCGGACTCTGATTCTTCTCATTAGCGGGAATTTCCACGACCTCCCCTCTCTTGGCAACGAAGTCCTTGGTTTCAATTACTGTTGCTCTCACTTCCGCCTTAATCGTTTTCTTTTTAGCCAAGGTTATCACCACGATTAGGCCTTGAGTCCTGTGATCACGCAGATGAGTTCTGAGCTGTCAACAACAGGTTCGGCCATTGCGAAGTTGAAGTATCTGTTATCGAGCATTGGATTGCCCAAGGTCTTCCCATCCACGTTTACTGGTGTGAGTGGAATCGCCTCTCCTATGTAGCCAACATCTTTTCTCCTAATCACCACAACTTGTCCATCATCGTTGGGATCCACTGCATTATCAACGATGATGTTCAAGCCGGTAAGCTGTGGGATCTTGCCGGTCTCTATTACCCTGGCCTGCAGGTAGAGGTTGTTTCTGACCACATCAAATTTAGTGAGCCTCTCATACATCACCGAACTCACAATCACGTCAGTTGGATCCATGCCTTCGGTTGCATTCCTTATCAATGTCTTTGCATGCTCTAAATCGCCAACCGGATCTCCATTGGCTGTGTCGGTCCAGTTGGATCCATCGAAGGTGTTTATGCCAGTGGCATTCAGAATTTCATAGAAGATCAGATCGTCTTCGAATCTCCGCATCTTGTAAACTGCTCTGTTGATCTTCCGGCCTACTGTGGTTATCCTGGCAAACTTCCTCTCAAGTAGGGCTACATCGAAGTAGGCACCATAGGGCCTGATTGGCTTTGCTTTCTTTGAATATGGGAAGTCAAGCTGTGGAAAACCACCCTCTTCTGTGATCCAGTCCACGTTACCTACTATGTCTCCCTCTTCGATCCAGGAAACCGAATCGCTTTGAACTGTCTCACTGCCTAACAGCTGCCTACCGATCAGAGTTTTCTCATAGACTTGCTTGACTCTGGCTATAATCACTTCAGGCTGTAATGCAGGATGATCTGCATACCCCAGATCCTGAATTGTCCATGAGCTTGGGTTTGAATTGTTAGCCATTTGCATCACCTCACACTAAGATTAGTACCTCTTCTCCATCGGCTCCACCTTTCCAGCAAAGTCCAAAGAAGCCCCTTGCATCCCAAGCAATGGTATAGGTTGCTGTGCCACCCTCATCCACTGCCTGGCTCAATGGGTCGACCTTCTTCACTTTACCCGCTGCTGTGCTTGAAGCCTGAACCATGTCTCCTGCAGCAATGGCTCCCTCTGCAGTGACTTTTATAGCATACTTGAACCTTGTAACTTGAACAGCAGCTCTATGCCTTGAATCAAGTCCGTCTGGTGCCTGATTCTCATGGATGGATGTAACCAAAACTCCCAGCAGTTTTCCACCAGTAGTTGCCTTCTTGATGGTTTCATTGGCAGCGATTTCTACAAGATCTCCCTGTTTGTAATAGAAACCCTCGCTGTCCTTGGTTTGATTTGTGTCTACTTTGGCTGGCAGGGGTTGCTTTGTCAGATCGTACACTATGGGGCTTGTTGGTTCAGCCACTTATCTCACCCCCCTCTACGGGACCAAAATACTTACTTGCAAGCTCGAATGGATCTGGTTTGTTTTTGTCGTTGCGACTTTTCTCTGTAGTTTCTATGGTGATCCTTCGCTCCAACTCGACCTTGTATTTCTCAAGCTGCTCCTTGATGAGAGATTTCAGGAATTCCTTGTCAACATCTGGATCCAGAGCAATGATCTCAGCCATGAGAGTGATTTTCTCATCAGCTTCCTTGAGCTTGGCTGTCAGCTCTGCAACTTGTTTCTCGAGGTCAGCTATTTTCTCTTGCAATTCTGCCTCCATGGGTAAATTTTCTTTCCTGTCAATATTTAAAGCAAAGTCAGAGAGTAGCTCAAATGCTTCTTCGAGGGCCTCGAAGTTAGGTGGGGTTTTATCGAATTCTTTATAGTGGGCTGCCAGATGGCTGTATACCTTACGTTTGTCTGTGGGAGGAATATTAACGCCTCCTCTTGCACCCATCAAAGCGGCCATCGCTGCCCTCACTCCATTCCATACCACTGCCCCATCTGATGGTCTGTGGTGTGGTAGCTTAAGATCTGTGAACGTGTTTGGGGGCATCTTTGGTGACCAAGCGAAGTGAGAGGCTATTCTTCTCTTTTCCTGGTCACTTAACTCCTCCCATGACTTGTCTGTGAAGTCTTTTAAGGTTGGTTTGCTCCAGGATGAGTTTCCTTCCGATTTTTTGTATCCAGACGGGTTGCTTGGGATAACCCCTAACTCTATCGTATCGGATATGTCAGAATCCTCTCGCTGGCTTTCAAGCTTCTCAATAATGCGTGCATTACTGTCAGCAGGCTCGAGAACAACAGCGATGTGGATCAGTTTTAGATCGTAGATTAAATCGTCATCCGTAAGCTTTCCTTTAACCCTCACAGAAAAGTAAGTGTTCTCAGGATCTTGCTTGACTCTCTCTGCAACCTCTTTGAGCATGGGTGTGAACTGCCAGAACCCGATATCTGCTATCGCAGCTTTCCCCTCTTCGTCATAAGACAGGTTGAATGTTGAGCCCACTTTATCAAGAAACCTATAAGAGTGATCCAATACAAGGGGAGTGGCGAAGTAATCTCTGTTCTCTTCTTCTTTCAGCTTTATTGCATCTTCCACCATTCGTCGGATCTCATCTCCACTGAACCGTATGCCATTGTGGACTCCCTCTGAAACCGCAACTATCCTTCGCTTCAATGGTTTGTCATCCGTTTCGCTAAAATCAAAGATATCCGGTATTATTGCCTCTTTTGCAGATATCGATAGATCAACTGTAACTTCACGCATGAAAGAATTGGCTTTTTCGGAATTTATAAAGAAAAGTCAGAACGGTTCAATGGATTATGGTAACCCCATCCTCAAATTCTTGTTCTGGAGGCTCTACATCAGGCAAATTGCTTTTAATTTCCCAGTTTGAGTCTTCATCCACTATGCTGCCGGCCATAGATTCCCAAAGATACATATCGTTATCGGATTCGATCAACCAGGTTAATGCAATTGGGACTCC
>JGI24020J35080_1000751_pt1 | contig 21178 bp, 26 predicted proteins | sample Deesub1362A_J573_FD_35080 | JGI IMG/M metagenome (IMG submission 35080) | reverse complement strand
GGCGATTGCGGTGTGGGCCGATTATAAGGATGGCCCGGAGCGCGTGCCGCTGCCGGATGATGTGGACTATTTGCTGAGCGCCGTGCCTCCCACTGATGAGACCTACGGGGCAGCGGTCAATTCGCGGTGGTTATTTACCCAGGCAATCCGCATACTCCCCTATATGGAATACGAGCGTATCACGGGGCGTGTGGCTGCGCCCGAGTTAGTGGTTTTTGCTCCGCGCACGCGGGCAGACGGGCTGCATGTTGCCGGGTGGGCGCAGCCTATACTGCGATGGGTTTTTCTCAATGACCGGTATGCCACATCGCCCGTGGGTAGCGATGTGCGGGCGCTGTATGGCACTCTGGTCCACGAGTTGATCCACCTCCAGGGCGGCGTTTTTGCACAGGGCTACCCCGAGCAATTCGAGGCAGCCACCCAGGCCGCCACTGTAGAAGTGCTGGCGGCTATGTGCAATTATCGCGACAGGTGGGCTTGCTATGCCTTTTGGGGCGAGATCAAGGGGTTGGCCCTGGGATCATTGGCGGCCCGGCTGGAGCCTTGGGCTTATGAGTTGATTGGGCGCCTACTATTCTGGGATGACAAAGCCCTGGCCGCCTACCATAAGTCGCGGCGCTATTGGGCTGATGATCCCGAGCGATTGGACTATATCCTGCGCGCCTACAGCCTGCATCCGTGGGAGCAGATTGTGCTGGAGGGTGCCTGTGGCGCGCCGCTATATACGGGCAATGCTGTGTTGGTGGAGGGCGACGGCAAAAAGCCTTCTCAACGCAAAGCCCTGTGGATGCCATTCGATGACACATGGTATCTGATGGGGCGCTTCTGGCGCGCTGTTGCGTGCAAGTTGGCTTACTGGCATCCCGGAGGCGGGCTGTACGCCGAGCGCGTTGACATCGCTGGCGGGCAGGGGCCCAAGCCCAACCCGACCCATATACCCAATTGCTTAGACAGATAGCGTCGGCAATGGTGCAGGACATTTGCGGCAGGCCAACAGTCTGCACATCTGTGCGCCACTATATCCAGGATGATCCAGGCTGGCGTCCATATCTCGACGATTACGAGTACGGGGCATGGGCGGACGATGCGCCCGCATCATTCTGCGCGGGCGCCCTGGGGGGCACGTACTACCCGCCCGAGCCCCTGCGGCCGGAAACTGGCCTACGTCAGAGATTATGCGCACAGCGCGAAAAGGAGTGCAAGGATGGCAAAAACTAAGGCACATACTCGATATCGTCTGGACGATGGTACTGTGGTGCCCTCCGTTACCACGATCATTAATCAAAACCTGGGATGGAACAAGGCCCAGCTAATAGCCTGGGCTCGCCGCGAGGCGCTAGCGGGCAACGATCCCGACAAAATACGTGACCAGGCGGCCGACAGGGGCACCATCGCGCATGGCATGATTGAGGAATTGCTAACCGGCAAGCCCTTTGATCGCAGCGAGTACGCGCCCGCCGACCTGGAAAAGGCCGAGCGGTCTGTTGAGGGCTTCCGCGAGTGGATGAGCCGCTATGACTTGGAGGTGCTGGAAACCGAGCGGGCGCTGGTGCATCCGGTGCTGCGTTATGGCGGCACCATTGACTTGCTCGCAATGTTGGATGGCAAGCTGGCGATCATTGACTTTAAGACTTCCAAGGGCGTCTATGCGACCCACCGTATCCAATTGGCCGCTTATTGGGAGTTGGTGGTCTATCACCTTTTGGAGGGCGATCTGGGACATCACTTTGACGCTGCCAATGTGCCATACATCATGCCCTGGGTTAGCCCAAGCTGCCATATCCTGCACCTGGATTACCGACGGGGCGATTTTACACACTATCCGTTGGGGCCATTGAGCCACGAGCTAGAGGCATTTTTGCATTTGCTCGCTTTGGAGAAGCTGCGAAAGGAAATTGAGTAGGCGGTAGCCATGGCGCGGATAGGGCATACATCGTTGCATCTGGCTGTTGCTGATGCTGCTTATATCCCGCTACCCGACGGCGTGGTGCATTGCGTGGTGACATCGCCGCCATACTGGGCGCTGCGCAAATATGCCGGGGAGCAGGAGCGCGATTGGCCCGAGGTGGAATATCACCCAATGCCAGGGGTGCCGCCCATTAGGGTGCCCGCCTGGCGCGGGGCTCTTGGGTTAGAGCCAACCCCCGAGATGCATGTCGGGCACATCGTGCTTATCATGCGCGATGTGCGGCGGGTGCTTAGGGACGATGGGGTGATTTGGCTGAATTATGGGGACTGTTTCGCTGGAAGCGGCGGGGCCGGGGGCGACTACAATCCCGGCGGGCTGCGCGAAGGGCAGCCGAAATGGGGCCCGCGCCCGGCAGTGCGGGTGCGCCAAGGCAACCTATACGGCATTCCCTGGCGCGTCGCTTTCGCCCTGCAGGCCGACGGATGGGTGCTGCGCAACGATCTGATATGGTACAAGCGCAACCCGATGCCAGAAAGCGTGGCGGGGACGCGGTGGGAGCGGGAGCCTTGTAAATGCGCCAGCGAAGCACGCGAGGAGTTCATAGCTGCCCAAGCCCAGAAAGGAATAGATCGTAGCAGAGTTTACGGCGACGGCATTGGAAAGCCGGGGGACATTGGGCCAGACCCCAATTGCCCCGATTGTGGCGGCACGGGATACGCAGCCACTGGCGACGTTGTGCTGCGTCACGGCTCCTGGCGCCATACGCGGGCGCATGAGTATGTGTTTCAGTTTGTGAAGCGTATGGCGTATTGGGCGAATCAGGAGGCGGTGCGCGAGCCGCAAACCTGGCGGGGCGGTGCGGGGGCACTGAATTATCGGGTGGGGGCTGATGGGCGTGAATATAGAGATGACACAACACAGAATAAAGAGCCCAACCCCGCTGGTCGCAACCCGCGCTCCGTCCTTGACGTGCCCGCTGCTCCCTATAAAGGCGCCCACTATGCCACATATCCGCCTCGCCTCATTGCCCCGTTGATCCGCGCCACTTGCCCGCAGCGGGCTTGCCCCGAATGCGGGGCGGGATGGGCGCCGGAGGTGGAAATTCGTGTAGGCGATCCAAGACCCAACACACCTGATCCGAAATTCAAAGAGGCGACTGGTGGGCGCGGCAATTCAAGAAACCCGGCAGATTTTTTTGCACAAGCTCTTTCTACAACGCGGAAAGTCATAGGCTACCGTGCCACGTGCGAATGTGGCCGCGATGATTACATACCCGGCTTGGTGCTTGACCCCTTCTGCGGATCGGGTACCACGGGTGCCGTCTGCCGCGAGCTTGGCCTGCGCTTTGTGGGCCTAGACATCAGCAAACCCTATCTGCGCGACCAGGCGCGGGTGCGGCTGGGGATGGGGCTGGCGGACCAAACTAGTGACCTTCCGCTTTTTGCGGGGGCAATTTAGATGAGCGTTGGAGGGGTATATGAAAGCGCCGCCATGGATCAAGCTGCACATAGACATCCTGGCTAAAACCGACATGATGGCATTGTCGCCGCTGCACTTTGCCAATGCCATAAAGATGATGTTGGTGGTCGCTGCCAACGATTATGCCGGTGGCTCCCTGCCCGATAGCGTGGATCAGTTGGCGCGAGCCTTATGGTGTAGCCCGAAGGAGGTCCAGGAGAGCCTGGATGTGCTTGCGGGCTTGGGCTTTTTGACGCAGCACGAGGGCCGCTGGTACATAACAAATTGGGATGAGTACCAGGAGCCCGACAGGTATCAAAGGAGCGATAGGTATGTGCAGCGCCAAAAGGAGCTAAACCGCGAGCGCCAGCGCAGGTATCGCAATCGCAAAAAGATGGCCGAGGGTATTAGTGCCGAGGCGCTGCCGAATGCTTTGACGCCGCCGGAGCAAGAGGCCATTAACAGGGCATGGGTTGAGACTATTGGGACCATCTCGGCGCATATTGCGCAGGAGCTAGCCAAACTGGCTGAGGAATGTCAGGCGCACATTGACGGCCTCCCTATGGGTGCCCCGGGTGCGGACCTTTCGGGCTATGAGTGGGTTGAGAAAGCAATACGGGCTGCGGCCAATTCGGCCCAGGGCGGGCGCTTTGGCATCGGCTATGTGGACGCCATTCTTCGGCGCTGGATGGCAGAAGGTTTCCAGGCAAAGAGCGGTAGGCGGGCGCGCAATGACGACGGCGTGCCGCTCGACCCCTTTGGCTTTCCCCTTGACCCGCGATTGCGAGGGGATTGATCTATGGCGCATGCGGAGGGCAACATAGACGTTCCCACATTTTACGACCACGAGCTTGAGTTGCGGCTCATTGGGTGCGCGCTGATGGGCGACGTGGCGCCTGTGAGCGCTGCGGCGTTCCACCATGAGGGCTACCGGCGAGCCTGGCGTGCCATTTGCGACCTGGCGCGGCGCGGAAAACCCATCACGCTCGAAACGCTTGCTGAGTTCGTGCCGCCCGACGTGCTGAGCCTGGCCGACATGACAAGGGCGGTGGCCAATGCTTCTGTCGCGGCTACCGACATCTACGCCGAAAAGCTGATGGACCTCGCACAGCGGCGCACGGTGCTGCAAGCGGCGCAGCGCCTCGTCAAAGACCTTTCGGGCGGCAAGCCTGCAGATGAGCTAATTGCTGCTTTTACCGATGCCGCTGTGCGGAGCTTGCCCGGCACGCGCGGGGCAGAGCCCGTAGACCCCGGCCGCTTGGTGGAATGGCATCGCGAGCGCATGGCGCACCCAGGCGAAGTATGGGGTATCCGCACGGGCATGAGTACGTTCGACGAAAAATTAGGAGGGTTGCACCCAGGCACGGTGACGCTTATTGCGGGTGAGCCCGGTGTAGGCAAAAGCACCTTTGTTTGCCAGTTGGCCTTTCAAATGGCGGGGCTGCGCTTTTGGGATGGGCAGCTAGAGGTTGACCACGTTCCCGGTGCAATTTATAGCCTTGAGATGGCGGCAGAAACAGTTATGTGGCGTGTTGCAATTGCGCTGGCGCGCATAGATGGCCAGCGGCAGCTACAGGGGCGCCTTACCGATGATGAGAACAGGCGCTATGAGGAGGCCCTAGGACAAATACATAGCACCGAGGTGTTTATCAGCGACCGCAAAGACTGGACCACAGCGGCGCTGCGGGCAGACGTTGCGCGCCTGGTGAAGCAACGGGGGATTAAGTGGGTGGTCATTGACTACGCCGGGCTCTTGAAGGACCCCGCACCGTCGCGACTGGAGCAGGAGATCAAAATATCCCAGGGATTGGCGCAGATTGCAAAGCTGGGGGTTGCCGTTATCGCTGTGGAAACGCTGAATAAGACGGGTTTGCGGGGCGATGACACTATGGCGGGCGTGCGCGGGTCTGTGCAGAAGGTTTACGATGCCGACATGGTGGCATACCTGTATACGCTTGACAATAAAAAGGATGGCGCAGATACCCTGAGTTGGCCGGGGGCGAACAATAAAGCCCCCGAAATTAAGCACCTGCGCTTTGTTAAGGTGCGCGAGGGCCAAGTCGGCGTCTATGGCGAGTATTATCACTATGGGGCACAGCGCCGCTTTGAGCCTGCGCCCCGCGCGGAGAGCAAGGGGTAACCTATGGCAAGAGAGAAAGTTGCCGTGCATCTGATAATGCCCGATGGTCGCCGTTTTGTGGTGGCCGAGTTTCGCAAGGCGGCCAATAAGAGCCTGGGGCTGACGCTATGGCTGATTCGGCGAGGCGACCAGTTGCGGCGCATGGCGCGCAAGCGCCCCGGGCTGAGGTTGGAGTTTAACTGAGCGCATCGCGCTCAGATGCCCCGGCGCGGCAATCCGGCCTAGGCGCCAGGGCCGATCCCCTGGGGCCGAATCAAGCGAGCGAGAAAGGAGCGATGGGGAAGCTGCCAAAGGTGCTCACCGGTCTGGCCCTGAGCCGGGGCGGGGCCACTAACATGAAAGGAGGTGATGCCATGCTGAGTAAGGATCGGAGCAGGTTAGCGGAGACGTTGCTGCGCACGTTTACGGAGTCGCCCGAGCACGACTCGCTCTTGCTGTCGGCCCATAACGCGCTGGTGCGCGCAGAGCGGGCTGGCGGTGTGGATCGTGAGAGGGTGGCACCGAAACGGGCTGAGGCAAAATAGGCAGACAAACTGCGGCATGCCCAATCCGGGGCTAGGCGCTGGGGTTGATCCCCCAGGGCCGAATCAGGAGGATTGGATCGGTCGGCGACGCTAAGCCCCCGCTGCGCCGCAGGGCGGGGGATCGTCGCAGGATGCAGGGATGACAGAAACGTTAATGAGGGTTATAAGCCTGGGGTGGGGCGTGCAGTCATTTGGTCTAGCCGCCATGAGTGCGCTTGGGGTGCTCCCGCGTGTTGATGCTGCTATATTTGCGGACACCGGTCACGAAACGCTGGCCACTTACGAATTTGCGGCCCGGTGGACTCCATGGTTGGAAGAGCGCGGCGTGAGAGTTGTCACGGTGACTGGCGACTTTGCGGACACAACGTCGGATGAGTGGGGCGGCATTTTTATACCCGCTTATACGCTTGCCCCCGATGGTGCGGTGGGGCAATTGCGCCGCCAGTGTACCCACCGGTGGAAAATTCAGCCGTTTCGCCGTTATATCCAAAGGGTTAGGAATGGGCGAAGGGTTGAGGTGTGGCTTGGCATTACTTTGGACGAAGCAGAGCGTGCCAGGCCAGCTGCGGCCAGATCAGAGCGCAAAACTCTGGCCAACCGCGCAAAAGCAAACCTCCCGCCTAAGCCCGGCAAGCGCCCCAGGGGGCGCCCCCGCAAGTCTGACAGCTAGACCTTCACAAGAGCCGGGGTAATACCCCGGCCTTTTATTGCCATTGGCGCCCCTGGTGGGCGCCTTTTGCGTCTCGCGTATTGTATAATTACGTAGGACGCAATAAGGAGGTGTAGCTATGCCTGGGGGCCGGAGGACAAAGCTGACGCCCGAGGTAGAGGCGCGCATATTGGACGCCGTGCGCGCGGGTATGAGCTATAAACGCGCCTGCATGGCGGCTGGGATTGACCAATCCACCTTCTACCGCTGGCTGCAGAAGGCCGAGAAGCATAAGCGGTCTAAGTATAGCAAGTTTCGCAAGCGACTTCAGGCCGCTGAGGCCGAGGGCGAGCTTGCCAATCTACAAGCGATTATCGAGGCTGGCAAGCGCGACTGGCGCGCCCGCGCATGGCTGTTAGAGCGGCGCCACCCCGAGCGATGGGGCAAGCGCGAATTCCATGAGGGCAGCGGCCCAGGCGAGCCTATCCGTATCGTGGTGGAGTATGTCGGAGATCAGGGTGAGGCTGCCTCGCCTGCATCCGGGGCAGAGGACAGCGAAGCTGGCGACGGCGAGGTATAGAGTGGTCAATTGCGGGCGGCGCTGGGGTAAGACTACGCTGGCAGAGGATGAGGCATGCAATAGCGCCATCCAGGGGCGGCGCGTAGGGTGGTTTGCCCCCACTTACAAGGACCTCGTGGATTCCTGGCACCGCGTGGAGCGCATTCTGGCGCCCGTCATGGCGCGCAAAAATACCCAAGAGCGCCGCATGGACCTTATCACGGGCGGGCGGCTTGAGTTTTGGACGTTACAGGACAAAGATGCCGGGCGCGGTCGGGGCTATCACCTGGTGGTGATTGACGAGGCGGCCCATGTGCCGCACCTGGAGTATAGCTGGCGCTATGCTATCCGCCCCACGCTGACTGACACCCGAGGGCGCGCCCTGTTTTGTAGCACGCCTAACGGGGCGGGCACGTTCTACCACAATCTATGGCTGCGTGGGCAGGGTGACAATCCCGCCTGGGCATCCTGGACGTTCCCTAGCTGGACTAACCCATACCTGGCGCCCGGCGAGATTGACGAGGCGCGCGCCGACCTACCTGCGGCCGTTTTTCGCCAGGAATATGCCGCTGAGTTTGTGGAAGCCCTGGGCGCCGTATTCCGCAACGTGCGCAACGTTGCCACCGTGACTGGGGAGAAGGCGCTGCGGGGCGCACACAAGGGACATCGCATATATGCGGGCATAGACTGGGGGCGCCAGGTGGATTTTACGGTGGTGGCGATCTATTGCGGCGATTGCGGCCTTATGCCGGGCTTTCTGCGCATGCGGGGGATGGACTACATGGTGCAGGCCGAGCGCGTGCGCGCCTATCTGGAGCATTGGCGCCCGAGTCTTGTCATGGTTGAGATCAACGCCATGGGCCAGCCTATCTTTGAGGTGCTTGCCAGGTGGGGGCTGCCCGTGCGGGCGTTTGAGACCAATTTGCGCAGCAAGGCGCAGGCCATTGAGGCGTTGGCGCTGGCCTTTGAAAAGCAAGAGATAGCCATACCCGACAACCCAGTGCTTGTGGGCGAATTGCTGGCGTACAGGGGCGAGCCCACCAAGTGGGGCATCATGAGCTACAGCGGGCCCGAGGGTGGGCATGACGACACCGTGATTGCCCTGGCGCTGGCTTATCATGCCAGCCTGCAATACCGTGGCGGGCTGATACTGTTCGAGGTGTGAGATGGTGGTGAAAAGTGAGGTGCAAGAGGTAGCAAAAACGCGGGGGATGAAGGCACTTATCGTGTGGCCGGTTGATCGCAAGGCAACGGCGGTGGAGCTTGGCAGTGTGGCCGAGGCATACCGCAAGGTGCCATTGATTCGCCGGGCGGTGCATTTGCGCGCCTCGGCGGTGGCGCAGGCACCGGTGCACGTCTACCGCAACGGGCGGGAGGTTGATTGGCCTTTCCCCAGTGATCTGCGCCGGTTGCTGTGGCGCACCGAGGTGGCATTGCTACTGCATGGTGCCGCCTACTGGCTGAAGGTGGGGAAAGGCCGCCTGGTGCGCGATGTGCAATGGCTCAACCCTGCGACGGTGAAGGTGGAGGCCAAACAGGAGCGGGGTGACGATGGGCGCCTGGGCCCACTGCGCGTGACGTTCGTGCAGCGCATTGACGGTCAGGAGTACGGCCCGTGGGGGCCTGACGAAATGGTCTACTTTGCGGAGTATGACCCCGGCAACGACGTGGGGCCGGGAGTGGCTGCGGCCAGCACCGCCCTGTCCAACGCCAACCTATTGCATTACCTGGCGGAGTGGTCGGCGCGCTACTTCGAGCATGGCGCCATGCCGGTGACCATGATTGTGGTACCCGACGCCGGGGAGAACGAGCGGCGGCGGCTAGAAAGCAAATTCAAGCGGCTCATGGCTGGTGTGCGCAACGCCTGGCGCGTGCTGGCGACCAGTGCGGATATTAAGCCCCACCAGCTAACCCCGAGCCCCGAAAAGCTGGTCATCCCCCAGTTGCATGAGCAGGCAATGCGGGAGATTGCATGGGCGTTTGACCTGCCTCTTACCATGCTGACCGACGCCGCCAATTTTGCGACGGCGCGGGAGCATCGGCGCAGTTTTTGGACTGAGACAATGGCGGGGCGCCTGGAGTGGTATGCGGCGATTATCAATGAACAGCTATTCGCGGGCACGCCCTACAAGATTCGGTTTGCAGTGCAAGAGCTTGACCTGCTCCAAGAGGACGAGCAGAAGCGGGCAAGCGCAGTGCTGGCACTGGTGCAGGCGGGTATGGAGCTTGAGGAGGCCCTGGATGTGTTGGGCTATGACTTACCCGCGTCCCTCGAAGGGGCGCGCGAGGGGATGACGGGTGCCAAAGCGGGTCCCAAGCTAGGCGAGGGGCTGGGGGAGATCAAGGCCGACCTGGCGCTGTGGCGCAAGAAAGCACTTCGCACCCTGAAGGCCCGTGGCACTGCAGTGTGCCGCTTTGACAGCGATGCCATCCCGCCCGAGTTGGCATCGGTTATCAGGGAGGCGCTGGCGGGGGCTGAAACGCCGCAGGATGTGCATGACATTTTTGCCCAGGCAGAGACCTGGGGAATGTATCCCTAGCGCGGGCAGGAGGCAGTCATGCCCGAGCTAGAGGATCGTGACAAATTCGAGCGCCGCCTGCGCCGGGCGCTGACCAGTATAAACCGCGTACATCTTGCCCGGTTACTGGAGCATCTGGGAGACCCGCCGCGCCTGGAAAATGTGCCCCCGGAGTTCTGGGACCAGGCGGGTGAGGAATTGCGCCAGGTGCTGATGAAGCACCTTGAGGAAACCTTTGTCGCTGCGGCCCAACAGCTATTGGACGAGAGCCCTTTTGGCTTGGCGTGGGAGGTGGTGAATGAGCGCGCCGTGCAGTGGGCGCGTGATTATACCTATGATCTGGTCACCACCATTACGACCACAAACCGGCGCTACCTGCAGAGATATATTGGCGACTTTTGGCAGCAAGCCCAGCGCATTCAGACGGTGCAGGATCGCATTGCGCTGCATGAGGACTTCACGAGGCGCGCCGGGCGGCTGTATGGGCGCTACAGGGCCTTTGTCATTGCCCGCACCGAGATCACCCGGGCAGCCGTGCAGGGGGAGCTTGGGGTTGTTGAGGAGTTGCGAGGTGAAGGGGTCGAGCTTACATCCTGGTGGTACACCCGCAACGACGAGATCGTCTGCCCCATTTGCGGGCCGCTGCACAAGAAAGCGCGTGGCGAAGGATGGCATGCCCCGCCCCCCGCGCACCCAAATTGCCGCTGTTGGCTGGTGCATCTGGCACCGGGCAAGAGGCCCAAGGGCAGGACGCATCCCAGCCTCCAGCCCAGGAGTAAGCTGAGGAAGCGCACAACGGCCAAAGAAAGGGCGGAACGATTGCTAGGCGCACCGGCGCAAGATTACCCCTGGGGGGACATCTTGGGTATGGTGGTGCGCCAGGCCAAGTATTACATTGCGAGCCAGCCATACAGATCAGGGCAATCCCCTGTTATAGACTATTCGGCCGTCAAAAAGTGGAAGCATCGCGTAGTGAGCCGCCTGTCGAAGGTTGTGCGCCTGCCCTACGAATGGGCCAACCGGGTTATTGGCAATTGGGCTATAACGAGCAACGATGAAGACGCCTGGTCTCTGAGTATGCAAGAGGCGGCGGCGGCTGAGTTTGGGGTGCAATTGAGCGAATGGCAGCGCAATAAACTGGAGATTACTAAAAAGGCGGCGCAAAATCCGCGTCTGCGCGAGTATGTTGGTCGCGCTGCTTTTGCCGAGGGGCCTATTGGGACCCCAGAGGCTAATAGGTGGTCTAGGTGGTTAGTAGAATTGGGTTATGATGCCTATGGCGAGGCGCCCATGCAGGGCGGGCGGTGGAAGCCCCCGGAGGGCATGACACCAGAGCGTTTGCGCCGCCTTGTGCTGCGCAAGATGTATGAGGCTACACAGGCAGACCTGGCCGATGCGGGCGTCACTCATCTTGTACTGTACCGCGGGGTGCGTGGCGGTGCTGTGGTGGATGGCCTCCGCAAGGGGCGGCATCGGGTGGGCGACGTTGTGGAGGTGATCCCCAATGCGATGGAAAGCTGGACCATCATGCCACCAGTGGCGCTGGACTTCGCGGGTGGGGAAGTGGGTGCTGTGTTGCGCATGGTTGTGCCTCGCGAGAGGGTGCTGGCAACCGCGCGCACCGGGTATGGATGCTATAATGAATGGGAGTGTGTTGTCATTGGGCCACCCAAGGGGCACACCGACAAGGTGGAAATAGTGGCTGGGCAGGGGTCTAAGATGCCCGGGTGGAACATCGCGAATTTTGAGGACTACGAGGGCGAGGTGAAAGGTGGCTAAGCGGACCATTTATGAGTTGACCACCAGCGATGAAGACGCCGACTGGATTAAGTTGGTGCATCGTGGTAAGTATCAGCGCCAGGAATTGGAGGCGCACAAGGAAATAGCTGAAGATCACCAATCACGGGGCAAAGCCGATGCCGAGAGCGCAACGAGTAGCAATCAGGATTGAAGGCTACAACGAGTTGCTGCGCAAGTTGGTGCGCCTGCAGACGCTCAAGCCCCTACAGAATGCAGTGCGCGCGGCCGCCGTGCATTTGCGCGGGGCCATCGCCCAATACCCGCCCCGCAAGCGGGTGACCAGGCGCCAGGCATATGGGCGCCCCTTTGAGACCCCAAAGCAGCGCCGTTTCTTTTTCTGGGCGCTGCGCGCCGGGGTGATCCAGGTTCCATATCGCCGGGGGCAGAGCCCGGGCAGTGAGGACCTGGGAAACAGGTGGGCTGTCAAAAAGGCGGCGGGAGGGCTGGCGTATATCGTGGGCAATAATGCCTCTTACGTGCGCTGGGTGCAGGATAGCACCAGGCAGGCCCGCATGATGCGGATTATCGGGTGGAAAACGGCGCAGGACGTGGTGAAAGAGGAGGCCCCCACGGTAGCAAAGATGGTCAAGAGCGAGATTGAGAAGCAGCTAAGACGCTAACTCGCCTGCTACCACATGTCACTCAAACATGCCCCTAGAATGCGCCAGGACGCCTTCTAAGGGGCCTTTTTGCGTTTGCGGGTGTTTTTTATATGCCCCCGAAGCAACAGCCTTTTACAGGGCTTCCTGGCGCGTTGCGCAGGGTGCCCTGTAATCTTGCGTTTCGCGCTTGACAAATAGCGATATCGCTATATAATAATGATGAAAACCGCGCGGGAGGGAACCCATGAAAGATGTTAGCCTGGTCAAATTCCTAACCTCAACCCCAAGCAAGGCGGCTGCGGTGGGCATCTCAACGAACAGGCAGGCGCAAGCATGCGCTTTGCGCGCATGCGATCGAAGCCCCACATCGAGAGGTATCGCATTGAGCGCCACTATGAAACGGAGTGTGATTATTGCGGGTACCCCTTGTATGTGGGTGACACTGCGCTATACGTTGAGACGGTAGATGCCGTCGCTTGCAGCATGGATTGTGCCAAAGGGCTGGCGACATAGGGGCGTCTGTGTCGCCAGCCCCAAATCAAATGGGGAGGGCGCGATGGTGTATGGACCTGTTGGCAGCGGATTGTTTGGGGTGTGCGGCGAAACCTATCCCAAGCGCGTAGACGATGATGGCCTTTGCGACTGTGGCCGCGCTGCGCTGCCCGGTGATTTTCTGTGCCACCGCTGCCGCGAGCACCTCAAGCATCGCTCCACAAATTTGCAAGACATTGTGGACGATCATTCCATAAAATCGGAGGCACCAAGTGGAGATGAATAAGGGTATTGTGACGGGGCTGCGCCTGGCGGCCGACTTGCTGGTGGCCAGAGTTAACAGCGCAAGCCGCGTTGTAGGCACGTCGCGGCTATACGGCGACGCGGTGCGGCTGCGCATTGTTGCCGACTTAATCGAGGCCGGCGACATTGAGGAGGCGCAGGGTGCCATAAAGGAACGGTGGGGGATTTGCCCTGACATTGATTGGCAATCAATGGGCAATCCCGCGAGGCCGGGCGGGGCAAAACAGCACTCCGCCGCGCTGTGGCTGACGACTAGCGAGGCCGCCGAGTTGACAGGGGAAAGCGAAAGCACTTGGCGGAATCGCTGCGCCCGCCATGACGTGCCCGGCGCGATCAAAAAGGGCAAGCAGTGGTTGATCCCGGCGGCCGCCGTGCTATTGCTGAACGTTGTCGAGATTGAAACTGTGCATACCGCCACCTACCTGGATGACGACTATTGTCGCTGGCCAGGGTGCGGCTATGCTATTCGCCACCCCGCAAGCTACTCTGTGATAACAGCCCCCGAGTATGTGACCGACGGGGGGCCGTTTTGCAGTGAGCGATGTGCCCGGGAGTGGGCACTGGACAAAATTGCTGCATTGTTAGATGGCAAGGAGGCGTAACGATGAAGCTTTTTCGGTTTTTGCAAGGCGCTGCCGGTGTTTTGCTGGTGGCCAGCACCACCATGACGGCCGCAGCGGCGCCAAAAGCGTTTAGCGGCGAGATTGTGCGTATCCCAACACTGACCCTGCCGGTCGGCCTTGTGGCGTTGATGCTGGGACTGCTGTGCATCGGCGCCGCCCTGGTGCGCCNATGGTGGGTATCTGCCCTGCTTGCTCCCGTTGTGCTGGCGGGGGTGGCTTACATCACCTACAGCGCGCTGGAGTTTGCTCAGATAAACATCTCGATGCTGCGCGAGGGGTTAGTGCTGGCTGTCTTTGCGGCACTGACCGCTGCGGTAGCCTTGCCCGGCCGCGTTGTGCTCGGGATCGCAAAGAGGTGATCCGTGGGTTGCAGGGTGCGATTTTTTAAGGTCGCCAAAGAGACCCGGCGATGCGCCTAGGGCAAAAGGAAGGTCAAAATGGCAAGGCGCAAGAGGGCGACACCCGCCAAAGATAGGCCCTACTGGAAATGCCCTGCGTGCGAGCGCAGGGGCATAGTGCTAACGTTTACCGACGCCGACGAGTGCCCCAATTGCGGGGCCGAGAGGCCGACGGGGCGCAACGGCAGAAGGAGGCCAAATGACTAAGGTGCTTATCCAAAAGCGGTGCCCATCGTGTTGCGGCACCGGTAAGCCCAGCGAGCTGTATAAATACGCCATGGCAAAGCTCAACGATGATGAGGAGTAGCACCTGTTGTGTGACGAATGCCCGGACTGCGATGGTGAGGGCTACATCGCCGATTGGGCAGAGCTTGGTGATCTACCCAAGATCAAGAGCATGCAGCGGAAATAATCGCGGTGGGCACAGAGCGAAAGGGGCGGTGACTGTGCCGCCCCTTTTGTGTTTATGCCCCCCCGGGGGGATGTAACGTTACACCGTAACGTTACTGTAACGTTACGCGTAACGCTATTAAGAATAGATAAGAAAAGAATAGATATTAACACCGGGGCGGCGGCGCAGCGCCTTTGCGCACCCGCGAAACCGACCAGCACATGGCAGGGCTTTTGCTGCCGATGCATTGCGGCCAGCGCAACCCCGCATTGCGCCATATGGTATAATGGCGGCGACTTTAGGGATGTGTAGGTGGTGCAATGGCTGAGTGGCGTGTTGGTGGAGCGCGAGATTTGCGCATTGTAGAGCGCGATACCTGGGACGGTGCGGCCGCTAAGGAGCGCATTTTCAGGTGGGCGGGTTGGCCCGATGACCCCGCCCCCCAAAAGGCGCGCAAGGGCTTCCTGGTTTACGATGCCGACGACCCCACCCTTAAGGGCAGCTATAAGCTGCCGTTTGCCGATGTGGTGGATGGTAGCCTGGTCGCCGTAGACGCGGGCTTGCGCGCCGCGGCAAGTCGCCTGCCCCAGGCCGACCTCCCCCCTGATGTGAAAGAGCGTGCCCGCGCCCTGCTAGATGCCTATTTTGAGCGCATGAAAGCCGTAGTGCTGCGCAAGGTGGCGGCTGCGGGTTTTGGGATCCCCGCCCCCCCCAGCGCAAAGGCGGCACTGCGCTATGAGGACTATCAGGGCGCCGAGATTGACATTTTGGGCGTGCCCTTTGGCGGGCCCATTGAGGGCCGCGATCGGCAGGGTGAGGTGTTCCTGCCCGAAACCGACATCATGCTGGCTAAGGGCGACGAGGTGATTGTCACCTATTACCACGGTATCGGCCAGGACATGCCCGAGGTTATTGGCAAGGCGGTCTATCGCGGCGTGGATGATCGCGGGCATTGGTTCCGGGCGCGCCTGGACCCGAGCAATCAGTATGCTCAACGCGTGTACCGCGCTCTTGATTTGGGGATAGCGGTGCGCGCCAGCAGCGGCACGGTGCCCCACTTGGTGCGCTACAAGGAGGGCGAGGTTGGGGTGATTGCCGTGTGGCCCGTGGGTGAGATCGCGGTTTTTGATGTGGATGAGGACGCCAAGCGCATCCCGGCGAACGATTGGGCTGTGGTGAAGTATGCCGAATCTGAGCCTGCAAAGGCCGCCGCACAGGCTGCGGCGGTTGCGGCACAGGAGCGAATGCAGGCCGCGCCGCTGTCGGCAGTTGCGGGCCAGGCAGTCAGGCTGGAGGCGGCAAAATCTATAGGTGAGGTGGTAACGATGGCTGAGGACAAAGTGCAAGTTGACGTGAAAGATGAATCCGCAAAGGCTCCCGAGCCCGACTTTGAGGCGCTCGTGACAAAGGCCGCTGAGCAAGCGGCTGCGAAGGCGGCTGACCTGGCCGCGAAGGCGGCTGAGGATGCTGCGCTGAAGGCGGCCGACAAGGTTGTCAAAGACCTCGTTGGCGACGATGACAAGCCTGGCCGCCTGGGCGCTATTCTGACCGACAAGGCGGCGCCCGCTGTGATTGAGGAGCGTGGTGAGCCGGAGTTGGGCGCCAAAGGCACGCCTCTGTTGGACGCCGTGCGCGCCCTGGCGCGTGGTCGTTTCAAGGCGGTGTATATCCCCCTCTACAAGGGCGTGCCCGCTGAGCGGTACATGAAGGCCCTTGCTGAAGGCACGGACACCGCTGGTGGCTACCTGGTGCCGCCCGAGTACGCAACGGACCTGATTGAGTTGCTGCAGGCCCGGGCGGTGGTGCGCCGCGCTGGTGCGAGCGTGATCCCGATGGGGAGCGACACGCTGTATCTGCCCAAGTTGACGGGTGGTGCGACTGCCTACTGGCTGGGCGAGAACAGCCAGATTACGGCGTCTGACCAGACCTTTGGGCAGGTGGCGCTGGCTGCCAAGAAATTGGCTGCGCTGACCAAGATCAGCAATGACTTGATCCGCGACGCCAATCCCGCTGTAGAGCCGATCGTGCGCGACAACCTGGTGCGCACGCTGCGCCTTGAGGAAGATATCCAGTACCTGCGCGGTGACGGCTCCAGCAACAACCCCACGGGCATCCGCAACCTGACCAGCGAGGGCGTGACCGTTACCGAGTTGGGTACCGGCAACGGTGCAACCCCTGACTTTGACGATCTGGCCGATGCGGTGTACCGACTGGATGCTGCCGATGCGCCCCAGGCGGGCCGCGGCTGGATCGTGCATCCGCGCACGGTGAACACCCTGCGCAAGATCAAGGACAGCAACAATCAGTACCTCTGGGCCGATCCCGCAGCGCCCGGCGATCCGCCCACGGTGTGGGGCTATCCCGTGTACACTACGACCCAAATCCCCATCAACCTGACTGTGGGCACCAGCACGGATTGCTCCGAAATCTACCTGGGCGCCTGGGGCGAGGCCTTGATCGGCCAGAACATGGCCCTGGAGCTTCGCGCCAGCGACGAGGCGGGCAATGCGTTTGAGTACGACCAGACGTTCATCCGGGCGATCATGCGCGTTGCCTTTGCCGTGCGCCATGGCGAGAGCTTCGAGGTACTGACGGGCGTGAGGCCGTAGGCCCAGCACAGCTAACATGAGACCCCTGGGGGCGCTAAGCCCCCAGGGGTTGGAGGTGGAAAATGGCGAAAAGGAAGGTTGTGCGCGTTCTGCGCTGGATTCCCGGCGAGAAGTACATGGCCGGGGATGTGGTGGAGGTGGATGCCAAAATCGCCGAGCGGTGGCTGAGGGCTGGCTTTGCAGCCCCGCATAGTGCGAAGGTGCAGGCCGCGCCGCCGCGAGCGCGTAGCCGCAAGGCGTAGCGCAGGAGGTGGGTTGTGGCCTACGCGACGCTGAGCGACCTTGAGGCGTATCTGGGGCTGCCATCGGGTCATAGCGACGAAACGCTACTGCAAACACTTTTGACCCGCGCCCAGGAGATCGTTGATCTTTTCACCAGGCGGACGTTCGAGGCCGCCGCCGACAGCACCCGACACTTTGACGCCTACGATGACGTATCGGGTGTGACGCTGTTCCTGGACCACGATCTATGCCAAGTAACGAGCATCACAAATGGCGATGGTGAAACGCTGAGCAGCGGCGACTATGTGATGCTGCCGGTCAACGATCCGCCATACTATGCGATCAAGCTACTAGCATCCTCAGGCAAGTGGTGGCAGCCCGACAGCAACGGCGACCCAGAAAATGCAATCGCCGTCACTGGTCGCTGGGCTTATAGCGTAACCGCGCCGCAGCCTATCACGCATGCCACAATTCGCCTGGCGGCCTGGATGTACCAGCAAAAAGAAAACTTCCAGGACATTGACCGGGCCATCAGGGCGCCGGACGGTAGCATCCTGCTACCCGCCCGGTTGCCCCACGACATCGAGGCGTTGCTGCTCAAGTATCGGAGGTACTAGTGGGCGCGCTGAGGCAGCTATATACCGCCCTGGCTGGCATGGCCGTTAGCTTCACGGGTGAGGACGGTGCCGATTACACCGTGACCGCCAAGGACCTGCACCAGTTGCCCAAGCGTCTCCAGACCGGGCACCTACCCTTGCGACTTTTGCTGCCCAGCGAGGCATATGATGCGCGGGGCGGCGAGTTGCTGGCGATCGGGGCCGGGGCCGAGGCGGCGGCCGGTGAGGTGCAATGGGTGATAGCCGACCTCATGCTGTGGGAAGCGGCTGGCCAGCGCAGCGGCCTCAAGGACATCTACCCCGACCTGGTGCGCTATGCCGGGGCATATGCTGAGACCATCATGCAAAACCGGGCGCCCGTTACCGGCGTTAGCTTGATAAGTCTTAGCATCGGCGTGGGTGCGTACGAATACCCGCTGGGTAGCGGCGACTTGTGGCACGGCGTGGAATGTATCCTGCTGTGGCGCGAAATCTTGGCGTAGTGAGGTGAGCAATGCGGTACGTTGCTAAGGTGCTGGTAACACACAAGCCCACGGGCCAGCTTATCCAGCCCGGGGAAGAGGTGGACGTGAGTCACCTGGACAAGGAGACTATCGAGCGCCTGGTTAAAGCGGGCGTGCTTGAGCCTAAGAAAACTAAGAGCGAGGTGAAGGGCAATGGCTAAGTATACGGGCAATGCATTAGAGGTGGTTTTCAACAGCGCGACAATCACCCAAAACCTGTTGAAGGCCGTTGAGATCAGCCAGACTATTGACACCCACGAGAGCAGTGGGGCTGGCGACACTGATAAGACCTATCTGGCGGGCAAGAAATCTCACACCGTGCGAATTGACGCCTGGGATGATGAGAGCGCCACCAACCTGCGCAGCAAGTTTGCTGTGGGCACGGAGGCGACCCTGGAGGTCTACCCGCAGGGCAATAGCTCTGGCAAGCCCAAGTTGTCCATGACGGCCATTGTGACGGACATCACGCTGGGCGTGCCCCATGACGGCGTGGTGCCCGTTACGGTTGCTCTGCGCGTCAACGGCGCTGTGACTGAGAGCACGGTAGTGTAGTGAGCGATGGCTAAGCATGTTGGCCCGGGCGGCGCGTGGTTTGTGCTGCCCGATGACATCACCTTTCGGCAATTGGAGGCCTGGGAGGCGCGGGTCAGCACCGAGCTTGGCACTGTTGAGCGCGTGACGCCTGCGGTGACTGCCCGCGCCTCCGTGCTGGCGGCCCTAGAGGCTGGCATCGTTACCCAGGGCGAGGGCGTGCCCCTGGATGAGGGCGCCGTGCCCGAGACCTCGGCGCGGGTGCTTTGGTGGATGGCGGAGGTCATTGGCAAGTACATTGCGGCAATCAAAAACCCCGCTGTGGACCCAAATTAATAATTGCCTCTGCCCGGGCGGGGCAGGGGCAAGGGCCGTTACCGCGCGAGGTGGATATGGCGCTGGCCTGCAAAGCCTGGGGGTGCCTGCCCTACGCCGGGGGGTTGCTGGACCAGCCCGTGCGGCTTATGCGCCGGATGCAGGCGGCATATGGGGTCTATCTGGCGTACAGATCATATGGCCAGAAAACGGTCTCAGATGCCGAATGGAGCCTGCAACACCCCGAATATTGGCGCGTGGTGGTGGAGGTAAGCAAGCTGATGGAGGCTGAAGGTGACCAGGGCTAAGTTGGAGATCGTGGTAGATGCCCTCAACATGGCCACAGACGACTTGCGGGCAGTCACCCGTGAGCTTGGTGCGCTGAAGGAGCAGGCCGACACCGGCGCCCAGGCCGTTGGGGGCATGTCGCTCAAATGGACCGAGTTTGCTTCTATGCTCGCCGTGGCGCGCACCGCCCTGGATGGCCTCAAGATGGCGTTCGACTTTGCGGCCGAGGGCGCCGCGTTGGCGCGCCTGGAGGAGGCCGGAGCCAACCTGGCAGCAAGCATGGGGGGCAGCTATGAGGAGATCATTCAGGCCGTCCAAGAGGCTTCTGGCTTTACGGTGAGCGAGAGCGAGGCCATGCTAATGGCAAACCGCGCCATGCGCCTTGAGGTGGCGCGCACCCCTGAGGAGTTTCGACGCCTGGTTGCTGCGGCCTCGGCACTGGGGCGCACCATGGGGCTTACCACCAGCGAGGCGGTGGAGTTTGCGATCACGGGTATTGGCCGCGTGTCGCCGCAAATCCTGGATAACATTGGCTATGTGGCCGATGCGGAAGTTGTATATGCGGAGTACGCCAAGCAGATCGGCAAGACCACAGAGGAGCTTACGGGTGCCGAGAAAAAGCAGGCCATTCTGAACGACTTACTCAAGAAGGCTGCCCCGCTGCTGGATGAGGTGGGTAATGCCGCTGCAGATGCAGCCAGCGAGTATGAGCGGCTAGGGGCTGCCACTGGAACGGCTGCTGAGCGCCTCAAGAAGGAATTGGGCGAGGCGCTGGCACCAGTTGCGGGGTGGTTGGCCGATCTTGTAGAACGTCACAACGACGTGAGTGAGGCAATGGACTTGCTTGGCGCCAGGATTGTCCGGGGCGGCCTGTATATAAGTGCGACGGGTGAGATCATTGCCACCAGTGCCGATGAGCTTCTGCGTCTGGCAGAGAGCATGCGCAACGCCGCTGAAACCCATGACTACCTCAAGCCGCGCGCTGAGGACCTGGCGGTCACGTTGGAGCGTGAGAGCGAGGCCGCCAATGCATTGACGCAAGAGCTTGAAGCCGTACCTGAGGAGATCGAGGTGCGCCTTAACGTGCGTGCCGAATCGGCCTTTGAGCGCGCCATGCAAGAGTTGCAATGGCTCAAGGCTGGCGGCCAGCCAATTAATGTGGTCACAAGCATCCTGCCGCAGATTGACTACACCAGGGTGCCTGCTCGGTTGCTAGAAAAGATGTTCGCCGAGGGCGAGGCCTGGAGCATGATTATCAAGGCCGACATCGAAGGTCTGAGTGAGCGCGAGTTGCGACAGCTAAAGGCTGATATTGCTGAGGCCACCCAGCTTGACCCCGAAGTTATTGCCCAGATGTTTGCTGATTATGAGGAGCGAGGCGTCCAGGCGGTCAAGGGTTGGGCCAAGGTGCAATTGGAGACGATTGGGACATTCCAGCCCGAGCTTAAGAAGGCCCTAGAGCCGTTGCGCACAGAGATTGACTACTTCCGCACGCAATGGGAGGCCCTGGACGGCTCGCGCATTACGCTGGGGGTTGACATTGTGGGTGCCGGGTTGCCCATTGCGCGCCGCGCCTCGGGCGGCCCGCTGGCGCCCATCACCGAGGTTGGCGAGCAAGGCCCTGAGTTGATTATTAATGGCGTGGTGATAGACGCTGAGACCACGCGCCGCCTCAAACGGCTGGGCTTGCGCCCCACCCAGCAGCGATGGGCGGGTGGCCTGATTG
>JGI24020J35080_1000719_pt1 | contig 21900 bp, 26 predicted proteins | sample Deesub1362A_J573_FD_35080 | JGI IMG/M metagenome (IMG submission 35080) | reverse complement strand
TGTTTCCAGTGATGGATCTTGACAGGATGATAGATATCTTTCAGATTTTCTTCCCAAAAAGTCTTAATAAGGGTGGATACTATGTCTCAACCAATGACCAAAGCTCAACTTAGAGTTACACCTTCACATCCACCGGCGGGAGGAAGGTCCTCTGGGAGAGTTCCCTGTCGATCATGAAGAGCCCTGAGGGGTTGTCTTTATTCAGTCTCAGGCCCTGTATGATCCCCTCCACTGACGCCTCTTCCTCGACCTGCTCATCAACAAACCACCTGAGGAAGCTTGCCGTTGCATGATCCCTCAGCTCACCTGCGAGATCGACAAGCCTGTTTATCCTCTCTGTTACACCCTCTTCGTGCCTGAGCACCTCTTCAAACGCCTCAAGGGGTGAACCCCATTCCCTTGGTGGTGCCTTTATCTCTGAGAGCACGACCCTTCCACCACGGGCTGTAAGAAAGTCATAAAACCTCTTGAAGTGTGTCAGCTCCTCCATGGCCTGAACCCTCATCCAGTTTGAAAACCCTTTGAGGTTTATGGACTCAAAATATGTTGACATCGATAGATAGAGATAAGAAGAATAGAGTTCCCAGTTTATCTGTTCGTTGATGGCGTCCTGCATCCTCTGCTGCATCATCCTGATCGGCCCCCCTCTATCTCGTGAGTTCTAATCCAAGCCTCTCCTTCACCCTCTCCAGCATCTCCTCATACCTCTCTTCATGATCTTTCAGATACTCGGCCATATGGGCCTCCATGGCCTCGTCAACCGATACAGTGGTCTGAAGCACCGTCCTTCCATCAGGCATCCTCATCGGCCTCACCCTCATCTGTGGATTCCTCTCGATCGCCTCCCTCAGCTCCTCTGCTGCATGCTCTCGAATCTGATTGTACTCGGCATGGAGCCTCTCTATGGAGGCCAAAAGGTCTTCAAGGATGGCCGTCTTTTGCGGGCCTTTCAGTGTCTCGATGGCGAGGATGCCATCCCTCCGCAGTCTGATCTCCTCCTGGTTACTCCCAAGCCTTATGGAGGAGAGCATGTTGAGCTGTGCCTCCCTCAGTGAGGAGATGCCGAGACCATTCATCCTCTTCCATAATTCATCCCTGTCTATCTTCTTTTTATAATACTCAGACAGTATATCCCTCACCTTCTGCCTCTCCCTGATGTCCCTCTTCTCGTCCTCTGTGAGTTTGCCCATCTTCTCAGCCCGCTCCATCGCCTTCTCAAACGCACTCTTTACCTCTGCCATCTCTATACTCCTTTCTCTATAAAGGTTTCTCTATTTTAATCCAAAATCTGTAAAATAATCACTATGCCACGGGTCAGTGCAGGTATCCTTATGTATCGCCTGAAAGAAGGCAGGCTGGAGGTGCTACTCGTCCATCCTGGTGGTCCATTCTGGGCAAGGAAGGATAAAGGTGCATGGTCAATACCAAAGGGCATTATCGATGAGGGCGAGGACGACCTTGAGGCAGCAAAGAGGGAGTTCGAAGAGGAGACAGGCTTCAGTGTCTCGGGCAGGTTCATCCCCCTGGGCGAGCAGAGGATAAAGAGTGGAAAGGTCATAAGGGCATGGGCGGTGGAGGGAGAGATCGATACCTCAAGGATAAGGAGCAACACCTTTCAGATGGAATGGCCTCCACGGTCAGGCAGGATGAGGGAGTTCCCAGAGATAGACCGTGCTGAGTGGTTTGATGTCCAGCAGGCAAAGGAAAGGATAAATCCAGGACAGATAGGCTTTATTAAGGAACTGGAGAAGGTGATCAAAAGATAGCTATTCCCTGTTTGCCTCTATCAACCTGACCAGATCCTTCCTCTTTATCCTTCCATGGAGTGTGGAGCCATCCTTGAATTCAACCACAGGGATATCAAACCTGTAAAGCTCGTAGAGTTCATCATCAGTGGTGATATCCACCTTGTTGATCCTGAGATCATACCTCTCCTTCAGGCCATTAAGCATCTCCTCTGTGCTGTCGCAGAGCCAGCAGCCTTCTTTATAGTAAAAGGTTATCTCTACCATAAAAAATTTGTTATCTCGGGGTGATGAGCCTCTCCACCTCAAGGTCAGGCATGATCCCGAGCAGAAGTGGTATGGAGTCTGTGAGGAGTATGATGCCAAACCCTATCAACAACAGCCCGCTCAGTATCAATATGGCCCTCATATACCTCTGTACCGCCCTGAAGTGGCTAAGGAAGGTATTTATTGCCAGTGATGTTGCAAGAAATGGTATGGCAAGGCCAAGGGAGTACACAAGCAATAATTTGAATCCATACATTGCAGAGCCTGTTGTGCTTGCGAGCAGGAGGATCGACCCGAGTATAGGCCCTATGCATGGTGTCCAGCCTGCAGCAAATGTGATGCCCACAAGGAACGAGCCTGTATAGCCTGCAGGCCTTGAATGGAGATGTATCTTCTTCTCCCTTGATAGAAAGCCGATCTTGAGCACCCCCATCACATAGAGCCCGAGGATGATGATAATGATCCCGCCGATTATCCTTATATAGTCATAGTAATAACTGAGCAGTGCACCGATGAAGGACGATGATACCCCAAGGAGCACAAAGACCGTTGAGAAGCCCATTATAAAGGCTGATGAGTTTAACAGGGTCAGCCGTCTGATATGGGCCCTGTCCCCTGTCCTCATATCCTCAAAGGATATGCCTGTTATGAAGGAGACATAGGAGGGTATGAGCGGGAGTACACATGGTGAGAGGAAGGAGAGTATCCCTCCAAGAAACGCACCTATGTAACCAACATTGGCCATATCCCTCTATCTGGCACACTCCCTCTCACTGCCCTTTATCTTCTCTATCGCATGGGGCAGGCATTCAAGGATCACCCTCAGGTTCTCCCTCACGGCCTTTGGGCTTCCTGGGAGATTTACTATGAGTGTCCCCTTCCTGATTCCAGCGACAGCCCTTGAGAGCATCGCATATGGTGTCTTCTTCAGCCCTTGATATCTCATCGCCTCCGCTATCCCAGGCATCTCCCTCTCTATGACCTCAAGGGTCGCATCAGGCGTTACATCCCTTGGTGAAGGGCCTGTGCCTCCTGTGGTGAGGATCAGGTCAGCCTCTCTGCATAATGCCATGAGCCTCCTCTTGATCAGGTGCTTCTCATCAGGCAGGACCTCATAACTGACGACCTCTGCGTCTATCTTCTTGAGGAGCCGCTTTATGATGGGGCCACTCTCGTCCCTCCTCTCCCCCCTTGAACCTTTATCGCTCAGTGTCAACACCGCAACCTTTATCATGAATTAATCCCTCACCACCTCTATCCTGTCCCCCCTCTTCACAATACCACCCTTTATCACCCTCACGAATATCCCCTCTCTTGGCATGACACAGTCTCCTGCCTGCTGATATATGGCGCACCTGCTGTGGCAGGTCTTCCCTATCTGACTGACCTCAAGCTCAATATCCTCGCCTATCCTGATCCTGCTCCCGATGGGCAGGCTTAAGAGATCTATGCCCTCTGTGGTGATATTCTCGGCAAAGTCCCCAGGGCCTACCTTTAGGCCCATCCCCTGCATCCTCTTTATGCTCTCGATGGCAAGGAGGCTTATCTGCCTGTGCCATTCCTCAGATGCATGGGCATCAGACTCTATGCCATAACCTTCCCTTATCACCGCCTCCTCAACAGGCCTCTTCCTTACACCCTTACGATCACTTATGTTTATGGATACAATCCTGCCGCTCATCATAACATTATAAAACAAAACCCTGTGACCTTTCAGAGGGTGGATCCTATCTGACCCTTGACCCCTCTCTCACATCCCTGTCAGGCATGAGAAGGGAGATATTATCATCGCTGTCACCTGCTGCAAGGAGCATCCCCTGTGACTCAACACCCATCAGTCTGGCAGGCTTGAGGTTTGTCACCACAACGATCTTCCTGCCTATCAGGTCCTGGGGCCTGTAGGCCTTCCCTATCCCTGCAACAAGCTGTCTCTTCTCACCTGTGTCAACCTCCAGCCTGATGAGCTTATTCGAGCCCCTGATCGCCTCTGCGTTAACCACCCTGCCTATCTTTAATTCGACCTTCTTAAAGTCATCAATGGTTATCAAGCCCTCCTCCTTCCGTCCTTCTTCTGCCTTTTTTACCTCGACCCTCGGAAACAGCTGCCCCTCCTTCCTGATCCTTGTCCCTGGCCTCAACCCTCCCCATCCTGAGACCTCCTCAAACCTGCATCCACCTATACCACCCTCTATCCCAAGCTGCCTCCATATCCTGCCTGCTGTATCAGGCATAAATGGATAGAGGTAGACCGCTATCAGCCTGAGTGACTCTGCAAGGTTATAAAGGATGTTTGACAGCACCCTTTCGTCCTTCTCCTTCCAGGGAGAGGCCGCTGCAATGTACTCATTAATCGTGGCTATAGCATCCCAGATGACCATGAGCGCCTGATTGAACTGGAACTGCCTTATAAAGCGATCATAATCATCATTTATAGAACTGCCCGCCCTGAATATCCCCTTCAGTCTGTCTTCAAGGCCATCCCTGTCCATATCCTCCTCAGGTTCTGGAATCACACCGTCCCTGTATCTCTCTATCATCGCCAGTGTCCGGCTCAGAAGATTACCAAGATCATTTGCCAGGTCTGTATTTATCCTCTTAATCAGTGCATCCTCTGAGAAGTCACCATCAAGCCCGAAGGTCACCTCCCTGAAGAGGAAGTATCTAAAGGCATCTACCCCGTATCTCTCCACGGTCTCTGCAGGGTCAACGACATTGCCAAGGGACTTTGACATCTTCCTGCCTTCGACGGTCCACCATCCATGGGCAAAGATACAGCCTGGCAGCTTCCATCCAAGGGCCATGAGCATGGTGGACCAGTAGACCGCATGGGTTGTCAGGATGTCCTTGCCCACAAGATGGCAATCCGCAGGCCACCAGTAATCATCCCCCTGTCCGTGCCCTGGTGACAGATACCTGGTTGCGGAGTAATAATTCAGCAACGCATCGAACCAGACATAGGTGACAAACTCCTCATCAAAGGGCAGGGGTATGCCCCATGAGAGCCTCGCCTTTGGCCTTGATATACACAGGTCACCAAGCCTGTTGCTCCTCAGGAAGCCCAATACCTCATTCCTCCTGCTTTCAGGCATTATGTATGAGGGGTTGTCCTCGATATGCCTTATCAATCGTTCCTGGTATCTTGACATGAGAAAGAAGTAATTCTCCTCATGGATATACTCCACAGGCCTCTGGCACTCAGGGCATCTTCCATCCACTATCTCCTTCTCGGTCCAGAACCTCTCATCAGGGGTGCAGTACCACCCTGAGTAGGTCCTCTTCTCTATCTCCCCCTTCTCCCAAAGCCTCTTGAGTATCTCCTGGACAACCGCCTTATGCTCAGGGTCTGTGGTCCTTATAAAGGCATCATTCGATATGTTGAGCCTCCTCCACAACCCCTTAAAGTTCTCCACCATGATGTCAGCATGCTCCTTTGGCGTCCTCCCCTTCTCAAGGGCCGCCTTCTCCACCTTCTGGCCATGCTCATCGGTGCCTGTAAGGAAGAAGACCCTATAACCCCTTATGCGATGATACCTCGCCAGGATGTCGGCAGCGATGGTGGTATAGGCATGGCCTATATGGGGCACATCATTCACATAATAGATTGGCGTCGTTATATAGAACCTCTTCTCCATGATCAATGCCTCTTCTTCTCCCAGAACCTCCTGCGCTTACTGAATGGCCTGCCCTTCTTCTGCTTTTTCTGCTCCTTCCTGTGGGCATGCCTCTTGCCTGATGGCTCCTTCCTCTCTTCTGTCAGGGTGCGTCCCCCCTCGGAAACCTCCTGTGATGGCTGAATAACCGGCGAAGGGGCTTCAGATGGGACACATTCTTCAGGCTCCTCTACCGCGGCAACCTGTTCCAGTGGCTCTTCATCAGGACGCAGGTGTCCGGCCTTACACGGTTGAGACGCCCTATCCTCTCTGCCTTCATACTCATAGGCGATACAGCACATCAGCCTCCCGCATATACCGGACAGCTTGTTCTGGCTCAATGCAAGCTCCTGCTGTTTCGCCATCCTTATGGATATGGGCTCGAAGGTCTTGAGAAAGGAGCTACAGCAGGTCTCCCTTCCACACACACCGATACTGCCTATCATCTTGACCTCGTCCCTCACACCTATCTGCCTCATCTCTATCCTTGTCCTGAACCTTGCTGCAAGATCCCTCACGAGCTCCCTGAAATCTATCCTGCCATCAGCGGTGAAGTAGAATATCAACCTCCGCCTGTCAAGGGTGCTCTCTGTAGCCACGATCTTCATCGGAAGGTTACGGGCCTTCACCCTTTCGATACAGAACGCCTTTGCCTCCTCCTCCAGGGGTCTGTTCTCCTGATCCGTCTTTATATCCTCATCCGTGGCTATCCTCAGGACCTTCCTTAAACCCTCGCCCCTCTCCACTTCATACTTATGCCCTATCACATATCCAAGACATGGGCCCATCTCTGAGTCAGCGACAACAGTAGTCCCTGGCCTGACATCCATATCTCCTATCTCAAATGCATAAACCTTCCTTGATGTCTTGAGCCTCACATCGACCACTGTGGCCGATTCACCTGTCTCCTCCTGATCGGTCTCCATGCCTCTATTAATGACCTCTGACATCCATTCCTCCTGTTACAAAAGAACCCTCCTTCATCCTGCGGAAGAGGAGGTTTATATAATACAGGGTGATGGGCCTGTTCAGGTTAAAACGCAACAGCCTCTTTATATTATAAAGAATGCGGGCTAACATGAGTATATCCTTCAGCACAAGCCCCCTACAGAGCCTCTCCATCTCTGCCACCCTGTCTCTATTTATCAATAGCGCCTTATCCCCTGTGGCCTGCAATACGGCCATATCCCTGAGCCACAACTCACACCAGTCAAACCACGCCTCCATATCCTTCTTATCCCTCCACAGATCCTTTGAGGGGGCGTCAAGCACCTCAAGGAACATATCGAACATCCTGTCCCTCTGTCCCAACAGATCCTCATCCATTGCCTGGCCAAACCTCCCGCCTGACAGCTCACACAGGAGCCTCAGCCTCTCCTGGTCAAGCCCCTTCAGCCTCTCACTCAACAGGCCCAGAAGGCTATTTAAAGGTAAGGGGGAGAAATTCAGCCTCTGACACCTTGAACGGATGGTCTCAAGGAGCATATCAGGCCTTGGGGTGATAAGGATTATAACCGTCCTGTCAGGTGGCTCCTCAAGGGTTGCAAGAAAGGCATTTGCCGATGAGGGGTTGAGTGCCTCTGCATCATCTATTATCGCCACCTTCCACCTGCCCTCAAACGGCTTATATGATAAAGACTCCTGGAGCTCCCTTATGGGTGAGATCTTTATCTCTCCACCAGGCCCCTCAGGCCTGATCAAAAAGACATCAGGGTGTCTCAACATCTCGATCTTTCTGCAGGATGCACATTCATCACAACAGTCTATCCCCTGATGCGCAACCCGCATACAGTTCAGTGTCTTCGCAAGGTTTATGGCGGTCAGCCTCTTTCCTATCCCTTCATCCCCTGCAAATAGCAATGCATGGGGGAGACGATCCTTTCTGATGTATCCACGGAGGATATTGATCACACCCTCATGCCCTATGATATCCCTTAAAGCCATGATCCTTCTATGATCCTGACTATCTCCTTGTGGACCTCCTCGATACCCCTTGACGCATCTACCAACCTGATCCTCTGGGGCTCCTGCTCTGCCAGCCTTAGATAGCCCTCACGGACCCGCCTGTGGAATTCCAACGTCTCCATCTCAAAGCGATCTCTCTTGTCTACCATCCTGTTCCTCCTCAGGCCTTCCTCGACATCTATATCGAGCAGGATGGTGAGGGCAGGCCTGATCTCCCTGGTCACGATCCTGTTCAGCTCGTCGATCACCTCCATATCCACCCCCCTTGCATATGCCTGATATGCAATGGTTGAGTCTGTGAAACGGTCTGTGATCACGACCTTCTGCTGGAGGAGTGCAGGGTATATGACCTCTCTTATAAGCTGTGCCCTTGATGCATAATAAAGGAGGAGCTCTGTCAGGGGCTCCATACTGTTTTCAGGATCAAGGAGTATATCCCTTATCTTTCGGCCGATAACCGTTCCGCCAGGCTCCTCTGTTGTGAGGACATCGTATCCCTTCCCCCTCAGATACTCCGAGAGGAGCCTCACCTGTGTGGTCTTTCCCGTCCCCTCTATACCCTCAAAAGAGATAAACCTCTCAGTCAGTGACATAACAGTTCCTCAACTCCCTCAGGAGCCGAAAGACCCTCTCTGCATCCTCTGTCCTCATCGAGCCTGTCCCGCAGGAGGGCGTCAGCATCGACTGCCTCGAGAGCCTCTCAGGGGATATCCCCATCTTCTCCAGAGAGGAGATGCCCCTCTCAAGCTGTTCCTGCAATCCCTTGACTGTCACACCCCTTATGGCCTCGGTTGTAGGGACAATACCCCAGGCCATGATCCCCCCCTTATCAACAAACCTCCTGATCTCATCAGGATATATGCCCAGGCTATCCCAGTAGTAATAGGCATCAAAACTGAAGAGGTCAGGCCCTGTGGAAAGGACAAGGTGCCAGTCCCCCTTGCTGCAACAGTGGATACCTGCAACCGCCCCTGATTCCTGTATATGAGAGACGAGCTCCCTGAGCATCCTTTCCGCTATATCCGTGTCCACTCCGATGTAGGTGGAACTCCCAAGTGCAGAGAGGATGGGCTCATCAATAAAGATCATCACCCTCTGGGCATATGGCCTGAGCACATCTATCTGCCACCTCACCTTGCCCTTAAGGAGTTCGAGCGAGAGTTCCCTCATCTCCTCATCAAAGAATATGGGCCTCTTGTTCGCATCCGTCAGAGACAGGGTGAATGTTAGAGGCCCTGTCACATGCCCCTTAACCACCTCAAGCCCTCCATCCCTGTGTTTCAGCAAATTCAGAAAGGTGTGGAGGCCTGCTGCGTATTCCTCTGATATGGGGAATCCCCTTTTTTCTGCTATCGCCTCATAGAACGAGGTAACATCATCTCCATCAGACCTCTCCACATAGATGTCCTCACCCCTTATCCTCACAAAGGGGAAGCCCTCTGAATACTGTGCCACCATAAGCTCATGGAAGCTCCTGTGGGGTAGCTGTGGCCAGAAGGGGATATCGACAGAATCAAAGACGATCCTGCATGCCTCCTCAGGCTCTGTATGTGGCAGACTACCGATGCCTGTGGTATGGAATCCCCCAAGCATACCTAATTACCTTCCTCCCTGTTCAGTTTATCGAGCATGTCCATGAGCCTCCTGTCCTGCTTAAGGGCAGGATACAGGTTTATGGCTGTCTCATATCCCTTCCTTGCTTCCTCAATATGACCAAGCCTGAGATTTGCCTCCCCATACATCAGGAGGATGGCAGGGCCTGGGCGGACACCGTTTCTTGTATACCTCTCGAAGACTGGTGAGGTTATCTCAAGCAGCTTCTCCCACTGGCCTGTCCTGGAATAGGCCTTGGCCATGCTCTCTATAACCGTATTCCTGAAGATAGAGTGGGGATACCTCTCTGTAAATATGCTGTATATCTCCTCTGCCTCTTCAATGGCAGGGGGAGAATGCTCCTCAAGGTATAATCTGATGAGCCTCATACAGCTCTCCTGGGCCAGTGGTGAGTCAGGAAACTCATTGATGATCCTCCTGTAGAGTGCCTCCATCTCGGGCAGGACAGCCTGTCTGTCCTTCGCTGTGGTGGATATCTCGAGTATCCTGTTAAACAGCGTGAGGGGGGTCTCACGCACCCCCTTACCCGTGGCACATGAATATATAAAAAGGAACACCAGAAAGACGATACTAAGCCTCTTCATGGTATCTAAGGTCTCCTGTCATGGCCGAATCTGCTTGTGAGCCAAGCCTCGTCCTTGCGTACTCTTTAAACGCCCTGCCCTGGGGATACTGCACCATCCATGAGGTGATATGGCTCATGGGGAACCCCTTCCATGATATCTGGAGGATCCGACGGATTATCCTCGGAAGGGTGAAGAGCCTCTCCCTGAGGGAGATTATGAGCTCCTCCCTCTCTGATGGAGACAGGCTCGGATGCTCGAATACCGCATGGTTGCCATCAAAGTAGTCCCAACCAAGACCTGGTATCAGATACTCCCTGTATTGCTCATAGAGCTCTGTGGCGGGGAAGGGGGTGGTCATAACAGGGTGTGCAGATACCTTCAGTTCATCGCAGAGCCTGAGTATGCCGTCAAAGTCCTCCCTCACGTCCTGTCTGCCCCCCACCATGATGAAAAGCATGACCTCGATGCCATGGTCACGGATCCTCTTAATGGCATCACGCCTCCTCCTGCCCTGCTTCGTAACCGCCTTGTATTCCTCAAGGCTACGGAGGTTGTTGGACTCCCATCCAACAAGCACTGCTGTAAGACCTGCCCTCCTTGCGTACTCAAGAAGCTCGTCCGCCCTTGGATGTTCAAGCGATACGAGGTCTCCTGAGCCAAACCACCACTTCCATCTTATATTCTGGGACATCTCCCTGTATAGCTCTATGGAGTGTTTGATATTCACGCCCCATATATTGTCATCAATACCCCAGAAGAGCCTCCATCTGCTCTGGGCCACCTCCTTCACGACCTCATCAATGGGCCTGACCCTCACACGACCTCCAAAGAACCTGTGAACAGAACAGAAGGTGCATCTGTGCGGGCATCCCCTGGATGTCTGGAAATACCCGTACACATACTTTGTCCTCCATAGATCGGTTACAGGGGATGGAAGGCCCTTCAATTCAGGGAAACCCCCGTCATAAACAGGTCTGAGTCTGCCCCTCTCTGCATCATCCAGCACCTCCCTCCATACCAGCTCTGCCTCACCAATGACTATGGCATCGGCATGGGGCCTTGCCTCATCAGGCAATGCGCTCACATGTATCCCCCCAAGGATGACCTTCTTGCCCATGGCACGGAGTCTGTCTGCCATCTGGTATACCCATGGTGCCTGGGGCGTAAGCACCGTGAAGCCCACAACCTCTGCATCGACCTCCTCTGGCCTGAAGGGCTCCTTATTTGCATCCACAAGCTCAACCTCTACATCAGGCCTGTCCCTGTATGTGAGGCCTGCCAGGTATTCAAGCACAGGCGGGGCAATGGGAAGGCCCTTCGACATCTGGCCCTTTCTGCCAAATGGTGGTGAGACGAGTAGGAGTTTCATAGTTAATTATAACAGAAACCCGCCCTTTATTTTTTCTGCCTGAAGAGACTGAAGGGATAAAGAAGGAGGCCGGATATGCTCATAAAAAGGCTTGTGATAAAGAATGGATACACAGGGTCATGGACGACCTCAAGCTGAACCCAGAATACAGGCCTGTAAAACCTCATCACCCTATCATCAAAGACTATCTCATCCTCTGCAAGACCCTCAAAGATCGTCCTGTCCCCCCTTATCACCTGAATATGGTACAGTGGCCTCTCTATATTGTAGCTACGGGTTATCTCGCCCGTGCTATCCTTGACTATACGGTTTGGCATCATCCTTAAATTGAACTTGTAGTTGAGGGTCTTCATATCAAAGCTATCCATGGCACCGAAGGGTATGAGCCTGAGCGCAACAGGCCCTGAGGCTATAACCCTGTCTCCATCCCTGAGTTCCACAACCGGCGCAATACCGAACTTCAGTATGTGCATATATGAACTGCCGACCCTCAAGGCAGGGAATGCACCAACCCTGTGCATATTCCCTGAATCATCCATGAGTATCACATACGGCTCATAATCAAATATGGGAGAGCCCTCTCTCCTCAGGGCGTTCCTCTCAAGTGCAGGCTCGATCCTTATGATCCTGTAAACCCCTCCACCCCATGGAGGGCTCACCACATCGCCCTCACCAACAAGGAGCCATCCCGAGTCCCTGAGGTTTATGCTGAGGAAGGACGACAGCAGAAACAGGATGATCCCGAGATAAAGCGGGGCCCTCAATATGAGTCTCAGGGGATGCCCCCTCAACGAAATAAGCCCCTGAATAAAGATGAGGGATATATTGAGCATGAATATACAGTAAAGCACCCTCGCGAGATTATTGGATGAGATCAGCACTATGTACCGCCCAAAGGCCTCGCCAAACCACACGGCAGCCGTAAGATAGTAGAGGGCGAAGAGGATCATCATCCATGCCGTGAGCCTCCTTGAGGAGAGACCCCTCAGGATGTTACGTGCCAGCCTCATCTCAGGACCTCTCCTGATCTCCCTGTCTTTACCATCAGCCACTTCTTCCTGATCTCATCCACCTTTATCCTTACATCCTCCTCTGTTACTATCGCCTCAAGCGGTATGGGGTTACAGCCACCTGACCTGCCGAGTGTATCAACAGGTATTGGTGTGCCACAGTATAGACATATGAGATGGTCTCCTGCCTGTGCATAGCCCTCTGGAGGGCATATCTCACAGGCATCAAGACACACAGAGAGCCTCCCATCCCCCCTCTGCATTATCATGATCCTTACATCCTCTCCATCGATATCCAAGGCAAACTTATGGAGCCTCCCGTCGCGCAGATCACCAGATGGAGAACTGATGGGGATCACAACCTCTCCAGAGCCTGCAATAACAGGCCGTGCCTCGGGATTATAGAGCCTTACTGCCTCCTCTTTACTCTGCGAAAACCACATCAAGAGGATGACCACCATAAAGAGCATCACAGGGATGGCCTTTATCAACCTGCTGTCCCTCACCATCTTGATGTATCTTCTTCTTCCAGCCATTGATGTGATATCAGGGGGTGGCATAACAGGGGCGTTTATATAACGGATTATCAACAGGAGTAGGGGGACAAAGAGGAGGATTAGGGAGAGATAGAGGGCAAACCTGTCCCCAAAGAATATGTTTATAAAGTTCCATGTCGTCACATTCAGTATCATATGATCAGGGACCATGATGGTGACGAATGTCTGATGCACCATGTCATGGATGAGCTTTGTAATACCTGCCTGGACCGTCGGTATCAGGGAGAACTCGGCATAGCCTTTTATACCGCCGGCAAAGAGCTTGACAAGTGCGAGAAGGATCACAATCTGTGGAAGGTCAAGCAGTTCCTCTGCCATCCTGGCGATGGCCTTTCTTGTGAAAAACAGTATCGTTATAGAGATGACCACACCCATGGCAAAGAGCATGGCAGGATAATAACCCTCCTTAAGCCTCACCATCTCTTTAATGTAGAGGGTTGTGCCTGTGATGTCAGGCATGAAGTAGAGGACAGTGAGGAAGAGGGTGAGTAAGGAAAGGAACACTCCTCTGTTGACACACCCCCTGAGCGGGCTGAAGAGATCATCTATAGAATGGTGATAGAGGAGCATGAGCGAGAGGATGTAGAATACACCAAAGGAATAGCCTGTCAGCCTGAGGACAAACCCCTTCACCTCAACCTCTGGGCCCCTCAGCACAGGAGAATAGGGAGAGGAGAAGAAGAGGACGATGAAAAAACCCCCTGCCACTGCATAGAACAGCCCTGTCCTCCTCTCCTTTAAAAAAAATACATACAGAAGATAGAGGATGAAGAGGACCTTTACACCCTCCTTAAGCCCAACAAAAAGGGCCTCAACCTGTGACAGACTCATCCCCTGTTATCCTCCCATCCTCCATGTGGACGATCCTCTCTGCCCACCCTGAGACATACGGGTCGTGTGTGACGAGGACAACAGTGAAATGCTCCTCTGTATGGAGCCTCTTGAGCAACTCAAGGATCATCTTCGTATTGGCCCTGTCAAGATTGCCTGTTGGCTCATCTGCAAGCAATATGCGTGGATTGTTTATCAGTGCCCTTGCTATACAGAGGCGCTGTTGTTCACCACCGCTCAGTTGAGATGGCCTGTGACGGAGCCTGTGTCCAAGACCAACCCTCCTAAGGGCCTCCTCTGCCTCGGCCCTGTCAGGTATGCTGTGGAAATACTGGGCGAGCATCACATTCTCTGTGGCATCAAGATAGGGGATGAGGTGGGACTGCTGGAATACAAAGCCGATATTCTCTCGCCTGAAGACAGAAAGGTCATCCTCCCTTAAGTCGTTTATATCCGTGCCGTCTATAATAACCCTTCCCTCTGTTGGCCTATCAAGCCCCCCAAGGATATTAAGGAGGGTGCTCTTCCCTGAACCAGATGGCCCCATGATACTCAACCACTCCCCCTCCCTTATGATCATATCAACACCCCTAAGGGCGACGGTGGTTGAATACTCCTTCCTGAGCCCCTCAACCCTTATGATCTCCTTCATTCACCCCTCAGTATAACAGATGGTGATACCCTCACCGCATCCCTCACAGGGATAGAGATTGCGGTTACAGAGAGCAGGAGGCCTGTAAAAAGGGGCAACAGCAGATAGAGGGGGTCAACAGAGGCATAGGAACCAAATGCAGAGATGCTTATCCCTTCTGCCATCACCACACCCACGATGATGCCCCCAACTGTGCCTGCCACACCCTCAAACAGTGCCTCATAGAAGAAGAACCTCCTCACATCCCCCTTCCTTGCACCAAGGGCCATCATAAGCCCGATCTCCTCCATCCTCTCGATCACATTCGCACCCATTGTGCTGGCAAGGGAGACAGCAGAGGAGAAGACGACCACTATGGTAACGAGTGACAGGAGTAGCTGTATCTTCCTGAGGAGCCTCTCCTCAGCCACTGCTATCTGCCTGATCGTCTTTACCCTGAGATAGGGGAAGTCCTGTCTTATCCTGCTGACCATCGACTCAATCATGGACGGCTCAACATTGAGCAGTATGGCACTGACCCCCCTGATACCCGTGAGCCTCCTTACAGCATCAAGGCTCATTATAATGGATGCATCCTCATCAGAACCCGTCTCGAATATCCCCGTAACCTTTAGTTCCATACCCCCACCTTCAGGCACAATGGCATCACCTGCCTTAAGCCCAAGGAGGTCAGCTATCATCCTGCCCACTATCACCTCATCCTCCTCTGAAGGCATCCCCCCCCTGACCCTCAATCCCCTTGCCTTTGATACATCAAGCCCTACAACCTCAACAACCTCGCTGCCAAGGCTTATCTCTCCATATAGATGATAATCAAATTCCCTGACCCCAGAGAGCGCTGAGACCCTCTGTGCCGTCTCAATCGGTATTGAGCCACTCCCATCGGCACTCACGATCATATTCGCACCGTACGCACTCAGTTGTCTGCCCATCTTCTGCCTCAGACCTGTTGAGATAATCATCAATGCAGTAAGGAGCGAGACCGTCAGGAGCACAGAGAAGGAGGAGATGAGAAACCTGCCCATCCTCTGCTGGATGGCCCTCCTCAGGAAGTAAAAGAACCATCCCCTCATGCTATTCTCCCCTGAGGAGCATGGCAGGTCTTATAGCCAGTGCCTTTCTGATGGGGAGATAGGCACCAAACACCGCTATGACAACAGAAGAGGCCATGCTTGCAGGCAGGAGCATCATCCGCTGTTCAAGGGCGGTGCCAAAGACCCTCTGGCCTATATAACCTGTAAGGATAAGGGACAGGAGGTAACCCACTATCCCTCCTGTGATACCAAGCAGCAGGGCCTCTGAAAGGAATATGGTTATCGTCTTCCTCTTATCAGCACCTATGGCCTTCATAAGGGCTATCTCGTGCCTCCTCCGCAAGAGGCCTGTTATCATTGTGGATGAGACACCGAGTGCAGCACCTGCAAGGGACATGACCGTGAGCATATAAACAAGGAGCTTTAATCTGTTCAGGACATCCCCTTCTGTCTTGGCAACAGACCACACAGGGGTTGCCACAGCCCCCTTCACCACCTCCTCGATCTGTCTTGCAATGGATGTCACATAACCTGTGCAATACCACTTCTCATACTCTGTCCTGGTCATCTTGTCAGGGTCCTTATATGCAAAGTCATCCATCGGGGTCGTAAGGGCACTGACAAAGACCCTTGAGACCTTCCCATCAAGACCTGCCAGGGACTGGATGGCTTCAAGCTCACCCACGGCCATCTCATCCTCGGACGATCCTGTGTTAAGCAGGCCTGTAACGGTAAAGTCCCTGCCAAGGAGCCTTATCCTGTCTCCCTTTTTGATACCATGTCTCTCTGCATATGATACACCGACGAGTATCTCATCCTCCCCATCAGGCCACTCTCCGTCTATCTGCCACCATGGCATAACGCCCTTTACACCTGTCAGAAATGGCTCTTCCTCGCCTGGTATCTTGACCGCCCTCTCATACCATGTCCCTGCTATCGTGATGCCCCTATCCCGATCCCTCACATACAGGAATGGCACCATGCCAAGGATATTATGCCTCCAGAATATGGTCTTTATCTTTATAATATCTGCCTCATCAAGGTATCTCTGCTGTCCCGCGATGCCCGCAAGCCCCGTGAGCTTCGGCTTCACGAGTATGTTTGCACCAAACGACCTGAGCTCCCTTGCAACCTTCCTCTCTATATCCATGGATAGGGACACCAACGAGGCAGCAATGGCCGTCCCTGCAGCAACCGAGACCACTATCAGGATCATCGCCCTCCTCTGATTACGAAAAGACTGCCTGATAATCCCCCAAAGCATAATCAAAAAACCTGCACTTCAAAAAACCTGCACTTCGTAAGTGCAAGTTTTTAATCCCCTCTGGTAATCTATCTGGGAATTGACAAAGGCCTGATATTCTTCGGGGATGATATCGAGATATCTTGAATAATTACACAGCTTATTAATTGACTTACCAAGATATTCAAGATAAGAGGAATAACTCCACTCCTCAGGCCTTCTGACAAGACGGTCTGTCGCTGGATTCAGGTGGATATACCTTGTAAGGTGTAAGAGCTGTTCATCAGACTCAACGATTGTGCTCTTGAATCTACCCTGCCAGAGTGGGCCCTTTCTACTATTTTTAAGATTGAAGTAACGGCTATAGCTATCGAGGACCACCCTCATATAATCGGATATCCCCTGCTCTGTAAGCTGACACAGGATCAAATGGATGTGGGTCGGCATAAGACAGTAGGCAAGGATATCCACTATCTGGTCTTTATTAAGCAGATGCTTCCTGAAGAATTTTTCCTTATTTTTTATATCAATGTAGGCAGAGAACCTTATGGGTAGCCCACGGTATTGATAAAACTTTAATGTCTCGATAAACCTCTGATAGTCTTTATTTGACCTGAATATCTTATATCCTGCTATACTCTTTGTAAAGATGTGATAAATAAAACCCTTCTTTAATGAGCGATTCCTCATCGATGGATTATTATAAAAACTTGCACTTACGAAGTGCAAGTTTTTGGGGTAGCAGGGTTAAAAGGATGAGTATTGCACCGACAACAGAGATGATTTTACCCCAATCTCTTATGATCAGGAGTCTTGTCCACTTCCTCACTTCTTCAAAAGAGATCACTCCGTTATCGAAGGGGACTTCTTCGGATAATCTTATATCATCGTTAAATACGATATCTTTATTTCTTACGATACGGAGCCTGAACGGTTTATCCGTTCGTGATGGATAATATCTCAGGTAATAGGTATGTGGAGAGAGGAGTCTAAAAAAATCTTCATTACCTTCTGGAAAGAGTCTCATGTAAACAAACGAACTAAACAGTACCTTGCCACCCTTTGACTTAAGCACAAAACGAGGGGAATACCCAAAACCCTTTATCATAAACATCATCCCATTAACCAATCTTGGCATCCTGTTTGTAATAACAATCCTTGTCTGTCCGCCGCCTTTTCTGAAGTATAGAAACTCCCCCCGCAGCCTCTTAATCTCGTCGCTATCTTTGCTGAATTCAGGGCTTAGCTTTTCAAGTTTTATACCAATCTCTGGAGGCCTTGCAAATTTACCTTTATATATAGAGAGATACTCGTCATGGCCGCTATAAAAGCCCTGTCCCTCTGTAATTATAACCTCCACATAGAAACCTGTAAAATAACTGACCAGTAACCCTGATATAATCAAGGACATTGCCACAAGATACGACCATCTCCTTAACCCAGATATCCTGTTATTGCTCAAGATGTAAAAGGATACGAGGATAAATAAACCTGTCAAGCCGGCAAGGAATGGCAAAGAATGGATTATATTAATTGTGGACAAGGGCCTGAGACTAAACAGCCCTATCCTCTCAATGGCAAAATATCCCGACAGAAAGGTCACCAAGAGATAAAGGAAGAGGGAAAACATGATTTAGAACCCCCCCTTATTTACAGGGGGAACTTCATCCCCTTCGCCAAAGACCTCATATTCCACAACCTGCCATTTCTTCTCGATCTTTTTGAGGAAGTATCTAACCTTGACGGGGGCTGCCTTTACAGGAGAGATATAGCGTCTCGTGTCTATATCCTGGACGTTCAAAAACCAGACTTCTTTTGCAAGTGCAATTGCGCTGACTGGATCCATTAGTTTTATGAACTCTATTTTAAACACATCCCTGTCATACACAAGTAGACTGTTATTCTTCCTCCAGTTATTGATCTCCTGAAATATCCTCCTCTTTATCAGGTTTGCTGCAGGGAATTCATTCAAGCCCTGGAGGCTTCCCCCCGTATTGAAGAATGTTGCAAAGTGGCGATTAAAAAGTCTAAGGGTATCCTCTATGGCCCTCTCCTCAGCCTCCCCATCATAGAGACCAAGGTGGAAACGGAAATTATAGAGGCTATTTTCATGGATAAAGAATGAGGTTAAACATGCCAGGATAATCCCTACAATAGAAGCATAGATGTTCTTCATTTTATAGAGGTGACTCCAAATATATGCCTTGTATTTTCAACCACAATATCGATCCCCCAGTATGTTATTATCACCGTGCTAATCGAGAATATCATAAGCCATGCAAGTCTCCTCCCCTTCCAGCCAAGGGTCACGCGAAGATGTATGGCAAGTCCATAGAGCAACCACGAGATAAGTGACCAGACCTCAACAGGGTCCCACCCCCAGTAACTGCCCCACAGGTCTTTTGCCCAGATGGCACCTGCCACTATCATTATCGCCTCCGCTATAAAACCATATACAACAAATCTAAAGATATTCTCATCAATGATCTCGAGGGCTGGGAATCTCTCATAAAATCTGCTTTCAACCCCTTTCCGCCGCTTATTATCCTTCAGAACATATAACACTCCCATCCCCGAGGCGACAGCATAGGCGCCAAAGGCAAGCTGGGCGAAGAGCACATGCACAATCAACCAGCTACTCTTTAGAGAGGCTGTCATGGGCAGGGGCTGCGGTGCCTTCATAATGCCATAGCCAAGAAGGAGTAGGGTGGCTGGCACTGTAAAGAGTGCAACGCCTGTCATGCCCCTTTTCTTGACATAGAAGAATACGGTAAAGGCTATGGCGAACCATCCACCTGTAATGGCATTTTCAAGCTCTCCATTTGCAGGGAAGTAACCTGTTCTTGCCCATCTCATGGCAAAGACAGCGGTATGAGCAAGGAATGCCGGGAGAATCAGATAGCCAACCACCTTTAACGGCCTCTCCTTATTAAAGATAAAACCTGTAAGCAATAGCACACTGGCAATCGCGTATATGTAGATACAGCCCCATATAAGAACATCCTCAATAACTCTCATCTACCTTCCCTTTAGAAAATTCACAAGTTCTTCGGAGACCCTTTTTACCTCGCTATCAAAAGAATACTGAAAATACTCGCTCCTACCATCGATATATAATAACGCCCTATCACCCCTGTCTTCCACAGCAAGCCTGAGCCTCTTCTGGTAGAAAACGAGTCTCATTATCAACCCTATCGCAGCGAGGATAAAACCTGCAACAAGAGGGCTTTTACCATATTCCCTGACGATCAGGAATTCTGCCCAGTATCGAATATCTTCAAAGCTGATGGTGAAGGGCTCCATGTCTGCCCGTTCTCCTGGCATTATTGTGCCATTGTATATAGTCTTCCCGTTCTTCTCGATCAATAGATGTATAGCCGGGTTCCTTAATTCAATAGATCTGGTACCCTCTACCCCATTCTCAACAATATAATCAGGAAAGAATCTGACATAAAACCTGAACCTCCTGTCTGTATCAAACTGGAATGAATCTTCTTGCCCATTTAAAACATTCAGACTTACATACGCTCCGTCTATCACCTCTCCGGAGGGGCCCCTCACAATGAATAGAGGGGAGACCCCTATCCTCTCCACTATGATACTCAAAGGTCCTCTCTTTATTGGCTTATTCACTCTCAAGATCTCCCTCTTTACCTTACCATCGTAAAGGACCTTCATTACAACCACAAGCTCTACCGGTACATCATTCTCATAAAATGGATGTATCTTTTCGAGATATAAACCCAAGGCAGGAAGGGCGTGCAGGACTTTGGGTTCGTGTATAATCCTGTGGAACTGTCTTATATCACCATTAAATGCCTGACCCTCTGTAAGTGCAAGGTTGCCGGAAAAACGTGTGTAGGTAATTAAAAGACCCCCTATAAGACAGAGAAGAAAACTGAAATGAAAGAACAGGAACCCAAGGGGTGAAAACCGATTTCTTAAGGCAAAAAGGCTCTTCCGCTGTTTATCCTCAACAACATACCATCTGCGTTTTTTAAAAAATTGCTTCGTCCTCTCTAAAAGATCCTCACTATTGAACCCCGACAGAGGGATCTCCCTGTATACACCTCTCTTTATATCCTCTACACTGAAAGAGGGGGGTCTTGTACCAATATATGCCCTTTTTAAGGTCAGAGGTATCCTGCTGGATATTACAATGATGAGATTGATAAAGAATATCCCCAGGAGGAAGATTGTTAAAGGAGAGAGATAGATATTCGTGAATCCGATAAAATCAAGAAACATATTAAGGATGTTCCTTTCAACCCACCCATCATACTGAGCCTTCGTCTCAAACATCCACTTCTGCGGGATTATAAGACCAAGAAAATATATAAATATAAGGAGACCGATGATAACGGCTGAAAATCTTACACTTTTAAACCGTCGGAGGATTTTATTTATATACTCTTTCACCTGAGGAAATAATAAATTTATTGGAGATCAAACTTGTCTCTAAGGGCCTTTGCCTTCTCCTGTTGACCGTTCTCCTCATAGAGTGATAAAAGGTTCCTGAGATAATCTGTATTCTGGTCGGTAAAACTAAAACCTATCCTTTCATTATACATGGCGATACCTTTCTCATATGCCCTCAATGCCTCTTCCTTTTCGTCAAGCTTAAGATAGCAATCCCCTATTAAAAGCTCAACATACATATCATCAGCATCTTGTGCAAGTTTCTTAGCGTACCTTAAGGCATCCCTGTATCTGCCCATCTTGTGTAGAAACAATGCATATTCTCTCATGGCCTCGATATTTCCAGGTAATACCTCTATCGCCCTTTTATAGAATTTTTCCGCCTCAACTATACTCCTTATTGGTTGAGAGTATGCCAGCCATATAAACAAATCCATAACAGTATTTATCATCTTTTGCGCAGAGCCTGTCAACTTTATCAAAGGCATCTCCAAATCTCTTCATAAAAAGCCTTGCTGCGGCATCGAGCATTCTAAGTGGTAGATCCTCGGGATATTTTTTCAAGGGCTCCTCAAGATACTCTACCACGATTTCATCCTCACCCCCTGACAACATATTTTCTGCCGTATCTCGGAAGGTCCAAAGTTCCGGAGGGGACTCAGCATGCAAGATATGGGGGGCCCTGAGTATCTCAAATATCTCCTCTCCAATATAACGATGGATCGGCCGTGTGTAACCTCCGTTTACACTGTAAGCAACATCTGCATATTTGATATGTAATTCTTTAGCACTCATGAAGTCAAAGAAGTATTTCAATGCCCTCAATTTGCTTTGTTGATTTTCAAAGGCAAAAATGGGGAAGAAGTCAATATCTATACTCTTTCCGGTTAGGACATAGTATCCACTGTGAGAATAGTAAACCATGGAAGAGGAGGAATATCAGACCCTTCGTCCCCAGGGATAAAGAAGAAGCCTCTA
>JGI24020J35080_1000716_pt1 | contig 21940 bp, 17 predicted proteins | sample Deesub1362A_J573_FD_35080 | JGI IMG/M metagenome (IMG submission 35080) | reverse complement strand
CGCGGGATGCCACTTGCCCAATTTCGCGTCAAGCTGCGCATGGGAGGGGCACCAGCACCATTTGCACTGACTCTCCCCTGGCAGAGCCCGCTTCGTTACCTTCTCCTCCTCAATCTATTCTCCTCTGAGATATCTCGCGGCTCTCCTCAATGGCCAAGAGCCACCTGGTTCTGCTCCCACCAGGAGCGTATCTCCTCGATGTCACGAACCGGATTAACCGTATCCTGATAGCCAAGCCGATAGCTGATCAGGCTTGCCCCCATCTTGACTAAGGTGGCTATCCGCTCCCGGGTAGCCTCATCCGCCCTAAATGCTGGTAGTCCAATGGTCACCGCCGCCACCGCCTTGCCACTGGCATCCCGTATTACTGAAGCAATACCCACGACTCCTTCATAGTTTCCTTCCAAGTCATATGAAACGCCAGTCTTTCTTATTTCTTCCAGCTCTCGCTTCAATTCCGTCTTGGTTGGAACCGTGTTCTTGGTTCTCGGGGGCAGTTTCTCCTCCGGAAGGATACGGTCAAGCTCCTCTTCGCTTAATTCGCTGAGCAAGGCTTTGCCCATCGCTGAGGCATAGGCAACTAAAATCGAACCTACATGGTTGGCGATTCTAAAGGCGTACCTAGATTCCTCCTTCATGGTCATCACTACCTTGCCTTGATACAGGATGGCGGTACAAACCGCCTCGCCGGTTAGGTCATTTAACGCCTTGATCACTGGCTCAGCCGCCTGGAAAATGTCAGTGGTACTCAAATATAAACTGCCCAGAGCGTATAACGTGGGGCCAATTCGATACTTGCCGCTCTTTGCATCTTGCTCCAACAGTCCCCCTTTAGTCAGAGTCGCCAAGATACGATGCGCTGTGGTCAAAGGTATCTCGACTTTGTGAGCAATCTCCGATGGCCCCAATTCCAGATCGTCTAAGGTAAAGCACTTCAGCACTGCCATTGCTTTAAGTAAGGATTTGTTGAGATTATTGTCTTTCACTAGGTGTCCTCCCGAACCTATCTTTCCGCAATACGGAATTAATTTCCTTATTTCGGCACGATGTGCTGTTAGTTTACTACCGCGAACAAAATTTGTCAAGACCCCCGATAACTTTTGCAGTTCATTGGCAGGGTCTTCCCCGGCCAGATGATGACCGCAGGTGCTTTTGTAAGTTTTTGAATTTAATTGGTCCTGCCGTGGGTGGTTCCAAAAGAGACTGATTTGCAGACTCGGAGATAGCTATGAAGAGAAATTGGTGAGGAATTCGCTTGTTGCGCTCGGGAATTTGTGCTAGTTATTGGCGAAGAGGGCGTCGGGGTGTAGCGCAGCCTGGTAGCGCACCTGAATGGGGCTCACGTGCCGCTGTTTGACGTGCCGGCCAAAAGTCCCCTGTCTTCGTGGTGCTAACCTGATTGACCTCGACCTTTTGCATTTCTCTAGCCAAACAAGACCCTATTTCATGATCAGCTTGGCCATTCGCTCAGCCCTACCCTGGTGGTTTAGTCTATCAATCGGGCTAAGTTAGCTACAAGTGCTCGGCCGACAAGACGGCTTCCACCTGTTATCAGGACACGCATGGTCTTACCTATCGCTTCCGCTACTCTACGTTTTTCGAATGGCTCGTGCAAGAGTAACTTCCAGATGGAGAGTCTTAAGATTTAGACGAGTCCCCACTCTTCACGAGGTCCAGGCGCAGGTGGCCTTCTTGATGTTCTACAGAATCAAAAGTTGCGAATAGGCGCGTTTAGTAATAGTATCTAGCTGGGAGTGTTTGACGCGCATGAAAGGTGGGACATTCTCAGCCTACAGTGATGAATCAGGTACTTTTACCGAGCGCTTCCAGGCTATCGCAGTAGTTACCGGTCAGGATATTGTGCTGTCCCAGTTGACGAATCACCTCAAACGTATCCTAGCCGACAAGCGAATCCCTGAGGTAAAATTTGCTTTAATCAGAACCCATCGCCCAATAATTGAAGCTGCCCAAGAGTTTGTTCAATGCTTTGTCAAGGAGTTTGCGAGCAAGGCAAAGGCAAGGGTTGATGTTCTTGTCTGGGACGTTCAAGATTCACGTCATGCTGTCCAAGGAAGAGATGACGCAGCCAACCTAGAGCGTATGTACTACAAAGTACTTACCCATGCGGCAAGGCGATGGAATCAAGCAGAGTGGAATTTCTACCCAGACGAAAATTCACAGATTCGCTGGCATGAACTTGCACAGGTTTTGGATAGAACACGTTTAAGTGGGTACCAAGCTAATTCCCTATTACTTCTCGAAAATGAGCGAGTAGGCCAATTGCTTCAGATTAGGAACACAGAGCCACGCAACTCAGTCAGAGAACCACTTATTCAACTTGCTGACCTATTTGCGGGGATGGGTTGTTTTACAAGAAGAGAGGGTGAAAACTGCGTTAAGTGGCTAGACTCCCGGTGTAACAAAGACCAGCTACGTTTCGCTAACTTCTTTTGCGAAGAGCCGACAGACGAAACTATCAAAACTAAGCAAAATCGCTTTCAACTTGTGGGAGAATTCAAAGTCCTATGCGACCAATATGGAATGGGTGTAAGCTTAAGAGAAAAGAGATATCTGTGCACTTTCAACCCTACTTATCCGATCAACTTTTGGAATTATGAACCTCAACATGAGTTGGACCAAGCTCCAAAAAGAACCTACCGATGAGTCACAAAAGCTGGCGAAGTGATAGGACTTCCAAAGTGAGCCACAGAGGGCTCGAAGCTCCAACCGGCTGATTAAGAGGCTCGGCAAAGACAAAAACTAGTAACCGCCTGCTAGACCGACCACTTGTTTCCTTTCTGAAGAAGATTATGATTGTGCGGCTGGACGAAAGTTAGCGGGTGTCTCTTCGTGTCTTAACTAGAGTACAAGGGGTAGTCTCGCTTTTCCTCTGGTTCCTGCGGTTTTACCGCCACAGAACTCAAAGCGGCTCCAGAAGACTACCGGACACGATAAATTGTATAATAGTCACACAGGAAGATGTGGAGTGACGCCAAGCGATTGTTAGTTCGAGATTTTGTTCATGCCTGCTGACGATGGCGAAAGCGGACGGCTAGACGCGGGCCCGCTGGAGGGTTGCCACCGCAATTATCCATATAAAAGGGGAGACTGCCGAATGATGAAAACTACAGCAAAGAAAAAAGTTGTGCTGGCTTATAGTGGCGGTTTGGACACCTCCGTAATTTTGAAATGGTTAGTGAACAAAGGATATGACGTTGTCTGTTTTGTTGGCAATGTGGGACAAAAAGATGATTTTGAAGCAATCAAGATGAAAGCCTTGGAGACTGGAGCGTCGAAAGTCTATATCGAAGACCTGAGAGAAGAGTTTGTTACCGATTTTGTTTTCCCAGCTCTCCGAGGGAATGCAAGCTATGAGGGGCGATATTTCTTGGGGACTGCTCTGGCCAGACCACTCCTTGCCAAAAGACAAGTTGAGATAGCCGAAAAAGAAAAGACCGAATATGTGGCTCACGGAGCAACTGGTAAAGGCAATGACCAAGTAAGATTTGAGCTAACTTACTACGCGCTGAATCCAAACATAAAGGTCATTTCTCCCTGGAAAGACCCTGAGTTTCTGGCGGAGTTCAAAGGGAGAAGTGATCTTATTAGTTACGCTAAAAAATGGAGAATTCCTGTCAAAGCCACAGCGGGAAAGCCATATAGCGAGGATGAGAATCTAATGCATATTAGCCATGAATCGGGAATTTTGGAAGATCCTATGTTCAGGCCGCCAGAGAACCTGTTTACTGTTACCACCTCTCCTCAAAGAGCCCCGGACGAAGAAACAATAATTGAAATCCATTTTAAAGACGGGTATCCCATCCAAGTTGTGAACAAAAATGATGGAACCATAAAAGCCAGGCCTTTAGAATTGTTCATGTATCTCAATGAGCTGGGAAGTAAAAACGGGATTGGCCGGGTAGACATGATTGAAAACAGATTTATTGGTATCAAATCCAGAGGAATATATGAGGCGCCGGGAGCAGCTATTCTTTGGCTTGCACACAGAGACATTGAGGGAATTGCTATGGATAAAGAAGTGATGCACCTAAGGGATATGCTGACACCAAAATTTTCTGAGCTTATCTATAATGGATTTTGGTTTTCTCCAGAGATGGATTTCCTCATGTGTGCTTTCAACAAAAGCCAAGAGGCCATTGATGGCAAGGTTATCCTCTCTTTGTACAAAGGAAATATAAATGTAATTGGTAGAGAATCACCGACCTCCCTCTATGATCCTGAATTGTCCAGCATGGAAGTAGAAGGTGGCTTTGACGCAACAGATTCGCGAGGATTTATTAACATCAATGCCATAAGACTAAAAGCTCATAATCTAGTCTTAAGAAAAAGAAGACCGTATGACTGGCGCAAAAAGAAGCAATAAATGCCGGTTTCGATCAAACCGGCCACCTGTGGGGAGGAGCGGAGCAACGGCAGGTTGAGTCAGTCTAGCCCATGCTGATGCCACCTGCAAGTTTCCAGACTGACATGATGAGAGCCACCGAAGATGACACTGTTGCTCGGAAAACTGTCACCAAAGAGAGGCAGCCCGGCCCTGGTGTTATCCATCACTCCGACCAGGAGGTACAGTATGCTTCCAGTGAATATGTGGGCGAGCTCAAAAGATGCGGATTAGAAATCAGCATGGCGCGCACCGGCAATCCCTATCAGAACGCCATGATGCAAAGCTTTTTCCCAAGACACTGAAACATGAGGAGGTGAATCTGTGCGAGTACGAGACTTATCATAACGTGGTAACCATGCTTTCCTATTTCGGCGAAGAAGTATATACCAAAACAGACTACTTTCGGGGCTTGGTTACCTGCCACCGAATCATTTTGGGGATTGGTCCTTAATCAGGAGAACGAGGGATTGTCCCGCCAAACTCTCCTAACCGCATCTATCCAACCATAAGGGTGGCGCCCAGAGTTTGCTGTGCCTGCCTTAAGCAGTTAGCTTATTTTCTCCACTGGTACAATGCGATACCTGATCCTACCCAAAAAAGCAGAGGCCAAACAAGGACCATTAGCGGCGAGACAATAATGGCAAATATCGCTGAGATAATATTCAACCCTTGTTTCACGATCCTCCTCTCTCAGGAGTGCCATCACCAAAATCGGGCAACCCTCGACTCGGGTTTTTACATTGCGCACGCTGCATACGTAGAATAATCGCTGTTGTCTTTTTGTCACCTAGCTCAATACTTGGGCGCACACTTTCCATCAAACCAGATATAACGAAGTGACTATTAGCGCCGACACAGCAAAGCATAACCGAAGCTAACCTAGATTCCCACGACCCACGTGTCACTCACCTCACCCCTGCCAGTCCCCCTCTCTAAAGGCAAGCCTCTCCCTCTTGCTTGTTCCTAAGCTTAATCTTTTTTCCGCTAAGTGGCAATAAGAAAAGTTCGTGCTTTTAGGGTTAAAATGTGTCAAATTTGCGAAAATCTGGCGCAGTTTTTGACGTCCATTGGGAGCAGAATCCTTTGCCATTTGTCGCAGCTTGTGATAGAATTTTTCTAAATCTGGCTTAATTAGCTGGGCAAGATGGGTGTTGCGGCCCTTGTGGTACACAAAATCCAGTTGGTGACCAACCTTAGCACCTTGGTCTGGGTCACTCTGACCCGGACGATTCGACACAGCTTGCTGAGGCTGGTTAGTCAAGTAGCTCGGTTCGCCAGAGCGGAAACCGGGCTACCGGCGAACACCTACCAAGTAATGCGAGAACGGCTGAGGGATTCCTTACAAGAGTTGGAGCAAAAGAACCGGTTATTAGACGAATCAGCTGAACAGCTAAGGAGGTCCCGGGATTTCTTGCAAACTATTATTGATAGTCTTGACGAAGACTTGATGGTACTGGATGAACGATGGCGTATCATTCAGGCCAACCGAAGTCTGTGCCTTAAGCACCCAGATCAGGAGGTCGTGGGGCGCTACTGCTATGAGGTAACCCACCAGATGAGCCATCCCTGTCATTCGCCCTCCTGTACCTGTCCGGTGAGAAAGGTCTGGCAAACTGGCACACCGGTTCGAGTAGTTCATGTGCACCGTACCGCTAAGGGAGGCTTTAGGCAGGAGAGGTATGTTGAGGTAAGCGCCTCACCGGTATACGATACCGACGGCAAAATCACCCAGGTCGTGGAGCTAATTAGGGATGTTACTGAAAGTAAGGAGCTGGAAAAACGAATCCTAGAGGCTAACCGCCATCTTCTTGCTCTGAATGCCGTTGCCAGCACGGTGAGCCAATCAATGAGCCTTGACATCGTACTCAACAGTGCCCTGGATAAAGTCCTTGACCTTGTAGATGCTGAAGTTGGCGGTATTCTACTTCTTGACGAGAACTCGCAAACGCTTTCCTACCAGGTTCATCGTGGTCTGTCAGAACAGTTTGTCCAGGGAGTTTCCGGTCTTGCGTTAGGGGAAGGCATCGCTGGGCAGGTTGCCCAGCGGGGCGAAACCCTGGTGGTGGACGATATTTCCCGGGAACCGAGAATTACACGGCCGGTAGTGGCCGAAGAAGGGTTAAAAGCGCTGGTTAGTGTGCCTTTGAAGTCCAAGGAGAGAGTGGTCGGCGTGCTCAATGTAGCCAGCCGAAAAGTACGGTCCTTTTCCCAGCAGGAAGTGCAGCTCTTGACTGCGCTGGGGCATCAGTTAGGCATTGCTATCGAGAATGCCCAGTTGTACCGCGAACTCCAGCTCAAGGAGCAAATACGGACCGAACTCTTGCGGCAACTCATCTCCGCTCAGGAGGACGAGCGTCGTCGGGTGGCCCGGGAACTTCACGATGTGACCAGTCAGGCTCTGGCTACTCTCGCCGTTCGCTTGGAAGCCCTGACCACTCAGTCGAGGCTAAAGGCCAAGGACATCGCCAACCAACTGGAAGGGATAAAGTCTTTGCTGGCTAGTACCTCCAAGGAGGTGCATAGATTAATCTATGACCTGAGACCCAGTCTGCTTGATGATCTGGGGCTGCCTGCCGCGCTGCGATCATGTGCTCATAATGCCCTGGACGCCGCTGGAGTAGAGGTACACCTGGAGGTCATTGGTCAGGAGAGAAGGTTGCCACCGCAGGTGGAGATAGCGCTTTTTCGCATCGCCCAGGAGGCAATCACCAACATTGCCTGCCACGCTCGTGCCGAAAGCGCCTATCTTAGCTTGGAGTTCAATGATGAGAGCATTGGTCTTCAAATTGAAGATGACGGTGTTGGCTTTGACCCCTCACATGTGTTTAGTTCCCCAGCCGGCACCAGCAAGGGAGTGGGTTTATTGGGCATGAAAGAGCGTGCTGAGTTGCTGGGAGGAACTTTCACCATTGATACTAGACCAGGTGGTGGGACCAGAGTGGCAGTGGAAATCCCGGTAAAGTGGGGGGAAGGAGATGTCCAAGATAAAGGTGCTAGTGGTCGATGACCACGCTATGTTCAGAGAGGGGATTCGTTCCCTGCTGGACAGTTATGAAGATGTTGAGATAGTAGGGGAGGCCGCTGAGGGTAGGGAAGCCATCGAAAAGATGCGCCAGCTCGGCCCGCATGTTGTGCTTATGGATATCGCCATGCCCGTCATGGGAGGTCTGGAGGCGACCCGGCGTATTCGCAGGGAAAACCCGAACGCGAGGGTGCTGGTACTCACCCAGTATGAAGACAGCGAGTATATCCTCCCCATGCTCAGGGCAGGTGCCTGGGGCTACATTTCCAAGACCGCCACCGCCTCAGAATTGGTTTCTGCTATCCGCACTCTTCATAAGGGGGAGTCCTTCCTTTATCCCTCCGCTGCCACCGCTCTAATTGAGGAATACCTGACACGGGTCGGCGGTGAAAAAAACGAGTACGAGCGCCTTACCGACCGAGAAAGGGAGATTCTCCAGCTGGTGGCTGAGGGACACACCAACCGCGACATTGCGGAAAGGCTCTCCATCAGCGTCAAAACGGTGCTCAGATACCGGACCAACATTATGGAGAAGCTGGGCTTTCATAATCGCACTGACCTAATAAAGTACGCCATTAGCAAAGGGTTAATTGAGATGCCATGTAAAATGGAAAAAGACTGAACAACAGGCGAGGTAGTTAATTGCATAGGGGGGACTCTCTGCAGGAGAGTCCCCCCTCTTTTTGACCGCTGGAGTGGGATATTTTTCCCACATAATTACGCACTTTTGCACACAATTTTGAGTATGTTTTCCCTGTTTTTCCAGAGCATATTTGCCTAATATCTAGGTAGATATCCCTAGCGGCGGACCACCAGCCCATGTCCCGAGGGATTGTGCATAAACAATGGGTCGTGGGTTATGGGGGTTGTCGCGCAGCGCCTTGGGCACAGCAGTGGTGCTTAGCTAGCAGTAGCAGTTCGGGGATCGAGACCCGGTAGAGGGTGGATAGGGAGGTGTCTAAGATAAGGGTGCTCGTGGTTGATGATCACGCGATGTTCAGGGAGGGGATCCGTGCCCTGCTCAAGGATTGCGAGGATGTTGAGATAGTAGGGGAGGCAAGTGAGGGGAGGGATGCGATTGACAAGGTACGGCGGCTTGCTCCCCAAGTAGTGCTTATGGACATCGTGATGCCGATCATGGGTGGTCTTGAGGCTACCCGGCGCATCCGTAAAAAGAATCCCGGCGTCAAGGTGCTGGTGCTCACCCAGTACGATGACCCGGAATATGTCCTCTCCATGCTCCGGGCAGGAGCTCGGGGTTATATCTCTAAGACTGCCCCAGCGTCAGACCTTATTTCGGCCATACGCGCTGTGCACAGAGGCGAGTCGTTCCTTTATCCTTCAGCAGCTATGACTTTGATACAGGAATACTTGATGCAGGTGGCAGAAGAAAAAAATGAATATGAGCGGCTCACAGATAGGGAAAGAGAGATACTACAGTTGGTGGCTGAGGGGCACACCAACCGGCAGATTGCCGACGCGCTCTTCATAAGCGTGAAAACGGTGCTTAGGCACACGACGAACATGATGCAGAAGCTCGGTCTCCGTAATCGTACCGAGCTAATAAAGTATGCCATGGGCAAAGGACTGATAGAGCTGCCATGGAAAACGGAAAGGAGGCAGGATACGTAGTAGTTGGACAGAAACCCTTGGTCTCTTAGGGGGATTACTGGAAGGATGTGCAGGGAATGAGCGAAACAGGTGCCAAAATGTTGGAAAGACCCGACGAGTGGGCACTGAGAGAAAGATGCCTATTAAACGCATGTAGTAAAAGAGAAAGAAAAAGCGCCACTACTTGTGGTGTTGGAACCGGAGGTCGTATGCCACACGAAGCAGATGTCCTATCTCATGATGAACTGGATCTCAAATTTTGTGACGAGATTTCCGCTCAACCCGGTGGCGAAAAGATAAAAAGATGCATTGTGTGTGGAACTTGTTTCGCAAGGCGCCTCATAGCTGAAATTGCCCGTAAATTTAACCCACGGAAGACAATAGAGGTGGCACTCCTGGGTTTGAAATCAAAAGTCTTCTCTTCCGATTTCATTTGGACGTGCTCCGGTCTTATTTGGGCCATGAAAGTGCCCTAGGATGTAGATTTACCTTTGATAATTGAGAATGCTTCCAAGCAGCAGTAGGGATGGATGATGAGAAAACATGAGAATTGGGCTGACCCAGGCCTGTTGGACGAAGTCCGTAACTATGGCAAATTTGATGCCAATGCTTGCCTAAATTGTGGCGGATGCACCATTGTCTGCAAACTAACATCAGATAGCAACACCTTTTCTCCCCGTAGAGATATACAATATGTGCGAGCCGGATTAAAAGACAAGCTGCGTGGCAGTCTTGGCCCGTGGCTTTGCTATTACTGCGGCGATTGCGCCACCTCATGTCCCCGGCAAACGGAAACCGGGGAATCGATGATGACGCTCAGACGGTACCTTACCGCGCTGTATGATTGGACCGGCCTTTCGGCAAAGTTCTATAAATCAAAGGTATGGGAGATAGGGGCACTTGCCACGATTGGGCTGGCTATGCTCGCCTCAATAATACTATACCTCTATCCTCACCGCCTTCTTGAATTCGGGAGCCTATTTTCGCTCTCCGCGGTCTTCGCTGTCTCGCTGGTCGTTTTCATTCCCAATATCCTGCGGATGTTTTGGTTTACTTTGGGCAGGAGTAATCCTAGGCCTCCTTTTTGGCTTTACCTTACCGAGCTTAGAACCTTGGTGCTCCATGCTTTGAGTCAGCTGCAGCTTAGAAAGTGTAAAGAGAAGGCTTTTTGGTTCAAACACCTCTTTGTTGTTTACGGGTATGGACTTACTTTGATCTTGGTTATATTAGTGGAATCGTTCAAGACTTATATCCGCCCGGGCTATCACCCATTCGAGCAACCGGGAATTGACCCGTACAAGCTAGCCGTGATTGTAGTCCTCGCGGTTTTATTCGTCTTTACCGCGATATTGGTTGTTGACCGTGTCAAGAAACAAGAGGCAATGCACAAGTTTTCTGAATTCAGTGACTGGCTATTTCCCATATGGTTATCCACCCTTGTCTTCATGCTCTTTTTAGCTTATGTATCTCTGTCCCTGGGAGTTAAAGAAGTTGGTTACGGGATATACGTCATCTTCTTAGTGCTACTTAGTCCATGGGCACTGATTATTGTGCCCTTTGGCAAGACGCCTCACCTTCTTTATCGTCCGCTGGCGGTTTACTTTCACGCAGTCAAAGAAAAGGCAACCCAGATGGAACTCGGCAAGGAAGGCAAGACGTCTTTGGAAGGGTGAGACGGAATGTCGGAGAAAATTGGAGCAGTAATGGTTGTTGGCGGCGGCATAAGCGGAATGCAAGCCGCATTAGATTTGGCTGATTCTGGGCTTAAGGTTTATCTGGTTGATAGTAAGTCCTCTATCGGTGGGGCAATGGTTCAACTGGATAAGACCTTCCCCACGATGGATTGCGCTATGTGCACCATTGCTCCCAGGTTAGTCGACATCAGCCGCCATCTGAACATAGAAGTTATCACCAACGCCGAGGTGGACAAAGTTAGTGGCTCCGCCGGAAACTTTCAAGTTACCCTTAAAAAGAGAGCAAGATATATTGACGTAGCTAAATGCACCGGATGCAGCGCCTGTATAGAAAAATGCCCAATAAAAGTTGATAGCGAATATGACCTGGGTCTTATAAAGCGCACGGCAATACATCGGCGGTATCCCCAAGCGGTCCCAAGCGCTTTTACTATTGACAAGCAAGGGGTTTCGCCGTGCAGGCTCGGTTGCCCAGCGGGTGTTAACCCACATGCCTATGTGGCCCTTATAGCCCAAGGCAGATTCGCCGAGGCGCTGGCTGTGCAGAGGCGCGAGAATCCATTCCCCGGCATTTGTGGGCGTATATGTCCGCATCCTTGCGAGGCAGAATGCCAACGAGGCGAATTGGATGAGCCGATATCTATCGCGGCGCTCAAGAGGTTTCTGGCTGACTGGGAAATTGCCAATCCTGACAAGAAGCCACTCTTACCAGAGACATTGAAAACGAGAAAGGAAAAGGTGGCCATTATAGGCTCCGGGCCGGCTGGACTATCCTGTGCCCATTATCTTGCCGTGAGGGGGTATAACGTTACCATCTTCGAGGCACTCCCGGTGGCAGGTGGCATGTTGCGCGTTGGGGTGCCTGCATATCGCTTGCCTCGCGAAATAATCGACCAAGAAATCCAGAGCGCAGTCCTCGACCTTGGGGTGGAAATAAAACTCGATACGCCGGTAACTTCGCTAGATGAGCTAAGAAATAAGGGATACGATGCCATCTTTATTGCCGTGGGTGCCCATAGAGGATTGAAGCTCGATATCCCCGGGGAGAACTCGGAAGGGGTTATAGACGCGGTAGTGTTCCTAAGAGATGTTAACCTCGGAAAAGATGTAAAACTTGCTGGTAAGAGGGTGGTGGTAATTGGCGGCGGCAATACAGCAGTTGATGCCGCACGCAGCGCGCTTCGGCTCGGAGCCCGTGAGGTAATAATTGCCTACCGAAGGTCCAGAGCGGAGATGCCGGCAAGTCCGTGGGAGGTTGAGGAAGCAGAGCAGGAGGGCGTGAAAATACAGTATCTTGTCGCCCCCGTTGAGATTTTGACCAAGGACGGGAAGGTCGAGCAGATAAAACTTGTCAGGATGCAGCTTGGCGAACCCGATGCGAGTGGTAGGCGCCGTCCCATACCTATCAATGGCTCAGAATTCGTAATCCCAGCCGATATAGTCATCGCGGCGATTGGCCAGCAGCCTGACCTTTCGCTTTTACCCTTGGCACCCAATATGCGTGTTACGGAGCAAGGAACGATAGAGGTAGATAGCATCACCCTGCAAACCGCTGTCCCGTATGTATTCGCTGGTGGTGATGCTGTCTCAGGCCCGGCGAGAGCAATCGATGCGATAGAAGCAGGCAAAAGAGCTGCTGAGTCTATTGACAGATATCTGCGGGGCGAGGACCTCAGGGCTGGGCGTGAGAAAAAAGAGCCAGAGAGAGCGCAAGTAGAACTCAAAGGGCTTGAGAAGAAAAAGCGTGTTACAGCCCCCCTGCTTCCAGTGAGGGAGAGAATCCGTAATTTCAACGAGGTCCAGGGAGGGCTCACGCCCGAGCAGGCGATAGAAGAGGCAAAGCGATGCCTTGCCTGCGCAATATGCTCCGAGTGTCTCCTCTGCGTCGAGGCGTGCGAAGCAAAAGCCATAAATCACGAGGTGGATAAGGAGGAATTTGTAACCATAAGTGTAGGGGCAATAATCATAGCTCCTGGTTTTGAGCTATTCGACCTGCACCTGAAGCCCGATTTGGGGTTTGGCCTGTATCCCAATGTTATCTCGAGCCTCCAGTTTGAGAGGCTTCTCTCGCCCACCGGACCGACTGGGGGGAAGATTCAGCGTCTTTCTGATTCAAAGCCACCCAAAAGCTTGGCCTTCATTCAATGCGTGGGGTCGCGTGATTTCGAGAGGGATTACTGTTCTGCCGTTTGCTGCATGTATGCTACCAAAGAAGCAATCCTTGCCAAGGAATATCTGGGAGAGGAGCTAAGGTGTGACATATTTTACATGGATATGCGCGCATTCAGCAAAGGGTTTGAGGAGTACTATAGTAGGGCAAAATCGCTGGGGGTAAATTATATAAGATGCCGCCCGCCCACGATTACAGAAGTGCCTGAAACAAGGAATCTTAAAATTGAATATCTGACCGAGGATGATAGGAAACGGTGTGAAGAGTATGAAATGGTTGTTTTATCGGCTGGTCTGGTATCCCCCAGGTGCGCTGGTGAAATCGCCGAAAAATTTGGTCTTGAGCTAAACAAATACGGCTTTTGCGTGACCAACCCGTTTACCCCGGTTAGTTCTCCCAAGGAGGGGATTTTCGTTGCCGGGGCCTTCACCGGACCAAAAGATATCCCGGAGAGCGTGATGCAGGGGTGCGCCGCTGCCGCCCGGTCACTTTCCCTTCTTTCCACGGAGCGGGGTAAATTGGTGAAGGAAAAGGTATATCCGCCTGAGAGGGATGTTCGTGGAGAGGAACCGAGGGTCGGGGTTTTTATTTGCCACTGCGGAAAGAACATCGGTGGCGTGATCGATGTTGCTGATGTTGCCGAATATGCCAAGACACTGCCTAATGTGGTATGTGCCGAACACTTTCTGTACACCTGCTCTACTGACTCTGGAGAAAGAATTAAGCAGTTAGTAAGGGAACATAATCTAAACCGTGTTGTCGTTGCTGCCTGCACCCCGCGGACGCACGAGCCTCTGTTCCAGAGCGTCGTTCGCGAGGCAGGGCTTAATCCCTACCTATTTGAAATGGCAAATATTCGGGACCAGTGCACCTGGGTCCATACGAGCGAACCGGAAGCAGCTCTGCTCAAGGCAAAAGACCTAGTCAGGATGTCAGTAGCCAGAGCTCGGCTCCTCGAACCGCTTCCCCGAAAGAAGGTAAAAATTAATCGTGATGCTCTGGTAATCGGCGGTGGGGTGGCTGGTGTAGTATCAGCCCTTGAACTGGCAGACCAGGGCTTTGAAACATACCTGATTGAGCGAAGCGATGCCCTGGGGGGCAATCTGAGGCGAGTGAAACTTCTCTTAAACGGCGACAATCCTGAGGAAAGGTTGAGGTCGCTGATTAGCCGGGCACAGCATCATCCTAAGATTCATATTTATACCAATTCGCAAATCTTAAACATCGAAGGCTCGGTGGGAAATTTCACCACGGAATTCAAATATAATGGCGCAGTTCATTCCCTTAAGCATGGGGTTGTCATTGTCGCTACCGGAGGTCAAGAGTATAAGCCAACCGAGTATCTGTATGGAGAGGATAAGAGGGTTATCACCCAGCTGGAATTAGAAGAAAAATTAGCCAATGGGGAGTTCCTTAAGTCTAAACCGGGAACAGTGGTTATGATTCAGTGTGTCGGCTCTCGGAATGGGACGCGGCTTTATTGTAGCCGTATCTGCTGTCCCCAGGCAATCAAAAATGCCCTAAAGATCAAAGAGCTGAGTCCGGAGACCCATGTATTCGTCCTCTATCGGGACATGAGAACCTATGGGTTTAATGAGTCGTATTATACCGAGGCGAGGGAGAAGGACGTGCGGTTTGTTGTCTATGACGGGGATAAAACGCCAGAGGTTGCGCGGTTTGATGGGCAGCTAAAGGTAACAGTATATGACCCGGTCTTAGACGCTGATATTAACCTTAAGGCAGACCTTGTGGTCCTGTCCACAGGCGTTATCCCGAGAGATGATGCCAAAGAACTTGCCCAGAAACTTAAGGTTCCGCTAACTAGTGATGGTTTCTTCCTAGAGGCGCACATGAAACTCCGTCCAGTTGATTTTGCTACCGATGGTGTTTTCTTGTGTGGTCTTGCCCACTTCCCCAAGACGGTGGACGAAAGTATAGCCCAGGCATCAGCCGCGGCGTCAAGGGCAAGCACAATTATTTCAAAGGACGAGATAGAGATTGAGGCAGCAATCTCCCAAGTTATTGACGAAAATTGTGACGGATGCGCTTATTGCATAGACCCCTGTCCGTTCAAAGCAATCACGTTAATTGAGTACGTGAAAAACGGCACGATTAAGAAGACGGTCGAGGTTGACGAACTAAAATGCAAGGGCTGCGGGACGTGTCAGGCAACCTGTCCCAAGCGAGGGATATTCGTTAAACACTTCAGTTTAGACCAGATTATGGCCATGGTCGAGGCAGCGGTGTAAGGAGAAAGTATTTGCCAGAGGCGGTAATATGGGTGATGCTTCATTTGAGCCACTGATATTAACCTTTTGCTGTAACTGGTGTTCATATGCCGGGGCGGACCTAGCTGGTGTTTCCAGATTACAATATCCGCCCAATATACGCATAATCCGGGTAATGTGTTCGGGTATGGTTCACCCAAATCTGGTAATCGGTGCCTTAACCAAGGGGGTTGATGGGGTATTAATCTGTGGATGTCATCCGGGTGATTGCCATTACCTTGAAGGTAACTTAAAAGCCGAAAAACGGGCGGAGGCGATTAGGCTCATGCTGCAAGATTTTGGGCTTGAGGAAGAAAGGTTTAGGTTAGAATGGGTTTCAGCCTCCGAAGGGCCGAGATTCGCTCAGGTGGTAACCGAAATGACGGAGCAAATCAGGGAGCTAGGTCCAAATCCTTATAAGACCTGATGGAGGAAGTTTAAATGGAGCTAGCGCGAGTATTCGATGGCAAAAAATTTATGTGGGACGGGAGAGTGTACACTGATGAAAAGGAAAGGAGGGAAATGGCGCAGAAATATAAAGATGACGGTTTTGAGGTTGAGATGATTGAGGAGGGCGGAGAATACTTCTTGTTTACCCGTAGGGTAGTCAAAGAAGTGGTGGTTGAAGGAGCACCACCAATATAGAAGGAGGTTAAGAAGTGGTACGCGTAGCTGAAGAATGGCTGTCAACCTGTGGTGGCTGTGAGGTAACAATCTTGGACTTGGGAGAGGCGCTTCTAGACCTGCTACCGAAACTTGAGTTTGTCCACATGCCTGTCCTGATGGACCACAAATACTATGGGCAAACTGGAGAAAAGACAGCGTTGGAAATCCCGGAGGCGGATGTGGGGATAATAAGCGGGGGCATACGGACTGAGGAGAACAAGCAAGTAGCTGAGGAGATGAGGAAGAAATGTAAAACAATAATTGCCATAGGTTCTTGTGCTAACTTCGGTGGCGTCCCGGCACTGGCAAATATGTACACTATCGACCAAATATTTGATAAGGTTTACCGGGAAACCAAAAGCACAGACCCTGCTAGCAATCCCACGGTTGAGGTACCTCCCCTCGGGGACCGCGTGTACTCAGTGAGTGAGGTTATTAAGGTTGACGTAGGTTTGCCCGGTTGCCCAACTACTCCTGAGTTAGTCGCTGAAGCTTTAACCTGCCTCTTGGAGGGGAGGCCATTTTCTCTGCCTGAGCGGAGTGTCTGTGATGACTGCCCCGTGAAAAGGGAGAAAAAGGCGATCACAAATTTGAAAAGACCACTAGAAAAGGTTGGATTTTCTCCCGGACAGAAGTTTGAGGAGATACGTTGCTATATGGAGCAGGGCTTTCTGTGTCAGGGACCGGCAACAAGGGCTGGTTGCGGTGGTGCCGAAAGAGTTCCTCGGTGCATAAAGGCATATATGCCCTGTCGTGGCTGCTTTGGTCCGATACGGGCTGGAGCTAATCCCATGGTCGATATGATGGGTGCCCTGTCTTCAATCGGGCTTGATCCCAAACAGATAGAAGACAGGATGGCAACCTTTAACAGGTTCATTGGTGTGGTAGGTCGCTTGAGGCCACAGCCGGCAAGATAAACAAGGAGGCAAGAGATGAAACAGATTGTCATTCAACCGGTTACTCGAATCGAAGGTCACGCCAAGATAACGATTCAACTCGATGAACAGGGAAATGTTGCTGATACGAGGGTAAATGTTGTGGAACTTAGGGGGTTTGAGAGGTTTGCGATCGGCAGACCGGTAGAGGAGCTACCGCGCATCGTGCCACGTATTTGTGGGGTATGTCCCTGGGCACATCATCTTGCTTCCTCCAAAGCGTGCGATGCTGTTTTTGGCGTCGATGTACCCTCGGTTGCCAAAAAACTCAGGGAACTTGCCTATATGGGTCATTTCATTCATAGCCATGTGCTGCATTTCTTCATACTCTCGGGAGCTGACTTTGTTATAGGTCCCGATGCTGATTATTCGGTAAGAAACGTGATTGGCATTGTGCAGAAGGTGCCTGAGATAGCCAAGCAGGTGGTTAAGGTAAGATATTTGGGGCAGATGATGACGCAGACTCTGGGTGGGAAAGCTATCCATCCTGATGTCTCTGTTCCCGGTGGCTGGAGCAAACCCGTTACCAAGGAAGAGGTTGAATCGCTAAAGGGAATGGCGAAGGAATGCCTAGATTTCGCCACTTTTGCTATTGATTTCGCCAAAAAGGAGATTTTCCCCAAATATCTGGACGTCGTCAAATCGCTGGCTACCATTGAGACCGGATTTCTGGGAACAGTTAAGAACGGTGAACTGAACCTCTACGATGGTGACCTGCGCATGATGACACCTGATGGCAAATACGAGGAATTTCCTGCCGAAAAGTATCTGGATTATATTGGCGAGCACGTGGAGCCCTGGTCTTATCTTAAGTTTCCGTATTACAAGAAAATGGGGCAGTTCTCTATGGACTTAAATCACCCGGTGGGGATATACCGGACAAACGCCTTGGCGAGGATTAACGTGTGTGACCGGATTCCGACACCTTTGGCCCAGAAAGAACTGGAGGAATTCAGAGGCACGTTCGGTCGCCCAGCCCAGCCAACCTTGCTTTATCAGTGGGCAAGGTTGATTGAATTAGTTTATTGCGCAGAAAGGGCAGTAGAGCTCTTGAATGACCCAGAGCTCACGGACCCCGATACCAGGCAAGCGGTTACGCCCTGTGCTGGACACGGTGTGGGTGTGGTTGAAGCACCCCGAGGGACCCTTATCCACGACTACGAGACCGATGAAAAGGGCCTTGTTACCAATTGCAACATCATCGTGGGCACCACGCATAATAACGCCGCAATAAACATGTCGGTCAAGAGGGCAGCCACGGACTTGATCAAAAACGGGGTATACGACCAAGGATTGCTGAACAAAGTAGAAATGTCAATCCGTGCCTATGACCCTTGTTTTTCCTGTGCCACCCATGAACTTGATGGCAGGATTGCGGTGAAGATAGACATCCTAAACGCCGCTGGGGAAATGATTGATACCTTGGCGAATTGATTATGAATTGTGTCCCGGATTGCTATCGGAAGTCCACCCTTATTCTGGGCTGCGGCAACGTGCTCTTTGGTGACGATGGCTTTGGGTCAGCAGTGATTGATTATCTCGAGAAACACTACCATATTCCGGATGATGTGGCCCTTCTCAATGTAGGCACAGGGGCAAGAGAAATACTCTTCACCATTACCCTTGCTGAGAGGAAACCGAAGAAGATAATCATCGTTGACACCTTAGATTGCGGGAGGGAGCCCGGCAAAGTTTTTACCCTGCCCCTTGATAATCTTCCTGAAAACAAGTTCGCCGATTTTTCGCTTCACCAACTGCCTACGTCAAATCTATTAAAAGAGCTGAGGGACTTGTGCCATGTAGAGGTGATATTGCTTGCCGCCCAGCCAAGGTACATACCTGAAGCAGTAAGACCCGGACTGTCAAAAAAACTTCAGGCGGCTGTTCCCAAGGCTGCTAAATATATTGTAAAAACCTGCTTTTGACGACAATTGCACGACTGCCATATAACTCAGGAACTATCTAGACTAGGTTATGAGCAAGCCAGAGGGAACCGAATCAACAAAAATTGCATTTTGTTTAGTCAAAGTCATATAAGTTTGCCTTGTTTTTCATCGCACATTAGTCCATTTTGTTCAGTCGAGTTAACAGCCGTTCTTTTGCTATCTCTATTTTAAAGCAGCGCGTTATCCCCCCAATTTAATGAACCCGAAAGTATCGGAAATGCAATACGATAGTTTTTGACTTATTGTTCAATTTTAGCCAAAGAGATATATAGATAGTTCGGTTGTCTGTCTATAAAGTGTACTGGTCAGTTCTGCGAAAAGAGTGCCTAAGCAATCTTGTAAGGTTATGTTTCGACTAGTACGGGAATGCGCAGCGCGAAAGTGCCATAGGGCCACCCCAGCTGTTAACTACGGGTCACGGATGCGGTCCAGCAGCTTCTTCATCTCTATGGCCTGCTCCAGCTTCTGCCGCCAGACCGGGTCACTGACTACCGAGCGCAGTTCCTCGGGTTCCAAGCTGTTCACGTATAGATTGCCGAGATCCCGCTGAATCTGACCCAGGGCAGTGGCTATGGCATCCAGCGCCTGCTGGTAGAAGTCCAGAAAGGGAGCAACGGCCCTGAGCATGGGCCCGCCCGGCCCCAGGCTGCGGCCTAAGGTAAAGGCCTGATTTATGGCCCGGACCTGCTCGGCTGGTCCCAGAGCATCGGCACCACTCAAGGCCGCGCTCACAAGGGGATAGGTCTTGCTAGCCAGGTCAACCGCCTTTTTTGCCTTCCCTAGGCCTGAGGACAATCCTTCCAGGCCTGTCCTTTCCTCTATAAACCGGTCCACCCCCATAGAGGTAAAATCGTCCAAGGCCTGGCTCCACTCGTTGAGGATGTACTCTAGGTCAATGTCTGGAGAGCGGGCATCTATCTGGCGTAACTTTTCTAAAGCCTCCTGTTTGCGGCGGGCGTTTTGCATTTCCGCCTCCAGAAGCCTCCTGAGCCGCTCCTGAGTGGCCTGCTCCGCTTCCTCCAGGGTAGCGAAACGGCGGGCAACCACATCTACCCTTATGTCATAGAGACGCTGCATCACCTCCTCAATGTTAAAGCCGATGACCTCGGTCACATCCCAGGCGGGCCCCTTGGGCGGGCTCTCCAGCGTGCCTATAATGACCCTCCCGTCTCCCAGGGCAGCATTCCATAGTGGCATCTCCAGGTATACCCCGTCCTTCGGGACCAAGTGGGCAGTGAACTGGACCGAATGCACCATCTCCCCTGAAGCTTGCCTCTTGGACGGGCCCTGGCTGAAATCAACGACCAGGTTGAAGGGAAGGTCGGCGGGGTNCCCCGCCAGGTCTTTCCACTGCCACTCCCAGCCGTCCTGGCGGCAGTACACCCGGGCTGGCTGGGCGTCCTTGATGCCCTGTTTCACCTCCGGCCAGGAATACTGGTAATAGAGGTTACAGCTGAAGAATGCCGTCTGGCGTACCTCGGCTTCGGCAGCCCACCATTCTCTGGCCTGGCGTAGCTCCGTGCTGGCCTTTTGCCACTCCTGGTTGGCTTCAGCCAGCATAGCCACCAGCTCCTTTACCTCTTCACTATAAGGCGTGGATGCTATAGCTACCTCCACCGAGGTTGATATCTCGCCCAGGGAGATGATAACCCTCCCCTGAAGGTTGCCATCCTTGAACACAGTCAGCGAGTTGTCTCCGGCTGAGAAGCTGCCTTCAGTATCCTCAAAGACGAAGGAGAGGGAGGTAGGCTCTACCAGTACTCGCTCCCCGGTGGCTGTCACCCGGTAGACCTTCACTGGCAGGGTAAAACCGGGAACAATCAAGAGTCTTTGAGGCTCCACCTCTAATTTAGCTTGGGGGGGACTGGGGATGAGCTTAGGCGGTGTGGTTGGAACCGGCGGTGGAACGGGGACGGGCGCCGGTGTAGGAGCAGGTGTCGGCACTGGAACAGGTGTTGGGGCAGGGGCGGGTTTGCAACCCGCAGACAGCAGGGNGAGGAGGAAGAGGACGAGGAGGCAACAGATGGTTCGCCATCTGACCATATCACCCTCCTGTTTACGCCTCCATGTTATCAGCGCTGATACCGTTTGTCAACAAGTACAAGTAAAGGCGCAGAAGTTACCGAGGATCAGAGAAGAACTGGTGGGCACCTCCGGACACCTGGTTAACCCTTTTGGCAGACTTCAGGATGATGCCAGTTTTCCATCAAAGGCTGGTCGAACTTTCTACCTGTGACAACCATGCCCTGGTAATTGAGGCTCCGTACGCCGATTTTCTTAATCCCGAGAAAGTCCACCACTATAGCCCCAGCTTCTGTCTAAAGGTATTGCTGAGCTTTACGCCCTGCACCCGAATCTCCGTATCGTCTTCTGCACTAACCGCAAAGTGGCAAATGAGTGGGTACAGCATTACTTTGCGGCTGTATGGGACTTGATTCTGCCCAGAATTGCCAGCTTGGAATCGTTTCTTGACACATGACGGACAGGATTTTAACATAGACCAAGCAGTTGTTGCTGGAAGCTGGGAACAAAACACGTCTATATGTTCTTCGCTTGGCAGAAAGGAGAGGTTAGGCCATGGATATTTATCGGCTCATGTTTCCGGGAAAAGTTGTTTTTGGTGTCGGTGCTCCGGATGCCCTCGGTGAGGAAGCAAACAGGCTCGCCGCCAGGCGGGCCCTGATCATCACCGACCCCGGAGTTCACCAGGCGGGACTGGCCGACCGGGTCAAAGAGCAGCTGTCTGGAGTCAAGCTCTCGGTAGATGTTTGTGCTGAAGCTGAGCCGGAGCCCACCTTTACCCGGCTTAATGCTCTCGCTGAAAAGTTCCACACCAGTAAGTATGACCTTCTGGTAGGCGTTGGTGGCGGCTCAAGCCTAGATACCGCCAAGGCGCTGTCGATTCTTCTGGCTTACAAGGGCAAGGGTGAGGATTATGTCGGTGTTGATAAGATTCCCGGATACGGCATCCCGGTTTTTGCTGTGCCGACGACTGCTGGGACTGGAAGCGAGGTAACCCCAAATGCCATCTTCGGCAATCCGGAAAAACAGCTTAAAATGGGCATGGTGAGTATTTATCTCATTCCTCGCCTGGCCCTTGTTGATCCCACCCTGACCTACGGATGCCCTCCGAAGGTAACCGCTGCTTCCGGATTGGACGCCCTTATTCATGCCGTTGAATGCTATACCGGCAACAAGGCCAACACTTTTAGCGATGCCATCGC
>JGI24020J35080_1000715_pt1 | contig 21959 bp, 27 predicted proteins | sample Deesub1362A_J573_FD_35080 | JGI IMG/M metagenome (IMG submission 35080) | reverse complement strand
GGATGGCCGTTGGCCTCCCGGGCTTCAGGAGTCCAGTAGGCCCAGCGATTCAGCTCCGCGTCCCATCGGATCAGGCGCCCGCCGATGTTGCGGCGCAGGCCGGTGCTGATACCAGCCCACCCGCGGCTGGCGGCGGCCGGTCCGCCCAGGGCGTACATCATCCCGCCCCCGAAGCGGGCCAGGCGCTCCAAGCGCTCTTCCTCAAACCACCAGACGAACACCTCTGGGCCGGCCGCATCCTCGGTGAGGATGTTGAGATGCCCTTCGCCCGGGATGAATAGGCTGACGCTTTCGTGCGTGGAGGGATCTACTGGAAGCCGGAACCAATGCGGATCCCACTCGCGGCCGTCGGTGCTGCGGGCGATCCACCCACCGCCGCGGTAGGATCCGACGTACCAGGCGGAGCCGTCGTGGCACACGCTCCAGGCGCTGTAAGGGAACGGCTCGCCGATTTCGTAGCGCCACCCTGCCAGGGAGGGCTGTGCTGAAGCGACCAGACAGACGGCAAGGATGAATACAGCCAAACGCTTCATGCCTCGAACTCCCGGGCCCAGCGCAGCACTCTGCTGGGGTAACGGGGGTCTCCACCGCCGTTGTACCGGAGCAGAGCGGCGTGCATGTCGCCCCTGGCTCGGCGTAGGCACCAAGCCAGGTGCCGCGCACCGAACTCCAGGCCCACGTCCCACTGGCACAACTCGGTAGGCCAGCCGCGGAACCCGCGCTCCACGGCCGTCGCCCCCATGATCTGGCAAGGTCCCCAGCTCACCCGCTGGGCCCACTCGCGGGTGTCGCGGCTCATGAGCCGCCAGGTGGCCACCGGATGCCGGATGACCTCCCACACCAGCCAGCGGTAGCGTGGTTCGTAGCGGATGGCCCAGGGATTGCCGCCGCTCTCCTGGCAGACCAAGCCAGCCAAGATGTGCGGTGGCAGACCGTGGCGGCGGGCCACTCGCTGGACCAGCGGCCAGTAGGGGCGGACGCGATCAATGGGGCCGCCCCTTTTTCGCAACTCATTGATGGAGCGCGCCATTGAACTTCCCCTCCAGCTTGGCTAAGCGATCCAGCACCCCAGTGATTCTCGTGTGCAGCTTGGCGTCTTCTTCGCAGCGGGCGGCTAGCATCGCCTCGAGGTTCTGGAGGCGTGCCTCCACCCGGCCGCGCCACTTGCCCTCGCCCACCACCTTGGCCAGCAAGGCCACGGTGGGGGCGCCGACCCCCACGACCCAGGAGACGAGGTGCAGGACTTCCACGGCTGCCTCACAGTTCGCGGTAGACCTTGAACTCCACCGGGTTTGCTAGGCGCAGGCGGTAGGTGGTGTCGCCGGCGGTGATGGGAGCCAGATCGCCCTCCTCCAGGCGGCAGACGCCGGGGCGGCCGTCGGTGGTGTAGGAGAAGCTGCCCTGACCGTCGCTGAGGGAGACCTTGACCACGTCGTAGATCGCCCCGCTGTCGTCGCGCACGCTGACGCGGAAGCCGCCGTTGGCGGGCACGAGCTGGGCGTCGGGTTCCGGGCCGGCCCGCAGGGCCACGTTCACCGTGAGGGCGTCGGCGCCGTCGTTCTTGATGCCGGGGGGCGTGTCGCCGTCGCCGCCGGAGAGGCTCACGTGCAGCCAAAGGGTGGGGGTGGGCTGGACACTCAGGCCGGTCACTGCGCCCTGGTCGTCCAGGGTGACGGCGATCTCCTCCAGCCCGGCCTGGTCCAGCTCCGTGGCCAGCGCGGGGTCGGAGACGTAGTGGGCCACCAGCTCGGCCGGCTCCAGGTCGTGGTTGCGGGCGGTGGCGGCGATGGCGCGCTCGGTGGCCTGGGGCTCGTCCGGCCAGGCGGTGAGCCGGGCCAGGACCTGGGCGTCGCTCTTGCGTATGATCAGCAGCATGTCTGCCTCCTAACTCACCAGTTTCCATTCCTTCACGTAGCCCGAGAGGCGAAAGGTCCCCACTTGATTGTCAAAGACCTTCACCTCCAGGGCGGTGCCGTCACTTTTTATGGTGATGGTCTTCAGATAGATGCCGCCCGAGGCACTTCCCTCGGGCAGGATCGCGTGCCCGCTGGCTTGGCCGGTTGGAATGAACTCGCTCTTGGCCTTGTCCACAGTAGTGGCGAGCGCGATTTCAAAAGTCTTGTCCGTGCCGGAGTTGGTGGTGGTGAAGGTGGCGTTGACCTCTTGAATGCTCCGCACTCCGGCTTGCTCTTCCTTCAACAACACTTCCGCCATGATCGCCTCCTAGCTGGCCAACACGGGCCGGATGCCGAATCGGTGGAGGCAGAACGCCGCGGAGGCGTTGCCGTCCACCGAGACGTCGCGCTTGATCTTGATCTTGATCTCGGAGTAGGCCGTACCCCGCTTGCTGCTGGGCAAGGCCAGATCGCTCAGGTCGGGCTCCCAGCGGGAGCCCGCGGTGCTCGGGGCGGCCAGCGTGACGCTGGCTGTGTGGGTGGGGCTGGCCACCGAGTAGTCGGCCCCGGGCGGCACGACATACCACTCAACGTCCAGCTTCACGTTGCCGCCGCCGTCGGCGTCCATCATGGCGACGACGGCGGGCACCAGGTCCAGGCCGGTGGGCCCGGAGGGCACCCACCCCGACCACACCGCGCCGCTGCTGGAGCCGCTGAAGGCAATGCAGTGGGTGCCGTTCAGCAGTGTGTTGGCTACTCCCGTGTCGGTGTCGTCCGGGGCCCACTTCTCAAAGGCCCCGCCTAGGCCCTGCACCGCGGCCAGGATCTGGTGGTAGTTCCCCTTGGCCGCGGAGAGGCCCGCGGCCTCGATGAGGGAGATCAGGTCCTCCTGCACTCCGTTCAGCCAAGCGGCGTCCACCACAGTGGCGGGGGTGCCGGTCTGGGGGTTGCCGTTGGTGAACAGATTGTCTTGGTGGCCGTCCGCATCGATGCGGTGCATTTTCATCCTCCGTAGGCGAAGAGGCAGTTGGTGTGCGCCGGCTTGGCCCTCTTGATGACGCACTCCAGCTTGTCGTTGCCCCAGCTCTGCACTCTGTCCCCTGCCGCGCCGCTGCCGGCCTTGAAGGGGAAGGTGGTGGTCTCGGGGGCGCTCACCTGCCAGGTGTGCATCCAGCTTGAGTCTCGGGCTGGATCTCCGGCCCGGGAGATCCCGGCCCGGAAGGGCCGAAACTCCTGGATGCTGATCTGGTAGCCGTGGGCTGCGGCCAGCGCCGTGAAATAGGCGCGGCTCTGGCCGGCGGCGGCGGTGAGCTGGGCCACCACCGCGGCCCTGCGGCGATCCAGGTTTTCGCCCACCTCGGAGCAGATGTCCGGCAGGCCGCAGACCCTCTCCCAGTCGGGCAGCAGCTCGAAACTGGTGCGGGGGTCGGCCTCGTCCAGCAGATCGCCGCCGCGCTGGTCCAGGCGGGCCAGGTCCTCTGCCTGGGCGTGGAGCAGCCGGGCCAGGGTGCTGGCCGGATCGCGGGGCCAGATGAGCCCCTGGGGTAGCAGGGCCTGCAAGAGCTGGAGATATGCTTCAGCGGGTCGGGCCATGGCTAGCTCCAGGTGATGCTGCCCATGGTGATGATCTTGCCGGCGCCGGCGGTGACATTTTCCGTGGGGCTGATCAGGGTGTGGTCGTGCTCGCCGGCGGCGATGGAGATGGCCTCGCGGATGTGGCTGATGAGGATGGTTCCCTCGGGCTCACTCTCCCGCTGGATGAGATCGGCCAGCTCGGCCTCCACCGCGGCGCGCACCTCGCTGGTGTCCGGGGTCACCCGGATGTCGAAGTCCAGGGGCGCGGCCTCGGGCGCGAAAACGTACACCTCGGCGGTCACCGGCCGCCGCTCCTCGATGTAGGCGGCCACGGCATCCACGTCCGCCTGGTCGGGGATGGTCCAGCCGCCCTGACCGTCGTCGGCCAGAACGGCCACCCCCACCGTGCCTACCCCCATGCGCTGGGGGTAGCAGTAGGCTTTGGCGATCCCGGGCACCTCCAGGGCCCAGGCCACGTAGTCGTGCTGGGCCCCTCCGGCCGGGGGCTGTTGGATGCGGGCCAGGAGGCGCTGCCGCAGGGCGTCGTCGCTCTCTCGGTCGGCCCCGCCCCCCAGGCCGTCTGCGGTCACGGTCGCGGCCTGGTCCACCCCGGGCAGGTAGCCGACCAAACGCAGCGTGGTGTTGGCTGGCGTGTCGCCGTCTGCCCCACCCTCCACGGCGGAGACGGCCACGACGGCCTCTCCGGCGCTGATGGTGGCCGTCGCCTCGGTGAGGAAGCGGCGGTCGTCGGAGCGGCGCAGCTCCGTGCCGGCCGGGATCGTCGCTCCCTCGCTGCCTGTGAACCGCACCTGCCCCGAGGCCTTGGCGGCCTGCTTCCGCTGGATGCCCCAGATGCCGGCGTGTCGCTCCAGAAACTCGGCCTCGGCGGTGTCGATGATGATCTGCCGGGCCACGCGCTCCAGGTAGCCATAGAGGGTGTGCTGGGCCGCGGCGTGCACCTTGGCCAGCACCCCCAGGTTGCCCCGGCGCAGCTCCACGTCCGCGCCGGGCAGGTGGGCCTGGATGTCGGCCTTGATCCGCTCGTGCAGTTGGCTGAGGCTGGGGCGGCTGAACGGCATCACGACCTCCAGGGATAGTTCAGGGCAACACGCTCGATGCTCCCGTTGGGGAGGGCGAGCACGATCCGCAGGGCCAGGGCACCCTCCCGGGTCCACTCGGCCTCCACCTCCACCGACTCTGCGTGGCCGTCCTCAACCAGCCAGGCCAGGGCCTGCTGGGCGTACTCCCGCGCCCGGTGCAGGGTCTCCCGGGTCTGTTTCTCCCGTTGCAGGAGCCAGAGCTTGGAGCCGTAGCGGTCGTCCTCGGGCAGCAGGCAGTCGCCCCACCAGCCCCGGCGGTCCTGCCCGTCGGGCAGATCGTCGTCGTCTGCCCGGGCATCGCTGAACAGGCTGTGGAGGACGGCCGTGGTGAGCCCCTCCTCGTCTCGGAGGAGTTGGCCCTCGAAGACCAGGTCTCCCCGCATGGCCTGGTTGTCGAAGCTGTGGGCGATGTCCCTCATTGCGCGTCTCCGCAGTTGCGCCGCAGGGGCCAGTTGCCCTGGCTGGAGCCGGAGGCCACCTCGGCGCAGTCCACGTCGAGCAGGGCCACGCGGCGGCCCTCGCTGCCGTGCAGCTCCACCTGTTGCCCCTCCGGCCCCATGAGGACCTGGGGCGTCTCCAGGCTGATGTAGAAGGGAGAGGCCAGGCGCAGCGGCCCCTCGGCGCGGATCTCGATCTCCTCCCCCAGGACGAGCACTGCCCGGTCGCCGGCGCGCAGCCACACGCGATGCTGCCCTCCCTCTTCGCCGCCCTCGGCTGCGGAGTAGAGTGCAGCGTCTCCCTCGCCCAGGTCCTGGGGGCGGTGCCGGCGGTCGTCGGTGGCGATCACGATGCCCAGGGTGCGGTCGCCGCCCGGGAACAAGACCATGCACTCCCCGCCCTCCACGGGCAGGGAGGCGAATCCGAACTGCTGCATCAGGACGAGGTTGTCGCGGGCCTCGCCCCGCAGCAGCTCGGCGGCAAGCGCCGGCAGACCTCCCTCCACCTGCCGGGCTGCCTGGATGAGGCCGCGCCCGATCAGGAGCAGGATGCGCTGCTTCAGGGGGGCGAGCAGTCTGTTGAGCGTCTCTCTCATGGCGCGAAGTCCAGCGGGCTGGTTATCTCCTTGGCCTGGTCCGGCGCCGGTTTGGGGGCGTAGGCCTCCGGCGGCACCAGGGTGAGGCGGCTCTGGGCACCCTCCTCGTCGAGGGAGAACTCCACCCGCTCGATGAGCAGGTCCCGGTCGAGCCCCAGGTAGGAGTCCTCCACCCGGACCAGGCGGTTCGGCTTCCACAGCTCGCCGGGGCCGGGGCCCCAGCCAGCCACGGTGTAGCTCACGCTCTGGGAACGGCCGGCCCGGGTGATGGCCTCCCAGCGGGCGCGGCGCTCAAAAGAGGCGCGGTCGCCCGCCGCCTCCGCCAGGATGATCAGGGGGCGGTGGCGCGCCACTCCGGGATCGCTGGCCTCGCCCTGGGGACTCACGGCCTCCTGGGGGTCGTCGCCGAACAGGCTGTCCGTCACCCCGCCGCTGGTCTGACCCTGGCCCTTGACGATGTAGCGTGAGAAGCGCTCCCGCTCGGAGAGGCGCATCTGGGCCGCTTTGATGTTCTCGCCCAGCCGCAGCACGCCCGGGAGGCGCTTTCGGCCGGCCGCGGCAAACACCAGGCGGCCGTACTCGTCGCTGGTGGCCACCAGCCCGCGCAGGCGCGCCAGGCGGCCCAGCAGGCTGAAGACGGTGTCCCCCTGGCCGTAGGAGACCTGGGGGAAGGGGTCACCCACCTCGTCCTCGGCCAGCACCTCGATGCCAAAGGGCTTGCACAGGCGCTGGGCGATCTCCCGCAGGTTCAGGTCCTGCCACTGGCACTCCTCGCCGAGATGGCAGCAGTCCACCAGGTCGGCGGTCTTGTCCCGCCCCCGGGCGGTGATGGTGTGGCTCTGGGCATCGTAGGAGATGGACAGCTCGTCCAGGTGTCCGGTGATCATCGGCTGGCCGCCCACCTCCACCACGCACGGCGCCCCGCGCTTGATGGCGTGGCGCTGGGGCTGGCCGGGCCAGCGCTCGGAGAGGACCAGGTCGAACGAGCCCGCCACCTGGTCGAGCGAGCGCTGTACGCGGGCCCGCTCCCAGCCGCCGTATCGCGCTCCGCCGATGATCAGGGCCAGGTCAAGCATCGGCCACCACCTCCAGAGGCTCCCCGGCGGGCAGGAAGCCGGGGTGGAACACCTGGGGATTGCGGGCCAGGATGTCGGCCTCGCGGGTGATGTCCTGGTAGCGGTCGTAGGCCAGGACCAGCGCCGGCGTGATGCTTGGCGGCAGCTCCACCTGCACGGTGCGGGGCGCCTGCATCTGGGCGAAGGCCCGCTCCACCGCGACCAGCAGCTCGCGTAGGGCCTCGAAGGCATGGTCGTCGCCGGTCTCGGCTGCCGCCGCCATGAGATCGTCGATGATCTCGATCAGGCGGTCGCGCGCCTGCGTGGCTTCGCGTTGGGAGGCATAGGTCTGGTCCATGGCAGCCTGGATGCCGTGTGTCAGGGCCAGTCGGCGCACGGTCTGCTGGAAGGCCTCCTTGTTGTCGGCCTGGGTCTGGCGCGTGGCCGTGGTGCGGGGCACGGGCTGGGTCTGGAAGCTGCTCAGTTGGACCGCGGCCCCAAACCGGGCACTCGGCGCCAGCCCTTCCAGCGCAGCCATCACCCCTCCCAGGCCGGCGGCAAGGGCCGCTTCGTCCTGGGCCTGGTCCAGGGAGTCCTCGACCCCGCCGAGGGCGGCCGCCACCTGGGCGGCCTCCGAGGCGGTGGCGCCGGCCTGCCTCACCGCCTGCTCCACCGCCGCGATGAGGGCTCCCAGATCCGCCAGGATGGAGTCGCGCAGCCAGGCAGGGCCGGCCAGCCGGAGTGCCTCGGCCAGCAGGCCCCGGAAGGTCTCCTGGTGGGCGGCGGCCATCTCGGCCGCCAACCGGGCGAAGTCCTGGTTGGCCGCAGGGTAGCGGTTCTCCCCCTCCTCCACGAACTCCAGGTCGAAGGCCACCAGCCCCTTGCGCGCCGTGGTGTAGCTGGCGCGGCAGGCGGTGCAGATCACCCGCAGGCTGCCCAGGAGCGGGTGCACCAACAGCCCGGGGCCCGGCCGCTGGCACGCTCTGAGCAGTTGGTTGGCGTCCTCCAGGAAGCGCTCGCCCACCACCACGGCCCGCATGCGGATGCGAGCGGCCTTCTTGCCCAGGTCCTCGCTCATGATGGGGTCGCGCAGGGGGTAGGTGTGGACCGCCACCCGGCGCCCCACCTCGTCGTCGCCCTCCCTCCAGTAGAAGGGCACCCCACGGAAGGATGCGCGGCGGTATTGCTCCCAGCTCCGGGCCATCAGATGAAGCCTCCCGCCATCTGCCAGCCGGTGTAGACCCCGAGGTCTATCTCGGCGTCACCGTCCTGCCGCAGGTCGGTGACTTTCACCGGCTGGTCGGATTCGACCTTCAGGGCGATCAGGCCGGACACCCGCTGTTCTCGGGGCCGGGCTTCACGGGCCAGGCTGGCGGCCCGCTCCAAGGGCTTGCCGCTCGGCGGCCGCTGGATTTGGGCGGCAGCCTCCAGCCTCGTCTTGAGGTTGGCTACGGCGTCGCCCAGCCCCAGCCAACGGGCCACCCCCTGCACCTTGTCCAAGATCCACAGGATGGTGTTGAGAAAGGCCCGCTTGATACCGGCCCACAGGTCCAGGAAGAAGGTCTTCACCTTCTTCCAGTGCTTGATCATCAGGTAGGCGCCCGCAGCCAAGGCCGCGACGCCGGCGATGATCAACCCGATGGGGTTGGCGTTCATGGCCGCGTTGAGCAGCCACTGGGCCGCGGCCCAGGCCTTGGTGGCACCGGCCACCACCCACTGCTTCACCGCCAGGGCCACGGCCACGGCCTTCTGTCGGATCAGGCTCAGCCGAGCCTGAATGGAGGCCCAGGTGAGACCTTTCATGGCCAGCCAGGCATCCTTGGCCGCAAACCAAATCTCCTTCAGGCCGCCCACAACGAAGCTTTTGGCCATCCTTAACAGCTTGAAGGCCGCGACCGCACCCAAGACTCCGCCTGTGAAGGAAAAGGTCGCACTGGTGAGGAGGGGGAATCTCTTTTGCAGGTTGCTGAAGATTCCCAATGCCCACCTGACGGGCGCTATCAGCGCCCTGAGCGCCGGCAGAAGGCTCTCGCCTAGACTCGTGGCCGCGTTGTCGGCCTGGTTGGCAAGGAGCTGGAGCTGGTTGGCCGTGGTCCGGGAGCGGTTGACGAACTCCCTTTGCATGGACCCGGCGTAGCTCTGCTCCTTAGCCGTGAGCTTTAAGATCGCTTGGTACTTGCTCAGGTTGTTCACCAGCTTGGCGATCTTGGAGGCGTGCTCCAAGCCGAACAGGCCTTCCAGGACTTCCATGCGTTGGCCCTTGTCTATTTCGGCCAACCTGTTCAGAAGACCGGTCAGGGCTCCCTGGGCATCCCGCTGGATGGCCGCCTTCAGGGCCTTGGCGTTGAATTTTATTTTTTGCAGGGCCTCCTGGAAGCGGCGTCCCTGCGTACCGGCGGCCATGAGCCGGTTCAGCATGGCGTTGATGGCTGTGCCTGCGGTCTCCGAGGTTTCGCCCTGGGCCAGCATGGCGTCGGCCAGAGCGGCTGCCTGGGTGGCGCTGAGGCCGAACATCTTGGCCGAGCCGCCGATGCGGGTCAGAGCATCCACCAAAGTCCGAGCCTTGGCCGCCGAATTGTCCGAGAGGTGATTGATGGCATCCCCCAGCCGGCCGATCTGGGCGATGGGGATGCCGTAGACGTTGGAGAGCTTGGCCATAGTCTCGCCCGCTTGGTCCGGCAGCATGTCGAAGGCCACGGCCATCTTGGCCGCGGTCTCCACGAAGGCCGGGATGTCCCGGGCGGCCACCCCGAGCTGCCCGGCGTTGGCCGCGATGGCGGCCAAGCCCTCGGCGCTGATGGGGATGGTTTCGCTCATGGCTTGGAGCTTCTTCTTGAGCTGCTCCAGGCCGTCGGGCGTCTTGAAATCGACCACCTTGCGGACGTCGGCCATGGCCGACTCCAACTCCATGGCCTTCTTGATGGGAACGGCCAGCATGAGGGCCGGAGCCAAGGCCCCGGAGATGTCGCTGAAAGCTCCCTGGCGCATCTCGCGCCCAGCGGCCATCTGCGCATGCGCCTTCAGGCGGGCGTCTATGAGCTTCTTCTGCTTGGCCAGAATGCGTTGCTGGGCGGCCAAGTGCTTTACGTCCACCCCCGCTCCCTGAAGCTCCTTGCGTACCTTCTTCAGAGCGCGGGCATGGCGCAACCAAGCCTTACGGCCCTCCTCGGTGCTCATGGCCCCGCTCTGGAGTGCCTGTTTGACGTTGCGTAGCTCGCGCTTCAGTCGCCGATAGGCGTCGATCTTGCCGATAACCCGATTGACCGCCACGGCGCGCTGTTTTAACATGTCCATGGAGCCGGAAAACCGCTTGACCGCGGATGCCACGCCTTGGCCCAGCTTGGCGGCAAGAACTAGGGAGACGGTCTTTTCCATGGATGGCTTCGGCTGCAAGTGTTATGTGTGGATGTACCGCGCCTTCATAGTCGGCGCGTGCCTCTGGTTTCTTTTCGATCCCCCTGCGGGCACGGGCTTTCTCGGCATTGTGCTGGGGCTCCCCATCGTAGGGTTCTGCGCCTACCTGGCAGCATCGGCTTTGTTCCTGGCGCTTGTGGTGCCGCTCACCCTTGCCGAGGTCGTTTGGGATTCGATCAAGGGTCGCTGCTGATCTTCTCCGCGGCCCGGGCCCAGTCTTCCAGCCAGAGCACCGGCTGCTCCAGCCATCCCCAGGCCGGCCCGAATCCCGCTCGGGCCATCGTCAGGCAGGCCTCAAAAAGTTGTTCCCGCCCGCGATAGCCGACCCGAACAAAAAACTCTGCACCGCCATGACGATGTTCAGGCAGTCCCGGATGGGCAGGGCCTTGAGGTCGCCCGAGGGCCGCCCCAGGGCCCGGGCCGCCAAGCAGAGCTGGTATTCCGCCTGCAAGCTGGGCACCCCCACGAACCCGGGATGCCGCTCCAAGAACTCGCCCTCGGCCTGGACCAGGTCGCTTCCGGTCAGGCCCTCCAGGTTCAGCTCCAGCTTCTCGCTGTTCCCGTTCCACTCCACGGGCTTGCTCAGGATGATCTCCATGGGCTACCCTCCCTGCTCGGCGTCGCGGAGGGCCTGGAAGGTTACCTTCCACTCCCCTCCCGACAGCTCCGCGTGGTCCACGTAGTAGGCGTCGCCCATGGTGTAGGTTTTGCCGCCGGAGGTCACCATGGTGATGGTGGCCCCTTGCACCTCCTTGTAGGCCTGGATGGACAGGCCGTCGGAGTGGGCCAGGGTCACCTCTAGCTGGGCCGGCTCGGGCTCGCCGTCCACGATGCCCAGGATCTCCCCCGGCGCCAGGCCGGGTACGGCCTCGCGCTTGAACTTGCTGGGGGTGTAGCTGGCTTCCTTGACCGGCAGGCGCTGGCCGTCCAGGAAGACGCTGACGATCTTGGTCAGTTGGGTTGCCGCCATGGCGGTCTCCTTTCTAGGTATGCTCCACCCGGATGAAGGTGCGGCGGAGCTGGCCGATGAGCTGCACGGGCAGGAGCAGGTTCACCTGGCCGGTGCTGGGATCGTCGTTCTCGATCTCCGCCACGATGCTTTCCTGGTAGGCGTCGGGGTGCTCCACCACGCCCTTCTGGTGGTAGAGGCGGGTGAGGTGCTCGATCACCTCGGCCCGTACCAGGCTGGGGGTGGCGATCCTCATCCCCGCCGGCGGCACCGGGCCGCCGTCCCGGGCCAGCTTGTGCCGCGCGAACTTGCTGCTCAGGTAGGCCACCGTGCTCTGGGCCAGATAGGCCAGGGTGGCCGGAGTGTTCACGTACAGGTAGGCCGTGTCCGGGGCCCCGTAGACGTTCTCCTGGTAGGTGGTGATCAGGGCCTCGATGCGGCAGCGCCCGTCGCTGGACACGTAGTAGGTGCTGATGCCGTCGTGCAGGAGCAGGTCCCGCTCGGTGGTGTCCATCAGCTCGGTGTAGGTCGGGGGAAGCATCCCCTTCAGCTCCAGGGTCTGGAGGGGCCGCGCCGGGTCCTGGTTCAGGTAGTACGCCGCCACCGCGGCCACGGCCGCCGCCCACTCCTCGGGGCAGGTGGGGCTCTTGCCCGCGCCCATGATGGTGAGGTGCTGGCTGTTGTGGCTGTTGCCCAGGGCCTGGAGCTCGCCCACCGTGCCCGCCGCCGCGGTGAAGGCGTGGCCGTACACCTGCTTCTGCCAGCTCCACCGCGTCTCCAGGTCCTCCCGCATGGCGGTCAGGTTGGCGGTGTCGGTGTAGGGCAGGCAGAAGTAGTCGAAGGCCAACCCGCTGATCGCGGCCAGAGCGTCACTGATGTCGGGATCGCCGCTGCCCCCGGACATGGCCGTGATGTCGCAGGTCAGGCCCTTGGGCAGAGACTCGTACAGGTAGTAGCTGTGGCGCAGGTCGATCTGGTTGCCCACCGCGCCCTTGTTCTTGGCGGTGACGGTCACCACCGCGTCCGCGGCCGAGGCGGTCACGGGCATGGAAGTGTCGGCGTTGATGGCCGAGGCCACCGCCGACGCCACCGTGCTGGGCGTGTCTCCTACGCTCACCAGCACCCGCACCCGGTGGCCGCCGATGTAGAGGGCCAGAGTGCCGGCCTGGGTGGGGTCCCCGCCGAAGGTGAAGCTGCCGCTGGCCGCCACCGCGGCCCCGTCGTCGTCCAGAGGCAGACACCAGGTCTCGGTGTAGGTGTTGTTGCGGTAGGCGGCCCGGTACATGCGGGCCAGCATGGAGCCGGCGCCGAAGAACTCGTCGGCCTGGTCGGGATGGGTGACCAGCACCGGCGAGCCCGCCTCGGCCGAGCCCGAGGGCAGGCGCTGGCCGATGATGAGCAGCTTCTGGTCGATGTCCAGGGGCCCACGGGCGCCGGGGGCGAACTCCACGAACACCCCCGGAATCCGTAGGGTCATGGGAAGGGTGTCGAAAGCGATCATGGTCTAGTCCTCCTTCTGGCGGGGGCGCGCAGCACGACCGCGCACCACGTCGCCGTCCTGCAAGCGGCGCTGGAAGAAGGACCGGCGCCGCGGATCGCGCAGGTTCACCAGGGCCCCCGCCTCGGGCAGGGGCTGGCCGGTAATCGGGTCGCGCACCAGGCGGCCCGGTGCCGGCTTCAGGAACTCCACCTCTTTCATCTCCTCATGCCTCCAACTCCGCCCGGAACTCCTCCGCCGGTTGGTCGCCGGCGGGGGCGGGCATCATGGTGCCGTGGATTCGTTTGAAGTCCGCCAGTTCGTACTCGGCCTCCGGCTTGCGCCAGAGGAAGGTGATGGCAAAGGTGCTGATGGCCACGCCGTCAACCAGGGCCCCGCTGGCGTCCTGGGCCAGCGTCCACCCCTCCCACCGCACTTCGCGTATCTCCGGGTCGTCCAGCGACAGCTCGCTGACCAGCCGCTCTACGGTCCAGGAGATGTCGTCCACCAGGTCGGCGGTGTCCGCCTCCCCGCCCGCGGCATGGACCTCTACCGCCAGGCGCAGGGTCTGCTCCACCAGCGTGCCCGCCAGGTCCTGGTCCTCGCCCGGGTCTGCGTTCAGGGTGTAGATGCACAGGGCGGGCAGGGCCTCCCGCGGCAGGTCCAGCACCCGGCTGGGATAGACCCGATCCTGGCAGGGGGTGGGATAGACGCCCTCCTTGGGCGTGGACAACAGCTCCCATACCGCCTGCCGGATCAGCTTGCGGGGACTGTCGCTCATTGCATCAGCTCCAAGAGAGAGACACCGTGGCCGTCGGGCAGGTGCTTCTTTACGCGGTAGTCGCCGCCGACTATTCCCAGGCGGGGGCAGGGCATCACGCGCAGGGGATCACCCTGGCGGATGCCCTCCACGTCGCTGCTCCTGGCCCGCAGGGTGGGAGAGAGGGCGATGTGGCCCACCTCGCCTCCCACCTCCGCCAACTCGCTCGGCTGGTCGAAGATGCCGTAGATGCTGCGCTCCTCGGGCTGGCCCGGCCAGAGGACCACCTCGCAGGCCCATTCCTCGGGGTCGAAGAACGTGTTCAGATCGGCCAGAGGGTCGAACATCACTTCAGCGCCTTCCAGATCAGGTGTTCGGCTTCGTGGAGGAACCGCTCCCGAAGCCGCTTGGCGATCTCATCCTCTATGTCGGGCAGCACCTTCTCGGCCATGGAAGGCAGGGAGGGACCGTAGAGCATGTGCACCGGATAGCGCCCTACCTGTCTGCCTCCGCGCATGGCCCGCCAGCCGATGAAGAGCCGGCCGGTCTGGCGGCCCCGCTCCTTGAAGGTGCCGGCGATCTGGCGGTAGCCGCCTTTGCGGAAGATGCGTACCGCCACGCCGTGCTTGGGCCGGCGGCGCAGGGCATGGCTGAGGGTGCGGGGCTTGTGCTGGAACTCCACCAGCGGCACCCCCTTACCCCTCGCTATCACCGCGCCCTTTATCTCGACCTGGTGGAGCCGGGGCTCCTTGGTGGTCAGAGCCAGACGGGCCGTCTTCAGGCTGACGGTATAGGTCTGGGTGATGGCGCGGGCCTCGCGGTGGCGGGCCATCTTGAGCACATTCTTGATGGCCCGGAACGCCGCCTTCCGCACGCCGCCGGGAATGCCGTGCAGCAGGTTCTCTACCTCCCGCCACTGGTGGGGGTCTATTTGCAGGCTGAACTCCATCACGCGTTGAGCTTGACCAGCACGGCGGTGTCGTTGGCCGCGGCGTCGGCCCAGGCCACGCCCACGTACTGGTTGTCGGTGGAGGTCACGGTCAGCGCGCCGCTGCCCGCCTCACCACCCACCGGGTTGCCGTCGGCGTCCCAGTAGAGCCGCCGCCCCTGGGCGATGGCCGCGGCGGTCTTGCCGGTGATGAGGTGCACGCCCTCGGTGGCCACACGCCCCTGGCTCCCGGAGGGAATGTCCTCCAGAGCCACGGCGGGCAGGTCCTCCACGAAGATGAGCTGCCCCTTGGCGATGTCCGCGCCGGCGGTGATGGTGAGCACGTCGTCGCCCGCGCCCTCGGCCTCGGGCACGGAGGCCAGCTTCACGTTCACCTCGGCGGCCGCGTCGGTGGCCGAGGCCCAGGCCCAGCCGATGAACCGGCCCGTGGGCCCGCCGGTGCAGCGCTTGTTGTCCTGATCCCAGAACACCGCCTGCCCCGCGGCGAAGGGCTCGGAGGCCTTGGGCAGAGCCCACACCCCCGCGGTGGCGGCCACGCCGATCTCGTCCTGGGCCACGTCGGCCACCACCACCGCGACCACGTCCCCCACCAGCACCACCTCACCGGAGCTGTAGTCGCGGTCGGCGGTGAAGTTGATCCGCTCTCCCGGCTGGATGTAGTTCACAGCCATCTCATCTGCTCCTTTCTAGGCCAGCACGCCCTTGACGCCGGCACGCCAGTCCATGGCCGCGGCGCCGCAGTCAATGCGGACCTTGTACTCCCGGCCGTCGCGGGTCCAGCCCTCCCGGGTCTCCAGGTAGGGCCGCTGAACCCCGTTGAGGAAGAACACCTTCACCAGCCGCCCCTTGGGCCCCACGATGTAGAAGGCCTTGGTGTCGTCGTCGTCCAGGCGGGGCTCGTAGATGCGCTGCTCCTTGCCGAAGGTGCCGGCGAGGGGGTTGCGCACGTTGGGCTCGCCCTGGGTGCCGATGAACTCGCTGCCGAAGAACTTCTCGGCGATGAGCCACAAGGCCCGCGGGGCCAGCAGGAAGGTGGGGGGGATGTTGATGCGGCGCTTGCCCTTGAGGTCCTTCTGGCTAGTCAGGGCCTTGATCATCTCGCCCAGGCCGTCCAGATCGAAGTTGATGCCGGTCTTCAGGTTGTTGTGATCGGCATGGAACAGCGGCTTGCCGTCGCCCATGGCCGCGTTGGCGGTCAAGGCCGCCCAGGCCACGTCGCCCACCGTGCGCTTGGCCGCCTCCCCCAGCGCCATGGGGATGGAGGTGAGCACGTTCAGATCGTCGTTGATCAGCGCCTCGCGGCTGATCACGAACATCCGCCCGTAGGTGTGGATGCGGAACTCCTCCTGGGCGTCGGTGAAGTTGCCGTACCGGTACTCGTCGTCCTGGCGGATCTGGAGGAGGTCGTCCGCCTCGCTCAGACGCACCACCCGGTTGGGCTTGAAGTCGGCCACCGAGCCCGTGCCGCACCAGAGGGGCCAGGTCTCCTGCACCGAGTCCCACCCGAGCATCACGCTCTTGTTGGCTATGTCGCCCAGGATGGAGGGCAGGTCGCTGTCGGTCAGGGCCCGGCCGATGCGCTCGCGGGGGTCGCTGGGCACCCGCTGGCCCGCTCGGCGCAGGCACTCGCCGGCCAGCTCACGCAGGGTGAGGCCGCGCAGCTCGTCGGCCCCCTCCGCCGGCCCCTCCACCGGCAGCCCCGCACGCAGCAGCACGCTGTGGGACGCGGCATGTCGGAACTTGTCGCGCTCGTCGCGCCCCAGCCGCACCTCCGGGGGCCGGTAGCCCGTGCCGTCGGCGGTGCGATTGCGCCGGCGCAGCTCCTCCAGGGCCCGGGCCTGGCACACCTCCAGAGGCTGGCCGGAGCGGATCAGCTCCTCGGCCAGCTCCTCGCCCAGGTGCAGCTCGCGGCACATGGCCCGAATCTCCAGGATGCGCTCGCGTTCCTGCCGCGCCACCTCCTCGGGGTCCGGGACGGGCGGCTCCGGCGGCTCGTCGCCGGCGGCCGGCTCTGCGCTCCGGCCCGGGTCGGGCGGGTCGGACTCCTGGTCCCGGCGCAGCTCCAGGCGCTCCAGGAAATGCCAAGCCTCCTCCTCGCTGGCCTCGGGGGCGAGGCCGCGCTCCTCCAAGAACTTCCTGAGTCTGGGATCCATGGTCTCCTCCTTGGTGGGACGGCCTGCCCGGCCGTTCCGAACTTTGGCCTGTTGATCCGCCCCGATGGGGCAGAGGCTCACCTCGCGCAACTGCCAGCCGGTCACCACCCGCATCGGCCCCTCGAACCGCCGCCCGTTGACCTCGGCGGTGGTACCCTCCTCCACCCACACGCTGGCCGTGACGCGGTAGCCCACCGACAGGTCGGTGAGGTGTCCCTCCTTCACCTTCTGGAAGGCGGTGGCCGCCTCCGGGGCCTCGGAGAAGTAGGCCCGGGCCACCAGCCGGTCGCCCTGCACCGTGATGTCCCGCACCGAGCCCAACACGTTGCTGGTGGACTCGCGGTTGTGGGTGTCCAGGAGCGGCACCTGCGCCACGGGCTGCTCCAGGCCGGACATGAGCAGCACCTCGCGTACCGCCTCCCAGCGCGACCAGTCCCACACCTCCACCGGGGCCTCGGTGGCGATCACCACCTCCACGCTGCGTCCCTTCTCGTCCAGGCTCTGCGGCTGCCGGCCCGACAGGGGCACGGCGCGGCTGCACAGGATCGTCATTCTTTCGCTCCCAATGCTGCGGGGTTCTGCTTGAGCGGGGTGCGGCTCCAGTCCAGCGGCACCCCCAGCTCCTCGGCCATCTTGAGGAACTCGCGGGTGGCCAGGAGGGTCTCGCGCGGATCGCGGCCCTCGCTCATCAGGTACTCCTGCGGCGAGAGCAGGCCGCCGCGCATCTTGTCCAACAGCGCCTTGGTGTCGCGCAGGATGTCGGCGCTCTCCAGGCCCGGCGGCAACCACTGCACCGCCCGCTGGTATTCCCGGCGGCGGCGCCAGTAGTCGGGCAGGCGCACCACCCCCGCCGCCACCGCGGCGTCCAGCCAGCCCTCGAAGATGGGCTGGTAGAAGTTGCGGATCAGCCGCCGCTGGGCCGGCCGCGCGTTCATGGCCAGGTCCAGGCGGATGCCCTTCAGGTTGCTGTAGTTGATCCCGCGGTAGTCCCCCGAGATGATCTCGGGGGTCAGACCCACGCACCCGGCGATGAGCCGGATCACGAAGGCCACGAAGCTCTCGAACTGCTGGTTGGGCCGGTTGTGCGAGAACAGCTCGAAGTCCTCGCTGTCGTAGAGCACCTCGATGATGTTGTTGCCGATCTCCTGGGTCCGCACCCGGGGCTCGGTCCGGTCCGGTACGCGGTCCTGGTGGAACCGCGCAGGGTTGGGGGTCTTGGCCTTGGCCAGCCAGCGGCTGGCCATCTGGGCGGCCTCCACCTCGGACCCGATGTATTCGTCCAGATCCTTGGCGATCTGCACCGCCGGCGCCAAGGGGCTGATGCCGCGGAGCTGGCCCGGCCGCAGGACCTCGAAGCCGTGGATCACGTCCGCTCGATCCACCCGCAACGGCTTCCCCAGGTTCTGCGGGTCCTCCAGCCAGTAGGCCACCACCCAGCCCGTCTTCTCGTTGACCTCCACCCCCGCAACCACGCGGTTGCCCCGCCGTGGTTTGACGGAGTAATCGGTGAGCCACTCCGGCTCGTGCATCTGGACCGCGAACGGCACCAGACGATCACCGCCGCGGTCCAGGATCTTGACACCCAGGAACTCCCCGGCCTCGATCTCCTGGCGCCGGGCCAGGCGGGCCATCTCGTGCAGGTTCAGCAGGCCGGCGGCGTCCATCTCCTCGCAGGAGTGGGCCCACGCCTCCTCGATCTGCTGGTTGAGGTCCTCGGCCGAGGTCCCGTCCGGCCGCTTGATGCGGGCCTGGAGCTGGAACCCCCGGCCCACGCAGATGGTGGTGGCCGCCTCCACCGCCCGGGCGAAGATAGGGAAGTCCCGTACCAGTTGCCGCACCCGGGCCCGGACCAGGGGCGACGCCTGGCTGATCAGCTCGTTGACGTTCTGGTCCACCGGCACCCAGCCCTTGGTGTAGGGGTCCACCTGCGCCGCGGCGTAGCGCAGGTGGGCCGCGCGCAAGCGGGCCTGGGCGCGACGCACCTCGCGCGCAGGGCTGAACAGGCCCACCAGGCGGTCCAGGCCGCGGCCTATGTGGTCCAGCAGGGCCATCAGTGCCGCCCGCTCCGCAGGGGCACGGCACAGATCCGGCCCCCTCCGCCCAAGCCGGCCTCCTGGTCGGCCTGCGCCTTCACGAACTCGAGCTGCTTCAGGAACTCGTCGAAGCTGCGATAGGTGATCTGCCGATCACCAATCTGGTAGGACCGCACCCGCCGCCACTGGCCGCTGGCCAGGTCGTCCAGCATGGTGCGATAGAGATCGGCCCAGGTGGTGAACATGGCAGCCTCCCGTTGTCTGAGAGGCTAACCCCGGTTTTGGGCCGATTCGGTCTTTGAGCATATTTGAGCATCTTTGAGCGTTTTTGAGCGTTTTTGAGCATCTTTGAGCTTGACAGGGTTTCAGCCCTGTAGCCAATGCTCGGTCCTACCGGTGGCCAGGTCCTGGTAGAACCGCTCCAGCAGCTCCCGGTTGGCGATCCAGGTGCCGTTCTCCAACTTGCGGATGGGCATGCCCGGATACTGCCGCTTGTGCTTGCGCAGAGTGTTGGGGCTGAAGCCGGTGAACCGGGAAATCTCGTCCATGCCGTTGAGGAAGCGCCTCTCTACCATCTCGCTCTCCTCCGAGGGGGCTCCGGGCCGGAGGTCTCGGCCGGCATCGGCTCCCGCTGCCGATACTGCACCCCCTGAAAGTCGGCGGCCGCGAAGTTGTACACCTCGCAGTCCCACAGGTGGTTGGCCTTGTGGGGCGGACACTTCCACCGCCCCTTCTCGTCGCAATACTCCGCGCACATGTGCGCGGCGTACTCCGGCGTGGTGTCCCGATGTAGCAGGAATGCCCCCGGATCGGCCGGGCCGACCTGTAACTTGCGGGCCAGGGCGTCCTTGTAGGTCCGCACGTGGATGTTGTAGAGGTACAGGCCCGGGTAGCCTTCGATGCGGGTCGGCTTGATGGGGTCCTTCTGGTTGTCCCGGCCCTTGCAGGGCCGGAAGGGGGGATGGTCGGCACACCACTGGTAGATCTCGCGCGAGCGCGCTCCGTCGCCCGAGTCCACCAGGCCGAAGCCGATGGGATACTGCTGGCCGTGGCGGTCCACGTAGGCGTCGCGGAACATCACCTTCTCCACCGCCTCCCAGCTCTCCACGAACCCCGACCGCACCTGCCAGGAGTTCATCTCCGGGCCGTATTGCCAAGCCCGGATCACATACCAGAAGCCGTCGCGCTGAACGTCGATGGAGGCGATGAGCAGGTCGGCCTCCGCCGGCACCACGCCCTCGGGACGGTCGTCGCGCAACCGCAGGATCTGCTCCTCCAACCGCGCCTGGCCCCAGTCCTTGAAGGGCAGTGCCTCGAAGTTGTTGACGAAGCCCGCCATGCGCGCCTTGTCGCCCTTGGCTTGCAGGAAGGCTGCGGCGCAGTCTGAGAGCGAGACCAGCGAGGAATACCAAGCGGCCAGGTGGAAGGCCACCACCCGCGGCTCGGGCGGCTCGGGGATGGGGAACCAGTCCCAAGCGTCCCGATCCCAATGGTAAGGGCCCCAGCGGCCGGCTCGCACCGCCAGGTCGCGCTCGTAGTCCGTCCAGCGCGCTCCGCAGGACTCGCAGCGATAGACGGCCAGCTTCTCGGCTGCGATCACCTCCGGGTCCCGCACGTCCTTCGGCCACCTGATCCCCTTGAAGCGCATGAGCTGGTAGGTCTGGCAGCGCGGACAGCGGGCCTCGTAGCAATAGACCACCTGCGCCCGCTCCAGCGCTGGCCAGATGTACTTGTTCTCGTGGGTGGGGCTGGAGGCAAGGAACTCCTTGAAGGTGTCGGGATACCAGCGCCGGCGGGCCTCGGCCAGGCTGAAGGGGTCGGCCTCCCTGCCCGAGAATTCGGGATACTTGTCCACCTCGTCGTAGAAGATCTTCTCGATGCTGCGCGTGGCCAGCTTGGCCGCGCTGGTGGCCCAGGCCGCGTAGATGGTGGCGTTGTTGATGAAGCGAATCCGCATGGTGCTGATGTCGCGGGCCTGGGGGGATTTCAGCCGCCGCAGATGGTCCGAGGCTTCGATCATGGGCAGGATGCTCTCGCTCATCACCGCCTTGGCCATGTCTTTCTCGCTTAGGATCAGCAGCATGGGGCCCGCCGGATCGCGGTCGGCCGCGTACAACATGCACAGGTGCTGGGCCGCGCTCTTGGCGGTCTGGGGCGCGGCGCAGAAGACCACCCGGCGCACGTGGGGCAACGCCCAGGTGTCCATCACCCGGGCCAGGTAGGGCACCACGTCGTTGCGCCACGGCCCGGGCCGCGGCCCGCGCGTCACCTCGATGTAGCGCTCGGCCCACTGCGAAGGCGTCAGCGGCTCCGGCCGGGCGAACACCGACAGCTCCCCCGGCGTGAACTCGAACTCCACTTCCCGAAACAGCTCTGGGCTCATGCCAGCGGTACCTCCACCTTGTGCCGCGACTTGCGGGTGTAGCGGTCGAGGAAGTCCTCGAACTGACGGTTGAGCCACTGGATCAACAGGGGGGTCTTCTTGGGGTCCCCCCCCACCAACTGCACGATCTCGGCCGCCTTGGCCCGGGCCAGGTTCAGCAGGTCGCTGCGCAGCACGTGGGCCCGGGCCACCATCTCCAGCTCCAGGCGCTCGCGGGGGATGAGCCGTCCGGCGGCCTCGGCCGCCTCCAGCTCCATCTTGCGCGCCCGGGCCTCGATCATGCGGAGCTTGGCCTGGCGCTCCGCCAGGCTGAGTCGCTCCTGGCTCACGTCGCTGGGCCGGCTGCCGTCGCGGGTGGGGATGTCCCGCTCCGCCAGGTAGCGCTCCACGTCGGCCAGATGAAACAGGCCGTCGTCTCGCCTCTTGAGGTAGCCGGCCTTTACATGCTCGTAGAGGGTGGACTGGGCGATGCGGTATCCAAGGGCCCGCAGGTGGCGGGCCACCTCCCGCACGTTGGCAAAGGTGGGCGGTGCCTGGTCGCTGGCGCGCTTGAGCCGGGCCAGCGCCTCCGAGGCCCGGGCCAGGGCCTCCAGGTTGGCCGGCGTGGGGGCCGCCTGCACTGCCTGCCGAGCCTGCTGGAGGGCCGCCTCGGCCGCCTCGATCTCGGTCGCGCTCATGCAGCCGCCTCCGTGCACTCACGCAAAGCCCGGAATCGAGCCCGCCACACCCGCACCGTCTCCAGGGAGACACCCACCTGGGCCGCGGTGGCCTTTGGACTCAGCCCCAAGCCCAGGCAAGCTGCAAGCAGGAAAATCTTGCGTAGATCCAGCTTGCAGCCATGAAGCATGGTGCCGGTGAGGGCGGTGAACCATCGGCCGCAGTGGGGGCAGTCCAGCCGCCGCAGGGCCCAGAACGCTGCATGTTGGGTGGGCCGCGGAGGCTGGCCGCAATGCGGGCACCGCGGCCCTTCTGGATGGAGCCGCCTCAGCACCCACCGCCGGCAGGCCTCGGGGTCCAATAAGTCGGCGGTCAAGGCCACCGCGGCCTCGTGAGGCAGAAAAACGCGGGGCCTGCGGGGCCTGCATCCTGCCGGTGATCCGTAAGTGTGCTTGGCGCTTTTCATTTTTCCGGTCCAATTCCGCGGCAAAAAACGCCCATCCATTGGAAGTCGCCGACCAGATCG
>JGI24020J35080_1000708_pt1 | contig 22176 bp, 19 predicted proteins | sample Deesub1362A_J573_FD_35080 | JGI IMG/M metagenome (IMG submission 35080) | reverse complement strand
GATGTGGGTTACTATAGAGCTGCTTCGAATCTTATTTTTGTTGCTGCAAGCATGATTGCAATGTCAGACATCTTTTTACCACTTTTTACACAGCTTGAGGGTAAAGATCTTGAGAATGCTTTTAGAAGGATCTCGCGATATACTTCTGTTCTATCACTGCCTATAGCTATTACTGGATATTACTTCGCATCAGAAATAATATCAGTAATCTATGGTAAAGAATATCTTTCAGCATCTATGCCATTTTCAATTTTGTCATTTGCACTAGTTCCGATGGCTTACGGCTACATAATTTCCATCTTACCAGCAAAGGGTAAAGTTGAGTACAATGCTTACATAATTATTGCAAGTATATTTTTTAACTTAGTCTTAAATTATATCCTTATCTTAAAACTTGGCATAGCTGGCGCCGCGATTGCAACTTTACTTTCTAGAATTTTTACCTTAATTATAGCCTACCACTTCACACACACTCTCTTTAGTCTTAGACTTGATATTAATACCTTACTAAAACCCGCTTCTTGTTCATTGGTTATGTTCTGTGTATTTTACTTTCTTCCACAACCAAGTAATTTACTTATCGGGATTTTAGAGTTGTTAGTCGGTATAGCAATTTACTTTTCTCTGCTGTTTGCAGTAAGAGGATTAAGAAAAGAGGATGTAGATTATTTTTTAAAAATATTTCTAAAAAATATTTAATAATTTTGTAGATGTTCTTAATTCCGAAAGAATTATTAGCAGATAGAAATTCAAACTACCATGAAAATTGCTCTGATAACCTTTGATTCACTAAGAGTGGACTACGTAGGGTGCTATAATCCAAATAAAAATTTAACACCTAATTTAAATAGAATTGCCAAAAGAGGGGCTGTCTTCACCAACCATTTTTCAACTTCTTATTCAACAATTCTCTCATTCGCCTCTATTTTTACTTCGTCTTATCCATTAATGTTTGGTGGTTACAAGAAGGGAATAAAAAGAAGGCTTCACATTGCTCAGATTTTAAATAATAATGATTTCTATACAGTTGGTTTTCACAGCAATGCATTCTTAATCGCAAAGCCCGGATATACACAAGGATTTTGCAAATGTAAAGATCTCCGTCATGGAGTAGAAACTTCTAATTTTAGTATTTATATTAAATATATACTTAATGATAAAACTTTAGCTTATGCAAGAGCAGAAGAAGTAGTAGAAGAGGTTCTTGAAGAGGTAAAAAATAATAAAATATTGAGTAAGGAAAAAGTATTTCTATGGGTCCACTTCATGGATAATCACCACCCCTATTTGCCTCCAGCAAAATTCTCTGAGGGCTACCTCACAAATCCACTAAAAAGAGCTAGAGCTGCAATGTTATATAGGAAATATGGACGAAAATCTATTAAATCTGAAAAAATCAGAAGAATAATTAAAAAACTTTATGAGCTTACAGTTAAGTATGTTGATTATTCACTAGGGCTTTTAATTGAGGGATTGGGTGAAGATTGGGTATACATCATCACATCCGACCACGGAGAGGAGTTTTGGGAGCACGGGGGCACATCTCATCAAAGAAAGCTTTACGATGAGATCATTAAAGTTCCTTTAATTGTGTACGGCCTCGAAAAGGGCAAATTCGAAAATTTAACAGATCATACCGACATAGCTCCTACCATCCTAAACATTGCAAATATTGATAAACCCAAAGTGTATATTGGAAATAATATTTTTCTTTCTGAAAAAGAATATATATACTCTGAAGATTATAAACTTTACGCAATAAGAGATAAAGAATATAAACTTATCTACGATGAAAAGAGCAATATTGTTGAACTGTACAATATACGTAAAGATCCTTTAGAACAGGAGAATTTAATATTCGACGAACCTGAAATTTTGAAAGAATACCTAAACACACTCGAAAAGTTTAGAATGTTTATAAGAGAATTTGAATTGAAAGCATCAGTTAAAATCGCAGAAAGTAGACTCTATCGTAAATTATCGTAACATAGAATATAATATGAAAAATAAGTATATGAAAGACTTACTTACGAAAATCTAATAAGCACTTTCACCATTTTTCCTTCAGTCCTGTAAATTGAAATCGAAAGGAGGTTGAGATTTGTGTATGATCATTCTATAATGTTGCCTACACTAATTTTGGCAATTACCTTCTTACTCCGAGCATTTCCAGGACTGATTAAAATAGTACCTACTAATTCAGATGAACTCTATCATCTTCTTATTGCACAACAAATAAGGAAAAATAATTTCAAATATCCAGACAAAATTAAAAAATTTTTAATATCAGGAATTTACAATTACCCACCGCTATTTCATTATCTTCTATCTCTCCTACCACAAAAAAAACTATGGAGACCAATGTTGCGATCAATAAGCGCAATAGTAGACACTATTCATGTGCTTATATTATATATTTTCTCGTTATATCTTGTCGAAACTCTTAAAATAGGATCTACCTCATTAATACCCTGTATTGCAATGTTGATGTTTGCAACTTCACCAGCATTAATTTACTACGGTGTAGGTCCAAGATCTTTCCATGCAACTCCTAGAACCTTAAGTGAACTATTTTTTACTCTGTGTTTTCTATTTTATGCTTTGTATGTTTGGGAAAAAGATGCGGCATTCCTCGTCACGTCTATTTTTTTTGCAGCTTTAGTTCTTCTTACTAGTAAATTCGGAGCTCAAAGTTTAATCTTTTTCTCAATAATTGTAGCCATACTAGAAAATTCGATAATAATCCTTGCTGTTCCCATTAGTGGAGTAGCTCTTGCTTATGTTTTATCTTTTGGGCACTATAAAGATATCTTAATTGGATGGATAAAACATTTAATTTTATATAAAAAAACTATCTCAAAATTACACCCAATAACTAAAGCAAGAAACGACTTAGGTATTATTAAGAGAGTAATGACGAGTTTTCTTACTGGAGAGATTTACAATACTACAAAAATTCTGGTAAAGAAACTTCCAAAAACTGACAGATATGCTTTCACAGAATTATCATATAATGAACTTGTAAAAGCTATTTTTGAAATTATGTGTAATAACACTCTCATAATCTTAATTACGAGAAATATTTTACTCTTAGTAGTTATATATATATCGTACAAAAATTTAGAATTAATACTCTCAAGCAAGTTACTATCTTTTTTACTGTTCTGGGTTATCGCTAGTTTTATAACTTTTTTCCTAACCTCTTTTAAGCCTTTTCTTTTCTTAGGCGAAGCAGAGAGGTATTTAGAATATAGTATAACAGCTCAAGTCATACTATTTGCAATATTTGTGAATAATATGGTAGTCGTTAATTCTTTTGTTACGTATAATTTAGCTTACTATATTTTTACTATTTTTATGATATATACAGTACATAAATCTAGACTAACTGAAGAAGAGGCAAAAAGTGAACTGCTCAATTGGATAAAATCAAAAAATATTAAAAACAAAAATATTTTAACAATAGATATGACATTTTATGAAATTCCATTAACAACAGAAAATTACATACTACGACCTAGTAGTCTTTCCGTACTCAGTGAAGATGAGTTTAAAGAAGTTTTTATAGAGTATCCGTATCCAAATGTAAATTTAGCTAAATTAGTAAATAAATACAAAATAGACCTTATATGTGTTAAAAAGAAAAGTTTGGATTATTGTATAAGAAGGGGATGGAACTATGATTTCTCTCAATTCATAAAGGTCTACGAAAATGAGGAGTATGTAGTTTACAGTACTTCGAAGCTGCAAAGTTAACTTTAGTGGATTTGAGAGATTCTGTTAACTCGGCTGAAAAATCATCTCTCCCACATAAATAAGAATCTTATATAGTTTGCTACTTTTTCAGCTAAAATTGAATTTCATGCTCAGTAGAATCTTATTTAGAATTTATACTCATCAAATAGATGAGAAAATCACGTATTATTTTAGTAGTTGCTGGAAGATCCCAGTGCTAAAGAAGAGATTTCTCGAGTTTTTCTTTCAAGTTTTTTGGAATTGTCTTCCAATTTTTTACATCAGACAAACAAAAATCTTTTTACGGGTTCTCTTTTTGCCACTTCACGATTATCGGTGTATCTTTCTTAATTTAGCCTTCCTGAACAGCAGTTTGCTTCCTTGTAAAATTCCGAAAACATTACCAAAAATTTAAATATTCTCTAAAAAACCTACATTGGGGACCTTTATGAGAAAACCTCTTGTCTTGGGAATAGCAGGAAGTAATAGAAGTAGAGCAAATGTAGAGAAGTTGTTAGACGTTATATTGAGGGCAGAAACGTATACAGAGATGCAAGATGAAGTTAATAAGCTATCTAAATCGAAACAACTCAGTAACACTGAGTGTATATTAGCCTCGGCATTATTCGGAGCTTGGAAACAAGGTGCAGATATAGAAATACTTAAATTAAGAGATGTTTTCCCACCATATGAACCTTTTAATCCCAGAGAAATAGATAAAAAATTCTATGAGGTTTTTGAGAGGGCTAATGGAATATGCTTGTCTACCCCAGTTTATTTCGGAGATAGAAGCTCGTACATAAATAGTTTTTTCAGTATATTAAACAAAGTTTATGGCAGGTATGCCATGGATGGCAAGGTAGTTGGAGTAGTTTCTTCTGGAGCAAAGAGAAATGGTGGGCAAGAGACTACCAATATTTATACTTTATATGACTGTCTGCGGATGGGTGCCACAGTTGTTAGTAATGGTTCCCCCACATCTCAATATGGTGGAACTGCATGGGCCGGTGATGTTGGTGTGGCTTCTGAGGATGAATTTGGGATGGCAACAAGTTTTGGGACAGGGAGAAATATTGCTAAAGCCCTCACATTGTTGCAGAATCAAGAAAAAAGAAATACAAAATTGAGGGTGGGTGTATTGATTACCAGCGATACACCTCATGGCATTCTAAAGAATTACTTACAAAAACTACTTGATTCAGCTGAAGATGCATGGGATTGTGAGTTTAATATTATTGATCTCACTTCATTTAAATTTAAACGTTGTAAAGCTTGTAAAACTTGTCCACACCTTGGAGACAAAAAGATATACAAACCTCAACAATATGGCTGCATAATTAGCGACGATCTTATAGAATTACACAGAAAAATAATAAAATGTGATACATTTATTATCGCAAGATATCAAAATACGATAGAAAGAGATATTACTGATGTCTACCAAGTATTTATTGAGCGATTTAGGTTCGTAAGAAGAGATAATTATCAACTTGCCTTTGCGCCACTAACAATGCTTAGCATTGAAGACCAATGGTCGAAAGATTTATTTTTTATTAGAGTTGTAACATCTTTTATTAGACATAATATGATGATTGTAGGTCCGCCTCTTGTGTCAATAACAGATAATGGAAGAAACATTATTGAAAATGAAAATTTACACTTTAATTTACACAGATTTTTAACTTATTCATCAAAAATTGTCATGTCGAAGAAAAAATTTAAAATAAAAGGAGAAAACTACATCGCAATAGGCTATGGAGATTTCGAGGGTAAGGTTGCAGAGGACCTATTTAAAACAAGTATTTCACGTGGAAGTTGGTTACGATAAAAATTTTCACATTAAAAATAAATTTTTAACTTTACTTTTTACACTTGTACCGAATAAGCAGTATAAACTTCTTTAGAGTAAAACACTTAAAAATTTATTTACACATTTTTGAGGAGGTGCAAGCAAATGAAGATAAAAAAGGTATCTTATTGTGAATTATCAATACCTTTAAAGGAGCCCTATACTTTATCCCACAGTTCAATTAAGAAATTAAACACTATAATCGTAAAGATTGAGACAGAACACGCAGTAGGTTTGGGAGAAGCGACCGTTATACCTGTTTACTTTAGTGAAACAACTCATACTATCAAAGAAACTTTGAAGATTATTGCGAACCGTCTAAAAGGAGAGAAATTTACTAATATTACAGAGGCAATTTACTTTCTCAAGAGGACCTCTAAAAATCACCTCGCGCTATCAGCTGTTGAGATGGCTGTTTATGATGCTTTTGGAAAAGAGGTTGAATTACCCCTTTATGAGTTAATAGGAGGTAAGGTTAGAGATAAAGTTGAATTAATAGGAAGCATAGGCATTAGTTCAATAAAAAAAACGATTGAACTTTCACAAAAATTCATTGATGCTGGTTTCAAAACTCTTAAGATAAAAGTTGGAAAAAATTTTAAAGAAGATATTAAAAAATTAGAATATATAAAATCAATAAATGAAAAAGTAAAATTACGTGTTGATGCAAATGAAGCTTATACTCTAAATGAGGCTATAAAAGTAGCTACAGCTCTTGAAAATATTGGAGTAGAGCTATTTGAGCAACCATTGAAAAGAAAAAACTTAGAAGAACTTAAAATACTTAGAAAAAGTGTAAATATTCCAATTATGGTTGATGAATCTGTTTTTACCTTAAATGATTTAATAAACGTTATAAATAATGAAGCTGCGGACATGGTAAAACTAAAAGTTATGAAGAGTGGAATATTCGATACCAAGAGAATTGCAACAATAGCTGGAGAATTTGATATTTCGTGTATTATAGGCAATGGGGTCCAAACAGAATTAGGTGCTTTTGCTGAGGTCCATTTAGCAGCATCAGTTGCTAATATACACCAAACTTGTGAGTGTGTAGGACCACTGAAATTAAGAGAGTTCATCACGAAAGAAGGTTTTATGCTTAAAGGGCCATTTTTAGAAGTTCCCAAAAAGCATGGAATAGGTGTCACATTAAAAAGAATTTAAAACATGTATTTTTCAAACAAAATTCTTTATCTGGAGTATACCGACACTCTTAAATAGTGGAATATTACCAATACGCTTTGGAGATTTATATGGCAAAGTGTAGGAAAATACTTATTACAGGTGCGGGAGGAGGAGGGAGTAACAATTTAATAAAAAGTATACGACAAAGTGGCTACAATTGTTTTATTATAGGAACTAATGTAGATAAATTTTTCTTGAGAAAATCGATAGCTGATAAAAATTATCTACTCCCAAGAGCTACCGAGGAAAACTATATCCCAAAACTCCAAAAACTTATTAAAAAAGAGGAGATTGAATTAGTAATTCCAAACAACGACACAGAAGTCCGCGTTGTATCTGATAACCGAGAGAAGCTTGACTGTCGTACCTTTCTTCCAGACAAAGATGTAATTAAAATTTGTCAAGATAAATATCTTATGTATAAAAAAATGAGAAAAAAAGGGATAAATTTAGCAAAAACGATAGAAATTAAGGATCTAGATGATGTTGACAGAGCCTTTGCTGAATTACAGAGAGAAGAGGAAGTGCTATGGTGTAGACTTAGGAGGGGTTCTGGGTCTATGGGGTCATTACCAGTAAAAACACCCGAGCAAGCTAAATGTTGGATAAAATACTGGGAAGATATGCGTGGATTCAAACGAAGCGATTTTATAATTTCAGAATATCTCCCCGGTAGAGATTTTCACTTCCATTGTTTATGGAAAGATGGTGAAGTGGTTATAGGAAAGACTCTTGAAAGACTTTCTTACATCTTTGCACGAAATATGCCAAGCAATACTTCCTCTTCACCTCAAGTTGGAAAGTTAGTTTATGAAAAAGAAGTAGTTGAGCTTTGTTTAGATGCTATTGAAGCCATTGACAATAATCCTAATGGTAGTTATGGCGTTGATGTTAAAGGAAATAAAAAGGGTGAGTATTGCATTACAGAAATTAATATTGGTAGATTCCCTATGATTACTAATGCCTTTAATTTTGTTGGAAAATATAATATGGCTGAGATATATTTAAAACTTGCATTTGATGAACCAGTTGAAATAGAATCTAGAGCTAAATTTGCTGATGTAGGGAAGGATATGTATCTTATAAGAGAGCTCGACACACTACCAGAAATCTTTAGTAAGGAGGAAATAGAAAGAAACATAAATTACATCTAACATCATTTTAAATATTAAAATTTTGACATAATGGATTTTTTAAAGCTTCACGTATTGTTTCGTTAGGAGATAATCCTTTTAATCTGAGTCTCACCATAATCTCTCCAACTTTTAATCCTGCTGTATGTAGATCTATTACCGGCTTGGGTCCAAGTTCTGATAACGGCCAGCCCATATGTCTCTCCTTTACATCTTCTTTAGGGATATATGAGATTTTGTATTTATCTAAAAGTGGTCTATCTATTTTACCAGCTAAATTTACTATTAGTACATCAGGACATAGCTTGTGTAAATTTTCTGGATGAATGAAACTATTTCTACCGATGATCATGTTTACATCCTCGTGTTCGGCTGTTATAATCACATCTAAATCCTCAAGAAGAGCATCTAAGTTGACGTTACTTTTACCATGTAGTCTTGTGACATTTGCTCCCATCTTTGATAAAAGAGAAGCTACGTTTAATCCGAACTTTCCACCACCAATTACAATAATTTTTGATTGAAATATTTCTATGTCTTTTTCGAATATTTTTTTTGCACAAAGATGGCCCAAGTATTCAAATATTCGTAATCTTGGATCCTCCTCATTAGTCCCTAGAACACATATTCCTTTTCTCCTACATTCTTGCAAGTCTAAGTCGCTTTGTCTGTACTCCCAAGTCTCAAACATTAAGGGAATTACAGCGGTTGGTTTCATATATGATATAAAAAGTTTATCAATGGGTCTAACAAATCCAAGATTTGTGACTATATCGGCTTTGGACACGATTTCAGGTTTTTTTTCTGTAAATATATCAATTCTGTCTCGAACGCCAAAATACTCTGCTAGATCTATTGTGTCTCTTATTACTTTTATCGCAGGGGCGTATTTTGAGTCTCTTGTAACAGCAAAAACTTTAGCACCTGCAAGTGCGGCAATAATTGGTGTGTAAATGTAGTTGCCTGAAGCTGCCTCAGTTAAAACAATTAGATCATCTAAATTTAATTCAAATTTTTCTATAGATTTAAAAATTAATCTTTTAGCTCTACTTCTCATGGAATATCCTTTCTACTTCTCTACAAATATTTTCTTGTTGCTCATACGTGAGCTCATAATGAAGTGGCAGAGTAATGGAGTTGTAGTATAACTTTTCTGAATTTTGCAGTTTTCCAATTTTTTTGACATTTTTGAATGCCGGCTCCAAGTGTAGACAGTAAGTGCCTATCTGCGTCTCAATTCCCTTCTTTGCCAGTTCATTTCTGATCCTATCTCTCATTCCCTCTCTCTCAACATAGCATACATAACTCTGAAAGTTATGTCTTGTGTTTGGTCTAATTTCTGGAGGCCTAATACCGTCTATTTTTTCCAGCAATTCAGTGTAAATTTTAGCTTTTTCGATTCTATCTTTGATTATGTCTTCAATTTTTTCCAACTGAGTCAGACCTACCGCAGCTAAAATATCACTCATTTTGTAGTTCGTTCCCATCTCGACAAATCTTGTTTGGCCATCAAGACTTCTCATTCCAAACTTTTTGAGAGATCTTGCTTTTTCGGCATATTCTTCATTGTTCGTTGTAATCATTCCTCCTTCTCCTGTGGTTATCACTTTTCTTGGATGGAATGAAAAACAGGTCATATCGGCAAAACTCCCGACTTTTTTCCCCTCTAACATCGACCCTGCACTGCAGGCGGCATCTTCAATAACAGCCAATCCGTACTCTTTTCCTATCTTGTAAACCTCTTTTTTAAGAGGATTGCCAAAAAGGGAGACAGGAATTATGGCCTTTGTTTTATCTGTTATTGCCTCCTCAATATTCTCTGCTGTTACGTTATAGCTGTCTATGTCAACATCTACAAGTACAGGTTTAGCTCCGACTAAAGAGACTATGGACCCAGTCACAGGATACGTGTAGTCTGGGACTATCACTTCGTCACCTTTACCGACACCTATCACCCTCAATGAAACTTCCAAAGCAGTGCTGCAGGATGTTGTAGCAATACCGAATTTAGCATCGCTATATTCAGCAAATTTCCTCTCAAACTCTGCTGTTATCGGACCCTCTGTTAAATACCTTGAATCGAGAACCTTTTTTATAGCCTCTAGCTCTTCCTCACCAATCTTTGGTCTAGCTAGGTAGATTTTCATTATTTAACACCTCTAACTGTGATACCACTCTCTTCTACCTCCATATGCACTATGCTCACACCAACAGAATCAAACCAGTCATTTATCTCTTTTGGAGTAAATCTAAATGCGTATTTTGGAAAATACCAGTCAAAATTGGTACTAACACTTGCCTCGTAGCCCATTTCGTCATTCCAGAAACATTTAAATATATTATAATAAAAGAATCTCTGTAAATTGTATTTTCCTTTTTTTATTTCTAATATTGGTATATCTTCAGGGACTTCGATTTCTATATTAAGTTCAGAAAGGGCCTTTCCAAATAAAGTCACAGCTCTAGCAAATTTTAACGCCTCTTCTTCGGATAACCCTCCAAGTTTCGCTCTAACGAAATCGTCACAAAACTCCCGAATGGGCGTTTTCTTTTTGTACACATACATCGCTATCTCTCCTCCTTTTTTAAGCTTAGAAATTAGATGAACAAAGGTTCTATAAGGATTCGGTGTGTGATGGATGACTCCCTCACAGAATATATAGTCAAAAAACTCATTAGGAAATGGAAGTTTTGATATGTCACCTTGAATAAAATATATATTGCTTATATCCCTATATTGTTGATAAGCTATATCTACACTTTCAGTAATCTCAACACTAAATATCAAAGCATCTTTATTTAAATTTGACATCATCGCTGACCATCTACCTAAACCACTACCCGCATCCAATATGTACTTTTTATCCTTTAAAAAATCTTTATAGCTGTCCAATGAGTTCCAACCATACTTCCTAAGCTGCCAGCCAACTTCAAACTCTATAGTTTTTGAATTAAAGGCTACATTAGCGAACCTGCGCCATTTAAAAGCAAAACTTTGCTGTTCATCGACAGCTTTCGCATCAACTAAAATTCTTGGAATATTATTGATAATTTTGTATCTATGTCCAAGATTACAAACTATCTCCTCTCTCTTCGTATCTAGTATCATATTTGTTTTGCACTCAGGACAGATTAGATACTCGACTAATTCTTTTACTTTCATCGATTCACCTCATTAATCACCTCTCTTTTAAACCACTCATATGTTTTCCTCAAACCAACCTCTAAAGAAGTTTCTGGTGTTTTTCCGAAGCACTCCCTTAATTTAGTGACGTCAGCAGAGAAATTCATAATCTCTCCTGGCCTTGCCGGTTTATAAACAATTTTCGGCTCTCTTCCGATAACTTTGCCTATTAACTCCACAACCTCTTTAATGGTCGTTAGTTTTCCTGTTCCAAGATTAAATAATTCATTCTTTATACTATTCTGAAGACAATCCAGAAAGAACTCTACTACATCTCCAACATAAATAAAATCTCTGGCAGTAGATCCGTCCCCAAAAATATATACTTCCTGACCTTTTACAATCCTCTCCATAACAACAGGAATCAGTGCACCACTGGAAGGATACTGATAAGGACCGTAAACATTAAAAAATCTAAATATAATATAATTCAGACCATAAAGTTCATAGTAAACTCTCAAGTAGTGCTCGACACTCAGCTTGGCCACACCATATGGCGTTTTGGGTTTGCAGGGATGACTCTCATCAACAGGATTTCTTTCTATGTCCCCTATAAGAGAGGAAGCAGATGAAAAAACAATTTTCTTAATACCGAACTCTTTTGCAGCGTCCATAATGTTCAGAGAACCGAGAATGTTGACCTTTGCATTTGTGACTGGATCTTTGATTGAGGCGGGGAGTGGATGTGCAGAAAGATGAAAAATGTAGTCAACATCTCTCACCATATTAAAAACTGCTTTCCTATCAGTTATGTCGAGCTTTTGGTAATTTACATAGTTACCAAATGGAGAATTGACGATGTCTGTAGCGAGGAAATCTATATCTCTCTCTATTAAACTTTGAACAATATTCCTACCAACAAACCCTGCCGCTCCTGTAATCAGGATTCTCATATTCTTCACCTTATGAAAGAGTCGATGTCCCCTTTTGGTCTCCGGATTTCATCTCTATTCATAAATATTTCGAACCAAAGCTCGAATGCTAATAGGTTCCAGAGCAGGGTGTAATGCTTTACCATTTGGGGTTCTGGGTAATGTTCTATTACTTTTGTAATGTAATCTTTTTTAATGAGTCCAAGTTTGATGGCATTTCCTTTTGGAAGAATTTGTTCTGCATATCCTTTTATCTCATTCCTAAATCTCAAAAAAACATCCACACCAAACCCTCTTTTCTCTCTCCTTAAGACTTCTTTTGGAAGTGTATCTTTCATGGCCTTTTTTAGGATATACTTGCTGGTATTACCGTTGAACTTCATGTAGCTCGGTATACTAAACGCAAAATCGACGAGCTCACAATCTAAAAATGGTACTCTGGACTCAATAGAGTTTGCCATAGACATAGTGTCATCAACGTGTAGGAAGTCATCAACCATCTTGATCTTGTAATCTGCAATCAGAATTTGATCAATGAAATTTTTATTTCCTTTGAAATATTGTTCAAAAATCTCGTTCACTGGTCGTAAATCTCCGTGCATCGTTTTGCCATAAATATTTCTTTTTAAGTAACCCTCAGAAAAGACTTCTTCCAAACTGGAGACTTTGAGATAAAGATTCACATTATTGTCGAGATAACAGTATTTCTTCAAATTGTTTATGAGTTCTATATCGCTTAGTGAGCCGTGTTCTGTTAAGAAATCGATAACTTTACAAGAATTATTTATAATGGTTTCTCGAGTTTCAGCGGACAAACGGGAACGTAGTTTTTCAACTTCAGTTGCAAATTGGTATTTCCAGTCGTAACCCCCAAAGAGTTCGTCCCCACCAAGTCCAGTTAATATAACCTTAACGTACTTTGAAACTGCCTTATATAAATAGTATGGGTAGAGATTTCTTTTGGGCATATCTGCATACCAGATCATCAACGGATAATCTTTCAAAAGCTTGTTTTCCTCAATATATACTTCCCTGTGATCTGTACCAAAAGTCTCCGCTAATTCTCTTGCTTCTCGATGTTCATCCCGGGGATCTCCAAAAACCAACGTAAATGTTTTAATTGGTTCAACACTCACTTTTGATGCCACTGCAACTATTGTAGAACTGTCAAGACCACTTGAAAGAAAAACACCGAGTGGAACATCGCTTATTAGATGTCTTCTAACTGCTCGGCCTAGAATCTCTTTAAGTCTCTCGATCACGAATTTTTCAGAAAAAAACTTTGGTTCTGGTTTCAAACACCAGTATTCACTCACAGTAATCTCTTTTTTGTCGTTGATAATCATGTAATGCCCAGGCAATAACTTCTTCACACCTTTAACCAGCGTGTATTCTTTAGGTACATATCTTAAATTTATAAAATAATGAAAAGCTTGGAGGTCAACTTCCCTTTTAACATCAGGGTGAAGCAAAATTGCTTTGATTTCTGACGCAAATATGAGTAAGTTCTTGGAAATATAGTAGTAAATTGGTTTGATTCCACTTCTGTCTCTCGCTATGAAGAGCTCTTTTTTGTTTGCGTCCCACAAAGCAAAAGCGAACATGCCATTGAATTGATTGACGCACTTATGTCCATATTCTTCATATGCGTGAACTATTACTTCTGTGTCTGTATTTGTGTAGAATCTATGCCCCTTTTTTTCAAGATCATCCCGAATTTCTCTAAAATTGTAGATTTCACCATTATAAACAACTACTACACTCTCATCTTCGTTAAATATTGGTTGTCTTCCTCTAAGAAGGTCAATTATCTTTAACCGTACATTTCCAAGAGCAACCTCATCGTCTACAAAAAAGCCACTCTCATCAGGACCCCTATGCCGGAGTATGTCTGCCATCTTTCTGAGAAGTGACTCATCAATTTCTCCAAGCATTCCAAATATGCCACACATTACTACTCTCTCCTGATTATTTTTAGTCTGAATGTGTCAAAGACTATATCAGCTCTTTTTGGATCGATCCATTCAAATCCGAGTTTATTTATTTCCTCTTCCGTAAACATGTCGTCAAAAATATAAATATTTAGACCTTTTTCTTTTAATAATTGTGCTAGTGCAAGATTACGACTGTTGTATACTTCTTTTACACCTTCTCTGAAAGTTATTCCCTTAATACAAATTGTAACATCATTTAGCGGTTTTCTGATTTTTAAGCATTCAAGAAGAATTCTTTCAGCCCAGAATACGATCATTTCATCATTAAGTTCTCTTGATAATCTCAGGAGCTTTACACACTCAAATTTACCTCTTTTTTCCATCTCTTTAATCAGAAACCAGGGATAAACAGGTATACAGTGTCCTCCAACACCTGTTGATGGTAAATGAATATGGCAATACTTATGGTTTGCAAATTTTCTTGCCTCGTAAAAGTCAATATTTAGCTCGCAGGCGATTTTAAAGAGTTCATTAGCTAACGCAATATTTGTGTCGCGATAACACCCCTCGATAATTTTTATAAATTCTGCTATTTTTGATGATGAGACTAAGTGGAGATTAGGAATGAACTTTTTGTAAACTTCAAAAGCTTTTAATCCACTTTCTTTATCAACTCCACCTATTATCTTGGGAAATTCTTTGAGACGAGAAATGCTATATCCAGTCATTATTCTTTCGGGAGAATAAGCAACGTAGAAATCCCCTAATTTAAGCCCACTCTCTTCCTCAAGCCAGGACCTAAATAGGTTTTCAGTGGTTCCGGGTGGAACTGTAGTCTCTAAAACAACCACGTCTCCTTTTTTAAGTACTTTGCCGACATTTCTTGCAGCGCTTTCAACCATTTTAAAATCAGGATTAAAATTTTCATCAAGAAGAAGAGGAGTTATAATAATAAAGACTTTGCAATCTTTTATTTCTGAGTAATTATGTGTAGCTACAAGTTTTTTCCCTCCATGCTTTTTAATTAAGTCATCAAGCCCCCTCTCTTCAGGTATTGGGTTTTTACCCTGATTTATCAACTCACATTTTTTATGGTCCAGATCAACTCCAAGCACATCTAAGCCACTATCTGCTATTACAGCGGCTAAGGGCAATCCTGCGCGACCAAGTCCAATGACAGCGATCATACTTTAATCCACTCCCTCCTTACTGCTACAGACTTTCCACAGTTACATCGGTAAATAATTTTTTCATCATCTTCAGATTGAATGTTAGTTAATTTTTCTCCGCAATAGCATACAAATCCCCTCAGTTTGGCTGGATTACCATAAACGAGGCCAAATGGTGGAACATCTCGAGTTACAACACTTCCTGCCCCTACCATAGCATATTCTCCTATTGTGATTCCACACAGGATTGTTGAATTTGCTCCTATACTTGCTCCTCTTTTTACAATTGTGGGAGCTATTTTATTTTCATCCCAGGTAAATGCCCTAGGGCGAATATCGTTTGTGAATGTTACCGAGGGACCTATAAAAACATCGTTTTCGATCTTTACACCCTGGTAAATTGTAGCAAAATTTTGGATTTTAACATTATCTCCAATTTTAACGTTCTTGTCGATGTAAACACTTTTTCCAATATTGCAATTTTTACCAATTTCTGCTCCCTCTCTTACATGAACAAAGTGCCAGATTCGGGTACCCTCACCAATTTTTTCTGATTCCACTATAGATGTGGGATGCCTGTAATATTTCATGGGATGTGCCTCTTAATCTCTTCACATATCTTTAAATTTTTAACAGCTTGTTCTGGTGTTACAGGGAAATCTTCGCCTCTTTCTATACATTCAACAAATGTTTTTAGCTCTTCTCTTAATGGTTCAACTTTGTTGACAAGGACCTTCTCAATTATATTTTCCTGAGCATACCCTCCACCACCCTTATCATATAATCTTGGGCTTTTATAGATGTATAACTCCTGACTCATTAGGTCTCCTTCAATAGTTAAGTTTACGTCTTCAATGTAAATGGTTCTAAACTTCTTTAGAGCTACTTTGCTTGCTGATAGGGATGCCATTGAGTCATCTAGTTGAAACAGGGCCTCGCAAATGTCATTATTCCCTGCTGCAGAAATTTTGTAGCTATGCACATCTTCTAAGAGCACATTAAATAATATATCTATATCATGTATCATTAAATCCTCAACCACTGAAACATCTGTAACCCTTATAGAGGTTGGGTTATGCCTTTTTATTTCTATGTAATAGGGATTATCAATGATCTTCTTAATTTCATTCACAACAGGATTAAACCTCTCTACGTGTCCAACCCCAATAACTTTATTCTCAAATTTTTTAAGTATCTTCAGAAGTTTCAATCCTTCATTGAAATTTGACGTAATAGGCTTCTCAATTAGACAGTGGAGGTTATACCTGATAACCTTTTTTACCATTTCGAAATGAAACTTGGTTGGAACGCAAATACTAACAGCATCGACTTTGCTTAACAGCATTTCTAGAGAGTTGCACGAAATTCCATTGTACTCCTTGCTTATTTTTTCGGCTTTTTTTAAATCCGTGTCATATATATACACTCTTTCAACCTTTTTAAGATCTGAGTAAATCCTCACGTGGTTTTTCCCCATCACACCAACTCCAATAACCCCTATATTCATAGCTCCTCCTCCAAGTTATTGATGGTATTGACAATATATCGTAAATCCTCCTCAGTTAGACCTGGGTGAACTGGTAGGCTTAAAACCTTATCTGCAACCTCAATGGAGATGGGACATCGCGTATTCTCTCTGGTGTACCCAAGTTCTCGGTAAATAGGCTGCTCAAAAATTGGTTTAGGGTAATGTATGGCGCATCCTATTCCTCTCTCTCTTAAATGTCTCATCAACTCATCTCTCGATAGTGGAAAATCTTTTTCTACTTTTATAACGTATTGGTGATAGACGTGTTTTACGTTTCTCTTTTTGACAGGAGTTACAAGCCCTTTAATCTTTAATTTTTTATTTAAGTATTCTGCATTTTTTATCCTTATTTCATTAAAAAAGTCTAACTTGTTCAATTGAGCCAGTCCAATAGCAGCCTGAATGTTAGTCATTCGATAGTTGTAGCCCAGCAATATGTGGAGATACTTTTCAGCTTCTCCGTGGTTCCGTATCAATCTGCAAACCCTAGCAAGATCTTCATCATTTGTCGTAATCATACCACCCTCTCCAGTTGTCATATTTTTGGTTGGATAGAATGAGAAACAACCAATACTGAAGCTTCCAACTCTTTTACCCTCATACTCCGCCCCATGTGCCTGTGCACAGTCTTCTATCAGCACCAATTTATAGTCTTCACATATTTCAAGTAACGCTCTCACATCGAACGGGTGTCCAAACAGGTGGACCCCCACAACTGCTTTAGTTTTTGAAGTTATTTTGTTTTGCACGTCTTCTGGATTAATATTGAATGTAGATTCTTCGATATCTGCAAAAATTGGTTTTGCTCCTTGGTACAGGATAGTGTTTGCAGTTGATATAAAGGAAAAAGGAGTTGTGATCACTTCGTCACCAGGACCTATTTTAGCAGCCTTGAGAGCCAAATCCAGAGCAACAGTTCCGTTGCAAACCGCAACAGCGTAAGAAGTCCCAATGTAATCGGAAAATGCTTGTTCAAACTCTTTTACCACCTCTCCCTGTGCAAGTTGACCTGATTTTAAAACGGAAATCACTCTCTCAATTTCCTCCTCTTCAATTATGGGTCTTGCAATGGGAATTGACTTCATACACTCTCACTTGCATAAATTTCTTGAATCCATTTTATTTCCTCTTTTAATCCTTTTTTAAGTTCAACTTTTGGTTCGAATTTTAAAATCTCTCTGGCTTTACTTATATCTGCGTAGGTGTCCCTCACATCCCCTTTCTTTGGTTCTTCAAATCTTATATTAGCTTCTCTCCCCATAATTTCCTCAAGCAATTTTACAACTTCAATAAGCGGTATTCTCGTTCCACCACCAATATTAAACACCCCAACAGCCTCACTCTCAGCTGCTTTAATTGTTGCATCCACCACATCTCCTACATAAGTGAAGTCCCTCGTCTGCTTTCCATCTCCATAAACCACGATCTCTTCATCATTAAGGATCGCTTTTATAAATTTGTGAAAGGCCATATCGGGACGCTGCCTCTCTCCGTAAACTGTAAAATACCTCAGTGAAATCGTTTTAATTCCATAATTCATTCTGTAAAGCTCGCAAAGGTTTTCTGCAGCAAGTTTGGTGACTCCGTAAGGGGAGAAAGGTCTGGGATACATATCCTCCCGCATGGGCAATTTACTCATATTACCGTAAACCGAAGAGGAGGACGCATACACGAATTTTCCTATTCCATACTTTCTACAAGCCTCAAGTAAACGCTGCGTTGTTAAAATGTTATGCCGTGTGTACACTTCGAATTCATCTCCCCAGCTCGCTCGAACACCTGCCTGTGCAGCAAGATGAAATATAACATCTATTTTTTTAATAATAGATATATCAATTTCAAGAATATCTTTTTCAAGAAATTCTATCTGATCGGCAAAACTTTCCATGTTACTCTCTTTTATCCTTCGTGAGTAATAGTCAGTGAAGCAGTCAACACCAATTACTTCATACCCCTCATTTAACAGCTTTTCAGTTAGATGAGAACCGATGAACCCTGCACATCCTGTTACGAGAACACGCATGTATAGGACTACATTTAAACAGTTTAAAATTTTAATCCCATACTTGCTAATTATCCAAAAGAGCTTCGGCGAGACTTGCAGTTCTTCTATCAGTTGCAGTAATAAGATCGAGTCTTTGAATCAGGAATCTATTTATAGTTCTCTTCCACATCGCTTCTCCAATAGCTCCCTCTCCTCTTAAACTCATAACTCCTCTGCTTCCATTTTTCTTTGCGAAATAAGCTACAATACCACCTTCCCAATTCCTACCATCAACAATATCAAATTTCTCTTTAAGAATTGCCACTGAACCTGTAAGAGAGTAGGATGGCCGGGATAAAAGCCTGGTGTTTATAACTCTGATATTTTTAAATTTGATATTATTGTTTCCCTCGTTCCCACCAATTCCACAGAGAATTGCAACTTGGCAATACTTGGAAAGAGCTTGTGCGAGTCCATATACTTGAATTCCTGCTCCTGACAGATCGTAAGGTGGAGAGAATAAAGATGCAAAGCATATCTTAGAAGGTTTAAAATCTAAAACTGATTCATAGAGTGCGTACATGCGCTGAGCAACAATGTCAAATGAATATCGTTTTTTTGTGATCAGGTGTATTTTTCTTCTACTCAGGTTAATGATACTTTCAATCCCCCTCGCTATAGCTTTGGGGTTCTGCGGTTCGACCACAATACCTGTTTCAGGGCAGAGTACTTCAGGAGCTGCACCTATGGGTGTTGCCACCACAGGTAGACCGCATGCAAGTGCTTCGAGCATGGAGTTAGAAAAACCCTCCATACTAACTGAAGGTAAAACAAAAACATCCATTGCATTATAGAGCAACGGAACATCTTCGTGTTTAATTTTGCCAAGAAATTGTATCTTGTCATGATATTTTTCAGCAACCTTCTTAAGTTCTGTTTCCTGCGGTCCTGAGCCACCGATGAAAAGTTTTCCAGTGAGGTACTTCATGGAATGAATTAAGTAAACTACGCCTTTTTCTGGGGACAGTCTTCCGAGGTAGACGATATTAAGTTCAGTGTCCAGTTCTCCGAATTTACTTTCAAACCACTCGATTGCCAACTCCCTTTTCAACGGTCTAAATTTTTTGGTGTCAACACCGTTTGAGATTACACGAACTTTCATAAACTCATAACTTGAGAGATTTTAAGTATTGGATCAGGGCTTCTCTTAATTCTTCTCTCCTTAACGCCAGTTCTATATTCGCAACTATGTAACCAAGCTTGTCTCCAACGTCGTATCTGATACCTTTGAGTTTGTAGGCATGCAGGTTTATCTCTCTTAAACTTGCTCTCAGGGCATCTGTTAGTTGAATCTCACCACCGTATCCTGGACCCACTCTCTTGAGGTATTCAAATATTTTGGGGCTGAGAACGTATCTGCCCATAGTCGCAAGGTTTGAGGGAGCTTCTTCAATTGCAGGCTTCTCTATGATGTCAGTAACTCTAAATATCCCCTCTCTAATCTCTTCAGGTTTTATTATTCCGTATCTTGAAACTCTGTCGATTGGGACTTCTTCGACGGCAATTATGTTTCCTCCAAACTCCTCGTGAAGTTCTACAAGTGTCCTAGTGCAGGGAGGATTTGAGAGAATTATGTCATCTCCAAGTAAAACAGCAAAAGGTTCATTGTCAACAAACCTCTCAGCATAAAGGATGGCATCTCCAAGTCCTCTGGGTATTTTCTGCCTGACATAGTATATATTAGCAAGTTCTGTGGTTCTTCTAATCTCTTCAAGAATGTCGTGTTTACCGGTCTTTTTTAGGTGTTCTTCGAGTTCTGGGTATGCGTCAAAGTAGTCAACTATGGCTCTTTTACCTCTGCCGGTAATTATGAGAATATCCTCTATCCCAGACTCCACAGCCTCTTCAACTACGTAGTGAAGTGCGGGTTTATCCACAACTGGTAACATCTCTTTTGGCTGAGCCTTTGTTGCAGGTAGTAACCTTGTACCCATCCCAGCTGCTGGTATTACAGCCTTTCTAACCACCATCGTCTCACCAGCACAGCCCCTCGTATATTTTGGCTTTCTCCTTGACTTTTAAAAGCCTTCTGCCATCAATGACGATTTTCTCATTGTAATCGAGATTCTCGAATTCTCTCCATTCTGTAACGATTAGCACGGCATCCGCTTCATTAACGGCCTCCTGCGCTGTGGAGGCATATTTTATATTTGGGAAAAATTCGTGAAATTTCTTAATCGCTATAGGGTCATACGCTATTACTTCAGCCCCTTCTTCGAGCAATCTTTTTACAAGAATTATCGCTCTACTCTCCCGCACATCATCTGTTTCTGGCTTGAATGCAAGTCCAAGAATTCCAATTTTTTTGTTCCTAAGATCGTTAATGTGTTTTTTCAGCAAATCGATCATTTTTAGTGGCTGACCATCATTAACTTCAAGAACGGACTTCAGAAGTTTTGGTACGCAGCCAAGCTCCTCAGCTTTTGCAATTAGGGCTCTGATATCTTTGGGAAAGCAGCTACCTCCAAATCCCAATCCAGCTCTAAAAAATGATGGGTTTATTCTGTGGTCAAGTCCAACGCCTTCAAGAACTTTATATGTATCAATTCCAAGTTTTTTACATATATTTCCAATTTCATTTGCGAAAGATATTTTTGTAGCCAGAAATGCATTGCTAGCGTATTTTATCATTTCAGCTGTTTTGAGATCTACAAAAAGTTTTGGACAGTCAAATGGCGAATGAAGCTCTGAGAGAAGGTTTTTAGTTATGTTATCTTTAGAGCCAATAACAACTCTGTCTGGATTAAAAAAGTCACTTAAAGCCTCACCTTCACGCAAAAACTCTGGGGTGACAGCAACACCAAAATCCTCGAACACTCTCTTGTTTGAATATTTCTCCAGAATTGGAATGATGACTTCTTCGGTGGTTCCAGGAACAACTGTACTTTTGACGGAAACTACATGAAATTCATCTTTTTCAGCAAGTGCCTCTCCAAGACTCCTGGCGCATTGCTTAACCTGATGTAGATCTATTGATCCATCAGGACTTGAGGGTGTACCCACACAGATAAAAGTAATTTCTGAGTTAATTACAGCTTCAACATAACTCTCTGTAGCTGAGTATCTGTCTGCATTTTTTTCCATAAGTTCTTTCAGCCCATTTTCAAAAATTGGGGGAACTTTACTGTTTATTAAATCGACTTTTGAGCGATCAACGTCAACAAAGATTATCCTATTACCAAGTTCAGCAAAACCTATTCCAGTGGTTATTCCCACGTAGCCCGACCCGACCACGGAAATGTTCATGTAGACTAAAGACTTCATTAAGATAATAAAATTTTGCCAACCAAACTTTTAAACCCCTAAATGTAATTTTAAGCTTGAAAAGGCTGTGAAATCCAATTTGTTTCTCAGTCTTTAAATTTTTCTGAGTTTTGACTACAAATCCAAGCTGATCTCTTGTGTGTACATTAACCATTTTTTAGTCATTATACCTCTTTATACTTACCTGCAAACCTTCTGAAAAACTCCCACTGCTCTGGTGTCAAAACATGAAATTCGAAAGGTGAGTCGAAGAACTTTTTTGTCAGACTGCCAAAA
>JGI24020J35080_1000703_pt1 | contig 22305 bp, 19 predicted proteins | sample Deesub1362A_J573_FD_35080 | JGI IMG/M metagenome (IMG submission 35080) | reverse complement strand
GCGTAACTGTGGATTATCCCTTCTCGCGAGCTGGACAGCGAAATTGCGGATAAGAACGCACCCCACCCTCATCTCCGCCTCCTCTAGACCTGCCTGATTACACCGATCACCTTGCCCTGAATCTCGACATTGTCCGGGCGCTGGTAAATCGGCTCCATCAGCCTGTTCGCTGGCTTGAGACAGATTCTGCCCGGCTCAAAGTAGATCCTCTTGAGGGTCACCTCCTGCTCATCCTTCAGCCATACCGCAACCATCTCCCCATTATCGGCAGTGCTTGCCTGCTGCATGAGGACGATGTCACCGTCATCAATCAGGGCGTCAATCATGGAGATGCCTTTGACTCTAAGTGCGTAAACTCTGTCAAGGCCTCGGGTTAGCTCTTCCGGCAGTCGAAGAGTGTCTTCCGGCGTTGTCACCCACGTGTCGGCCGAAGGAACTGGGACAGGCTGACCGGCAGAGATTGTTCCTAGCACCGGCACAGTGACAAAATCAGCGGGGCTCTTCACCAGCGTGATGCTCCGGGAGATCTCCCGGTCCCGCCGAATATATCCTTTCCGCTCGAGAACATCGAGGTAATACTGGGCGACCGATGAGGAACTGATTCCACAGCCCTTGACTACGTCTCTGACTGAAGGAGGATAGTCCTTTTCTTGGATAAATCTGGTGATAAAGTCGAGAATTTGCTTCTGCTTGGCAGAGAGTTCTTTCATGCTCGATTCCCTCGCACACTCGTTCTATATAGAACAAATGTAATACAATTTCCATGATTTGTCAAGACCTTTCTCCCCTTTTTTGAGATGCAAATCGGAACTGCTCGAAACACGGGGGAAAACACCGGTGCCCACCAGATCGAGGACCTCCGCCAGCTCAAGGACCGGATCTACCGGCAGCGCACAAAGATAAGGCTAGAGCGAGAGCGAGCCGAGAGATGCCAAGAAAAAGGCAGAGCAGCCTGCATTGTTCGACTTCTAGCCATATCGAAAGAAGAAGGGACGAGGCATCAACTTCACCCCCTCCTTTTTGGCCAGCTCTACTTAATCGTGGTTGATTACCTCATCATGCACCACGCCATGTTTGAAGTAGTACAAAGCAAATGTTATAGCAACTATGAAGGCATATATCGGTAAGACTATAAAGAATACATTAGAAGCTAATTGCCCTACGATATCTTGATACACCCCTTGATACAAGCCCTCAAAATAGCCATTCACATATTCTTTACTCACCCAAGCAAATACGTATGATGTTGCGGGAATGGCTAACATAGCTGCCCCATCTTTCTCGTTCGATCTAAAATGCAAGCGATACGTTAACAGCACCAATATCGAATACAGTATTAATAATAATGTTCCCGCAATAAAACCACCAGCGTAATAAAAAACGGAACCAAAGTAAGATGGTAAAGAAACAGTCACATGGGGTTGTGAGCCAAAGCACTGGAATTCAATTTCTGAGAGGGGAATACCTGCAATTATTGCAACAAGCGCATGCCCGCCTTCATGTATGCAATAAAACACATTGTACTGATGGCAAAGAACTAAAAGTATCGTAACAAAAAGCCAAATTCCTAATTTCTTGTATTTTGTACAAAGAACCTTCATAATGTCACTCTTTACCTGAGTTCGGGTAGTCCTTCTTGAGCGTGTTCCTAGTCTACCAGCCCTCTCGAGTGCTATCAACCACTGTTGAACTGAACGCTTCTCGCAAGCTCTTGACTTGAACAGGCAAAATGCTCTAGCCTGAATACAAAACGAAGGAGGTGCCTAAATGCAGGGATATTGTGTCAAGTGCCGCACCAAGAGGGAAATGAAAGATCCTAGGAACATAACCATGAAGAACGGCAAGCCGGCAACCCAAGGAACATGCCCAACGTGCGGCACTAAGATGTTCAGGATTGGGAAGAGTTAAGCCGACACCTTAACATCAAAATTTGGTGAAAGGCTGGATTCTCCGTTCATTACGGGGATATCCGGCCTTTCTTTTTGCTTTTAAAGGCCACTTTTCAGGCCTTCGTGTAGGTAAGAAAGACAACACATTCGGCGAAAGGTACTAATTGAGCATAGAGCAGATTCTTTCACGTATGGCAGGAAGTTCAATGACCTAGCACGTCTCAACTTGGCCTCTATACGAGGGAGAAGCACCCGCCGGCTAAGCGGTTTTCCAATATAGTCGTCTGCCCCAAGACTATGCTTTGCGGTACTGCGATTGGTTCAAGTACTCCCGTGAGCGTGATCACAGGAATGTCAGACTGCTCCCTTATGCGCTCTAGAGCCTGGTAGCCACTTAAGTCAGGCATCCTGATATCCAGGAGAACCAGATCCGGCATGTGCTCCGCTAGCCGGGCCAGTGCTGACTTGCCGTCAGCGGCCACGGTGACAGCATACCCTTCCGAACCCAGGGTTCTCTTAACCAACTCTAGCACGTGTTGTTCATCATCCACCACCAGGACATGCGCTTTCTTTTGCATTGTTACCTTCTCTCCCCCCTTCATGAGCATGAACGGGCAGCATCATGCCTTCTCTCCTCATCCTTGGTCAGGTCACATGCGGCAGACTTCTCACAGCTTTTTGCGTTCAATAGCATTTTAGCATTTCGTTGGAGCTCATCCCTAAGATGTCGCCATGCCATTCGGAGGTCAACAATAAGCCGTGCTACATTCAGCGCAGGTGTATTTCCGTCTTCGACAATCGCCTGTCGTCTTTCCAGTCATTTGTGACCAGAATATAGCGGAGCCTCTCCAGAGAAGGAACATACTGGTGTGCAAGGCCATAGCGTAGGCTGACATTCTTACTACCCCTCCTGCCAAGTAACCCGTTCCGCACACTACCCAGAAATTCAAAAGTGTTCATGGAGGCGAGCGCAACCAGAAGTCAGCCTTCGCCAATATCGAGGCATCCTGCAGATCGTTTGGCTGGAAAGTCATAATATGATCCTGCCGCGATAAGTCGTCACGACCGCTTAGCACTGGTTTTCCTTTACCCTTAAATCGTCAACGGTAAGGTGAAGAGCTACCTCACCAGGTGCTCTTCGAAATGCTGATTGCGGAGGTGGAAGTTTGTGCCGAAGCTGAGGGGGTTACGATGTTGTCGTCAAGCGGAACCCAGTTACCGCCAATTATATTTGCCCCGTCGTACACGGCGAGCTGCATTCGTACGTCCTACCTAACGAGCATGGTCAAGCCAACTGCTATTCTTCCAATACGCCCTGAAACAGTTTCTTGACAAAATCACTATCTTCCATAAACAACACATGGTTGTCCTCGAATTCCTGTTTGGGCCTCTTGCCACCGTCGAAATTCGCTCTTATGTCCTGGTACTTGGAAACAGACAGTATGTAGGATTCCAGTTTAAGTTCTACAGTTTTGAGTTTGCTCTCAATGTCCTTTATGCTCTTATGTAATTGTATTTTTTCATCGTTGAAGTTTCCGGTATTGCGTATACCTTTTGGGTCAATGAAAACTATGGTCTGTTTATTTCCTCTTCTAATCCACATTATGAAGTCAGGATAAAAACCAATAGTCTGGAAAAATCCGACACCCCTCCGAGAGAGATTTCTTAACAGGAATATTTCCTTATCTTGCAATTCACCACGATTGCTTCTCAGATAATCTCTGAGCTTGCGGACGAATTTGGTCTCTCCCTCGTTAAGTTTCTGTGGTAGTGACTTTATAAAGTCTTTCCCTTCCTCGTAAACAACCAGAGGAGTATACAAGTGTCTGTCGAAATGTATTGTCGGGATTTCGGTCGAATCGGCTTGATATAATTTGTCGATCTGCTTGAGCAGTTCTCTAATCTCCTTGATTTCCCCTTTCCGATCCTTGCGAATTCTCAGGGTGTACCTCTCGTGAGCCAGGTTTGCATTGTCTTTAGCCAAGCGAGCCAGCTTCAGCCTTTTGGTCTCTTCTTGCCTCAGTTTGAAACTATAGAATCGGTCAACGTAGTTTTTCAGTATCATGCTAACGACTTCTTGGAGTTTGCCTAAATCGCTGAAGGCTGTAGGCGTAATCTGCTCTGGCAAGGCATATAGTTCATAACCATTACCTTTTACTATTGCCTGCAAGAGCTTCCGGTCAATGCTCAAATTAGTATACCCACGAAGAGTCCTGTAACGAAGTATGTCAACATAAACCTCGTCCCAATTGAGTAGGTCAAGATATGCTTCATCTATAGTAGCCTTGCTTTCCAACGTTCCTGCTCTCGTCGTTTCCAGACCGTGAGCCAGCCTAATTCGAGGGGTAATATCAATTTTGACTTTGCTTAAAATCTCTTCGTTAGCCTCCAACTCCATAAATTGCTCCGAGAAGTCAAAATCCTCAGGAGTCTGGAGAACATACAGGTTCTCCCACCTCTCCTTATCATCCATCAACTTTATGGGTAGACCAATTTCTTCATACTCGACCTCTTCCCTTCTGATTGTCTCAAGAAACGTATTCACATAGTCAGCATTCAAGCCAAAGATATTTAGTGTCTCAAGGCCTTTTACGTGGTATTTGTCTTCACCGCTTCGCTTCAAAGAGAAGTTCCTGCCTTTGAGTCTCACACCCCTGCCAAATAGCTGGATAATCTGCGGGCCCTCTCCTTTCCCCATGTTGATGAGCCCCATTGAAGACACCCGCCAGCTATCCCAGCCCTCAATGAATTTCTTAGCCCCGATAAGGATATTTACGTTGGAGTTAGGCTCGTTAACGCGCTCAAATAGCGATGGGGTGATGTTATCAGTCTTCACCTCAAGATTACTTTCCCGCAAAAGCTTCTTGAAGGTGGTAACATCACCGATGTTGATAACTCCAAAATATTCGCCATCTCCAATTCTTAACCCGATTTCTCCCTCGGCAGATTTGAGTTCGTAGAGAGAAAGAGCGCCTGCACTGCTGCCGAAAACCTTCTCGTACAAGTCGTCCAAATTGAGGCCGTTTTCCCTGATATATTTGAACCGGCTCTGGAAGATATCCTTGCCATCCTGGTCGAGCAGGCCAGACTGGCCGTCAAGTATCCTAGATATGTTGTCTCCCAGGAAATTGGGGTCTTCAGTGACAGCCCTGAGAAATTGAACAACTCTTAGGACGTCCGAGTTTATCCCTGCCCCCGAAACTTTGCTACCGATAAAGGCCCATAGTGGTTTCTCTAGCAGGTACTCTTTCAATTCCTCACGGTGGCTTTCATAGAGGAGAATCTGCTCATAGAACGAAAGGAGATTTCCGGTCAAAATGAGGTCCCTGAATTTCTCTTGGAAGCTCTTCTCGCTCAGGTTGTAAACATAGAAGTCCTTTCCATAGCCATCAGAATAGAAGTGCTTGTAGGAATAGTCGAAGATGATAGCCTTAGAATATTCTTCAAGCAGGTCTTTATTTGCTGGGCCAATCACCTGGCCAAAAGTAGCGCTGTATTCAAAGATGAACCCGTACTTGCCCAGTGTTTCTCTTAGCCTTTTCCAGGTCTTTTCCTCGGTTGCCTGTCCCTTATGCCCCTCATCTATAAAGACCAAGTTCTTCCCCTCAAAATAGTCAACCTCCACCCGCACCCCGGCACCCTTTTTCTCCTCGGTCAATTTGTGAATATCAATTACCAGTACTTCATCCTGGAAAAGGCTCGTTCCGTGCGAGTTTTGTGAATATAAATGGTGGGGTATGCCGCTTTTCTCCATTTCATAACAGTGTTGCCTGGACAGTCCTTCGTTGGGGGTTACCAGAATTATGTTGTCCAGTTTGCCAGCCTGGTACTTGAGGAACTGCCAGTAGTTTATGTGCATGATGAGGGTCTTGCCACTTCCCGTTGCCATCCAGAAGGCAAGTTTACCTAGGTCTGCTTCGCTAAAAAGGGGGAACTTCTCCGACTGCCGGCTTATTTCCTTATTTACTGTATCGACAAAGGAATTTAGCTCGGCCAAGAATTCTTTGCGGCGGTTAAAATACCTGTCCAGGAATATTTCGGCAAACAGGACAGCCAGGTATTGAAAGTATTTGAGGGTGATGTTTTCTCTTCGGTTCTGGCACAGCCTTTCGGAATATTCCTTTATCGACTGGTCATATGTCAGAATGTCAGCCGGCAGAATCTTCAGCCCGCTCCAGCCGATTATTGCGTCGGCAAAGTAGCTTTTGCCTTCGGGGTCCGTACCCTCTTTCGTGTCCTTCAGCTTCTCCTTTAATTCGGAAAAGTCTTCAAAACCGAAGAGGCTGAGGAAGTATCGGTTCAGAAGAAGCCTCTTACTCAGCTCCATAACCTTACACTCCCATAAGTGCCTTGAACTCGCTTTCGATGACCTTGTAGTCCTTAATAAGAGCGTCTCCGTTGATGAAAATCTCATCGGGATGGGAATCGGTAACAGCGTTCTCGATAACTTCCCTGTCTTTTTGAAGGTCGATGTCCTTGGTTGGCCGCCAGACAACCGCAGCTCTCCGGCTTCCCCTCTCACCAAGAACAATTGCATATTTCCGCCCATGTTCGCTAAGGAACTTGTATCTGCTGACTCTCAGGCCCAGCAGGTAATTAAATGTCTCAACCAAATCCACAGGAACAATCTTCCCACCCCTGCCGTCACTTATTACCCTGAGTTTGTATTCAAGAGGGTTCTCAAACTGATTCACATTGAGAAGAGACGGACTCCCCTCAGTTTCATGTCTCAGCATGTATCTCATAATGTATTCACTTGCTTCCTCCGGGAAAAGCTTAAGCACAAGCTGCCCTTTTCCTTCATTTGGAAATTCAATGTTGTGAAGTGTATCCTCGTACTGCTCAAGATACTGGTATTTGAAAAAGCCACCACCCTGCCAGTTAACTTCCTTGCTTATGCCGGCTTTATCCCCGGCAAGAACTTTCTTCATTCTTCCAAGCGTACCTATCTTCTTCTGCCCTCTGTCGGTATAGAATTCACCAAAACAGTTGGCCATCTCAACACCAATCCACTTCCGGCCCAACTTATGGGCAGCTGCCGTGGTCGTGCCTGAGCCCAAGAAATAGTCCAAGACATAGTCTTCAGGCCCAGAGGACACCTCGATAATTCGTGCCAAGAGTTTTTCAGGCTTTTGAGTCTCGAATTGGAGGTACTCATCACTTCCGCCCATCACAGCGCTGATATCTACCCACATATCATTTAGTTTCATTCCTTTGCTTTCATCCAAATATTGTTTCCTCTGGGGTAGGGCACCGGGAGCTGGTTGAAAAACTACGCCCTGTTTGTAATACTCGAGCATCTTCTCTTGGGTGTATTTCCAAGTTTTTAGGAAGCCGCAGAATTCGTACCTGAGATTGGGCCGATTTGGATTCACATTTATTAAGGGGTTCAGGGCAAATCGCCGGCCTTGTGGAATTGGCTCTCGACCCTCCAACTGACCTTTTGTTAGCTTTATATTCTGGCCTTCTGGAGTCTCTACCCAGCAGAAGTACTTTCTCAGTCGCTCTTCGTCGTAGTCTGCTCGGACATCTTTCCACACGGAAGCCTCGCTCTTGCTAAAATAGAGAATGGTGTCATGTAAAACCCCATAGCCTTTAACTTGCGTTTGTTTATAAGTAAGTCTCTTCCATATGATCTCGTTTCTAAAGTTATGAGCTCCGAAAACCTCGTCTAGCAGGATCCTTAACCTCGAATTCTCTTCAGAACCGATTTGCACGTAAATGTTGCCCTTCTCATGCAGCAAATCTCTAGCCATGCTCAGCCTATCGTGCATCATAGCAAGCCAAGAGGAATGCTGGTAATGGTCTTTATAAATGAACTCATCGCTCCCGGTGTTAAACGGTGGGTCTATATAAATGCACTGAATCTTGCCTTTGTACTTACTCAGCAGAAGGTTGAGTGCCTGCCAGTTTTCACTCTTGATAAGTATCCCGTCAATAAGGTCATCTAGATTCCCCTGCTCAGACAGCTTTTCCAGCAGCCTTTCTTTGAATCCGCCATCAAAGTGTTTGGTATCCACAGGCAGTTTCTTACCATTCAGGTCCTTCTTTTCGCTTATCTGCCCGAATCCCAAGTCCTGCCACTCTTGAAGCTGTGCTTCGCATCCCAGAACTTCTTCCAGAAATTCTTCCGGCATTCGGTCAGTGGTTATCACGTAGTCGGTTCTCAAAACAAACTTCTTCTTTTCCCAGAGTAGCTTCTGATAGTCTTCTATCTGAGCGAGAAACTCTATGATTCGTTTCCCAATGTTCTCTACTACCTTCGCTCTGGTAACATGCCTCGGGTCGAGATTATGAATATCCAAGACCTCCGTCTTGATAAAGTAATCAAGTTCCCTCTCTAGGAAGGCTTTCAGGTTCTTGTGAATAAAGAAGTCGCTGGTTATCTTGCGAGTGTATTTGTAAAGGTGCTTTGCCAGAACGGTCTTTTCGTCTGGCTTCTCTGAAAGTATTGCTTTCAGTTCGCTGTCTTTAATCCTTCCCAAAATCATCTCAACCAGGAAGGAGTTGAGCTCATCCTGCTGAATAGCAGTCTTTTTCTCCTCCCCACTTTTGGTTGTCACCTTGTACTTTGAATGGTCTTCATCGGTTAGCGGCCGGTACTCAAATTGAATTAAGCAGGTCTTGCTTTCTTTGTCCACAGTAACTGCATCTGATGGGGCAAGCACGAAATATCTTCTACTGCCCTTTATATTGCCTGCTTCTACATCGGCAAAGGTTGTCCTGAAAACAATCCGCCAGCCGTTAGAGCTAAACTCGTAATCCTTAAAGACTTCCCCGGTCTTAACGTAATACTGGTCAAAGTTTGCCCAGTAGAGTTTAACTTCCTCACCATTGTAGGGTATTGCGTAGCGTGTGTCGCGGGAAGAATAGCGCCGCTTGGAGATAAAATCGCCGTCTTCATAATATCTTGAGAAGAATGTGTAGAGGTCATTGAAGACCTGAGCCTGGGTGCTTTCGGTCACTTCGGCGGCCTCAAGTTGCTTCTTAAGTTCTAGATATTCCCTGGCAAATGGCCTGTCCTTGAATTTATCCTCTATCTGCCTGTTCTTAAGAATCTTCTCACCTAAATCCTTTTCAAGCTTCTCAATTTCCTTCTTTTTCTCATCAATCTTTGCCAGCAGCTCTTCCTGGCTTTGCGTTACGAACTTTTCAAATTCCTTTTCTACAGCCTGGACAAGGTCTTTCTCAATAAAAGCCTCAATTTCTTTGCGCCGGTAGTTCATTATCCGGTAAATGCCAAAATCAAGGTCCCCTGCATCAAACTGGAACAAAACCTTCAGTAGTCCCTTGAATCTTTCGACGGCTTCACTATGTGCTTTCATTGTAGATATACCTCCCGGGCGTTCTGAGTATTACACGAGGAGGCTGGAATGTGCTACAGCAAATCCTTCCGTTGTTAAGCAGTGTACTCCACGGTTCGGATTTTTTCAATTCTGGTCATTCTTGACAGACCTCATGCCAAACAAGATAGACTCTGTCGAACATTTACTGATGACGAAGGGGAAAACTTATGGCCTAAGCGCGTTAGAAATACTTGACAAGCTGCTTGCGAAGTGCTATATTGGCGTAACGTTGACAGAAGCAACTAGATTAGGAATGTAGAATATGCGTACAGCAGTAGTTTATTGCAGGGTGCCTGCCGAAATAAAAGAGCAAATGATCAGAATTGCGAAGTCAGAAGGCAAGCAACAGAGCGAAGTCCTCATCAAACTTGTTAGAAATGGATTGCTTTACCCCTCTCTCTCAAGTGAACTATCTCAACTTCAAACCAAGCTGTCTGAGGTAGAAAAAGCAAACCAGATCCTGAAAAGTCAACTGGAACAGACCAAATCTGAGCTGGAATTAGCCCGACAAAATCTGACTAGTGCTCAACGCGCCAAAGGCCACTTGGAACGAATACTCAGCACAGAAGTGGGAAAATGCTCTACTCCCGGCTGCAGTGAACGTGTAACCCTATATGGATTTGCTTTCCAGCAGTGTCCCAAAGGCCATTTCAAAACTATTGAGCTTTACGACGAGTATAAGAAAATGGTAGGACTCGGGGATACCATCGTGGCAAGCCTCGCAATTATCGGGGGGGTGGCTTTAGCAGCCGAACTTTTGGGTTCCCAAGGACCAAAGTAAGGATTGTGCAATGAGGTGGACGGCACATGACTCAAGAGAAACAAGCTGTTCCAGTTGAAAGTTTGCGGCAGAGGCTGCTCACTATGTTATCACAGCAAGGATTCCGGATAGATGGCAACCAATTGCTGCCACCCGAACAGACCTGTAAGGACAACATTAGGCGTTTGCATGCTCACTTGCGCTTGGAAAGACTCAAGGGACTACGGTCTTGGCTCCTCTCGGTTGAGAGAAAGCTATTACCCTATTTTGCCAACGGGACCGACATCCAGGTTGAGCACGTAAGCCCGGCGCTGGTGGCTGTTGACAGTGAGTTTACCGCCAACTTGTTCCGTTATGCCTCTTTGCTCTGGAGCGTTCCCGTTTCGGCCGGATATGGAAGGCGTATGCGCTTCCTCATATTTGATGAACAGAATGGGAAATTGGTGGGGCTTTTCGGGTTGTGTGACCCCGTGTATAATTTGCGCAGCCGCGACCAGTGGATAGGATGGAATGCGAGTGATAAGAATGAGCGTCTGTATCACGTGATGGACGCCTACGTACTAGGTGCCGTTCCACCGTACTCCTATTTGCTGGGAGGGAAACTAATTGCCCTTCTAACGGCTTGCGATGAGGTAAGGGAAGAATTCAGAAAGAAATATGCTAACAAGGCATCCATCATTCGGGGCACGGTAAGAGAACCACATCTTGTGCTGATAACTACCACTTCTGCCTTAGGCCGGTCATCCATCTACAACAGGCTGAAGTATGATGGAAGGCAGGTGTTCTACAGCCTTGGGTTCACGGAGGGCTGGGGACATTTTCATTTTGCCGATGGCACTTTTGAACAAGTGAAGGCGTATTTGCGAGAAATGGGTGACCCTGTCGTGGAGCGCTATAAATATGGGGGTGGACCAAACTGGCGCTTCCGCGTAGTCAAGCGATACCTTGCCCAGCTTGGACTGTCTCCTAACCTGATGCGGCACGGTGTCAAACGTGAAGTTTTTGCAATCCCTTTGGCAGAGAACTTCCGAAGCTTCCTAAAAGGTGAGGATGTTGAGCCCTCCTATTATCCAATGCCCATGAATCAAGTCTTCGCTTATTTTAAGGAAAGATGGCTTTTACCCAGAGCAGCGAGAATTCCACTTTACCGAACTTTTGACAGGGAAAGTATCCGTGTCAGCCGAATGCTTGACGCCGCAGAACAGAATCTTTCGGAGGGTCCGGAGAAGCGGAACACATGATGGGAAGTGTCAGGCAACATGACGAGAATAATTACTTCGGTGAGCTTCCGCAAGCATTGGTTGAGCAGCTTGTTGCCCAAGGCGAGAGCTTAGGCAATGCAGTAACGGACTCACTTGAGGAGATAAAATCCCTACGAGAAGGGGTACGCAAGCAATTGGAGAGGGATGGTCTCCTTTCAAGAATAGACGATTTACGAATGGTCCCTCCTCCAACTACCGCAGGTGTAGATGGAGCTTTTGGCGTCGAACCCCTTATTGGCTACGATTTAACGGCCGTGACCGGTCTTGCTGTCGAGGGGTTAACTCCGCCGAGTGAGAAGCGTCATTGGGTAGAGCCCCATTTTTCTCACTTCCTCAATGCTGAACCACACCGCGATGAGAACCGCTCTTATGCTCGAGCCCTGATGGTGACCTTTGAGCTGGAGCAGGCTGCCAAAGCACCTCACGATGTAATCTTTCTCGATGGTTCTTTTGTAACTCCTATAACAGCCCTGCACCAAGCGATGACACAGAGCCAGCTGCCAAATCATCTTAGCGAGGGGAAAGAGGGTGACCTCGCTCATACTTTGGTGGAAAGGGCATCTTTGGCTGTCAATTCATACCACCTTATACTAAGCGCGCAGCGTTCGGACAAAGCCTGGGTTAGCGTTCCGAAATACACCACGAAGAGAGAAATAGGTAACCGGCTAAAAGTCGCTCATCGTTTTGATGACCGGGCACTGTGCACATTAATTCTGAGTCCGGGCGAATTTGTCGGCCCCGTCCCAATGGAGCAGCCTTCTGGAGCCAGTTGGCCAGGCTATTTTCTGACACCCAAGTACTTGGACGACCGAGCGAAGCAGCTAAAACACGAAATAGAGCAACTGTTAAAGGAAGCAATCTATGTAGTCTATTTTCGGGCTACCCCGTCCAATCCCGCTATACGAATAGAGCTACCGAAGGCAGAAGCGCAGAATGAACATAGACTTGCCGTTGTTCTTCAGGCGGTGCGCTCTCAAAGTGCCTTGCCTGGTGTACTGGAGCCTCAGCCGTTACACTATGCGGACCAAATGGCCAAAAGTCTTAGTGTAGCAATCCCCTCCTTGAGGGAGATGCTGACACGATTTTCGGCGCGAAACTATACGGGTGACATAAGTGACGTTTTCTTTGTCTTGCACGGTTACAGGACAGAAGGGGAGTAGATGACAATGGAGCAGGCACACCACAAAATTCAGGAGATCCGTAAACTTGTTGATTCTAGCGAGAGACTAGGTGCCATTGGTTCGCCTTCCACCACCTCAGAACTAACGCTTGATATATTTGGCACAGCTGTGGGCAAGAAGCTGGTTGGGGAACTAGGAGTGTTCCGTTACACGCAGGAAGGAACGGACCACTATGCTCTGGGTCAAATAACCGAAGTTATGTTGCGCAATATTATGCTGGAACAGGCCATAGGACGTGGAATCGTCCGTGAACGGGAACGTTGGGATGCTGTCCAGGGACGGCAAGACACACATACTGCAACTATGAATCTCGGAGCCGTCTTTGCTATGGGAGGTAGTAGTATTGAGCCTTCTCTTTTGGGTACAGTTCCACCGACCGGTACCTCGATTCACTTGGTCAACGATGAGCTGTTGACATCTCTCCTAGAGCCCTACAAGGATGAAATCTTCTATCTGGGTCGCGTCTATGGCTCTAAGCCTCGGTTGCCTATGTGGTTTAGACATTTTGGTTCGGGACATGGCGGGGCCGGCGAAGCTTATCACATTGGCATCTTCGGCAAGACTGGCTCCGGTAAATCCGTTCTGGCCAAGATGGTGCTAATCGCATATGCTCGCCATAAGAATATGGGACTTTTTGTACTGGACCCACAGGGAGAGTTTGCCAAGGGTATGCGCCCCGTCCAGATGACCTTGGGTAGCAGCGGAGCAGTTCCCCAAATGGGAATCATCTTGAATCCGACTACTCTGCAGGCTGTTGGTCGTCCTTGGCAGGTCTTCGATATTACCAACCTCATTCTAGACCGTTGGGAGCTATTTAAGGAGACTCTGATACAGCTTGGCTTTTTTGATGATTTGGGTGTGAAATGGCCGGGTTATCAATCTTCTACGGCTGACTACATTGAGGACTTTCTCAAAAGTAAGAACATAGCACTGAAGAGCCTCGGCACAACGGGCGTTCTAAACGATGTCCTAGACTTTGTCATTCAGTCTGCCCCGAGGATTTATGCAGGAAAGACCGGGCAGGAAAGAGTGGTGGAACTGTGCACTCAGGCGAAGGACAAGCCAAACGAAAGCGTGGGCAGAATAGTAAGGTATAAATGGCAACAGACGTGTAGCCTATTTGAGGAGCGCACGGACGCGAAGCGCATTGACACGATAGTCAAGGATGCGCTTCACCCCAGCCCTGGACAGACTCGGCAACTGGTGATTATTGACCTCTCGAAACATCCTGCCGAAATGACATCTGCGGTCTGGGACGAGCAAATCAAGCCACTGCTGATAAACCGGTTTCTTCAGGCAATTATCCATGAAGCGGAGCAGGCTTATCAGGGAGATCAAAGCCTTAACACGCTTGTGGTCATCGATGAAGCGCATAGACTGGCTCCGCGTGAGAGGTTAGAAAATGAACGACAAGCACGTATCAAAGCTACCCTCGTTGATGCTGTCCGCACCACTCGGAAATACGGGTTAGGATGGCTTTTTATTAGTTTGACGCTTTCAAGCCTTGATAGAGACATTGTAAGCCAGCTCAGGTCAACCTTTTTTGGCTTTGGCTTGGGCTCTGGCGTAGAACTCCAGGCCCTGAGAGAACTTGTAGGCGGTGAGAGAGAATACTTGAAACTCTACCAGTCTTTTAAGGACCCGCATTCAGCATTTAGCGAAGACTATAAAACTTTCTCCTTTATGGTTCTCGGACCTGTATCACCACTTGCCTTCTCCGGAGCTCCTTTATTCTTCGATGCTTTTACTCGCTCTACCGAGTTTTTGGAAGCAAATAACCTGCTATCGTGTATTCAAGCCATAAAATGAAGTGGCTGAAAGAGCAAATGGGTAGAGCATAATTCGTTCCAGGACGCTCAAACAGGTTTGAGAAATCGGGAGTAGTCTCGAGGAATGTCCCGTTTATCTTGTCCTTTTTGCCTCCCTTTTGGTTGCCCATTTCCTGTACCGGTATGAGCGGATGAACAGTGCCAAATCTTCGTATGACCTTGTTAGAAAGCCAGGCCTTTCTTCAAATGGCAGCATGAAGAAGCTTTCGCTGTTCTCAAAGCTGGCCGCACGCACCTCCCTTAAGTGACCCAATATGTTCTCATAACCAATGGTAACGACTATTCTTTGCTTCCGAAACTCGTCGGCAGACAGGGGGATGCGGAAGTGTTGACGGCGCCCTGAGCTTAGCATGTGCGGCTCCGCTTCCTCTACTTGCCTGTCGCCCATCGATATTCTGCTGTGTTCGAGAGGCTTGTCTTGAGTATCATTCCTAAACCCGACAAAAAAGTTGTAGGCGGGTTTGTCGCCAGTGTTCGCCACTGTAATTATGGTAGCCTCGCTGCGCACATCAGCGGAAACTGCAAATACCGCATCATAAGCGGCCCTACTCCATTCTGCCTGCCTGAACATGGCCTCAGCTTGAACAACGAGGACATAAATCTGAACGAACAGGATGGAGGCGAGTATGGACTCAATCTTGAAACCAAAGTACAGAAGAAGAAAAGTAGTGACATATATTGGCGCCAGGGTAATGACCAGGCCCTTCAGTAAGTTCACCCATCCGCGCATTGTCATTGCGGTGTCTCACCCAGGATACTTACGGTATGCATTACACCTGTGGCAATGAGCACTGGAATTGCCTCTCAATATGGGATGTACTGAATAAGAGTATGGTATAATTATACTAGGATGGCGAAAATTTACAACATTTTCATTAGTCATTCATGGTCCTACGGTGACGCGTATGAGCGCCTTGTAGACCTTCTGAATAGTCATCCGACATTCTTGTTCAACGACTACTCCATACCGAAATACGACCCTGTTCACGTCGGGTCAGATAGACAGCTGGAGGAGGCCATATACAACAAAATGCGGCCCTGCCACATAGTTCTCATCATGGCCGGTGTCTACGCAACGTACAGCCGCTGGATAAACAAGGAAATCCGAATCGCCAGACGGCGGTTCCTTAATCCTAAGCCGATAATAGCAGTAAAGCCGCGGGGCAATGTAAACGTGTCCTCCATTGTGGCTGAGAATGCAAAAGTAATTGTGGGTTGGAATACCGAATCTATCGTGACAGCCATTAGGGCGTACGCGATATGAAGAAAGAAGATTTCGACAAGTATGTTAAAGGCAGGTACGCAGACCAGATAATGTGGTATGACAAGAGAGCCCAGTGGAATCACCGAGCATACCAGGTGTTCCAGTGGTGTGCCATAGTTCTCTCAGCGCTTACGCCCATTCTCATAATCATTGGGGAAGGCTTGACCAGGTGGATAGCAGTTGGTATTGCGGCCCTGGTGGCAATCTCAACTGCTGCTCTCAAGACTTTCAAATATCAGGAAAACTGGATTAGTTACCGTACTACGTGTGAGACCCTCAAGAAAGAGCTTCCCTTCTATGAGGCAGGTATTCAAGGTTACGAACATGTTGAGGATAAAGAAGCGCTCTTCGTGGAGCGAGTTGAGTCCTTGATTTCTCGGGAGAACACCCTCTGGCTGATCACGCACGACAGGGAGGAACGACCAAAGCATCAAGTAGGCTGATTGTCACGGCAGAAAGTCGGAGACCTACATCGCAGGTCTTGAGCAGGAGATAAGCAGTTGGCATAAACCCGGACTCAGTTGCTCCTTCTCAAATAGGAGTTCGGGACTGTCCCGAAAGGGCTACGCTAGTGGACTCCAACCACGCATCAGTCCAACACTTAGCCAGATAATTGACAGAAACCGACGATAGATTGTCCTTTTACCCTTCAGTTGGAAAGTCCCTCCGTTAGGGGACAGACGTCATTGGCAAGTCTTCTCAAAAGTTTACCCTTACTCGCTCTCCGCCAAAGCAAAGGAGAACAGGTCTGCTACGGTGAAGTTGGGGGCTCCAGCCCAAGGTACTGGCCTGGATCTCTTTTTGCCCCTTTTTGGCCGCTCTCCCCTATGCAGAAAATCGCTGATTTTAAGACCTGCCACAGCTAGTCGCCGCTGAAAATCGGTTGTCAACTCCCCAGACATTTGCCTTAAAACGCTTGACGTGTAGAACGTTAGTGCTATAATAAGAACGAACTAACGACCAGAGGATACCGCTGCTTCTGGGAGGCCACTGATGAAAATATACACCACACGCTGGCGCATAGTAGAGTTTATCCGCAACTTCGTGGAAGAAAGAGGCTACGCCCCGACGATTGGCGAGATACAAAAGGCTCTGGGCATCAGCTCAAAGTCGGTGGTGAAGTATCACCTCAGGGCGCTAGAGGAAGAGGGCCTCATCACTCGGGAGCCTGAGGTCGCCAGGGGCATTGAGGTCTCCGGGGTCGGCAGAAGAGCTCGCGCTGTGCCGCTTCTGGGAACAATAGCCGCAGGCGAGCCAATCCCGGTACCCACGGATGAGACGTGGCACAGCATTGCGCAGGACACAATCGAGGTGCCGGCGGAAATGCTGCCCAGGCAAGTACAGGCTTACGCCCTCAGGGTAAAGGGGACATCGATGATTGATGCCCTTGTGGATGACGGCGATATTGTCGTCCTGGAGGCCACCCGCGTGGCAGAGGACGGTGAGATGGTAGCAGCCTGGCTCACCGATAGACAGGAGGCTACCCTAAAGAGGCTTTACCGTGAGCCGGGGCGCATTCGTCTCCAGCCAGCAAACCAGAGCATGGAGCCAATTTACGTGGATCCGGACAACATTGAGGTGCAGGGAAGAGTTATCGCCGTGCTGAGGAAGGTGAAGAAAGGAGCAAGACAGGCTTAGCCGGAAAGAAGGAGCTTTGCCATGCTGGTCGAACTTCATGTAAAGAACCTGGCTGTTATTGAGGAGCTGCGGCTCGGTCTGCGAGAGGGCCTGACCGTCTTAAGTGGGGACGAAGGAGCGGGTAAATCACTACTTGTGGATGCGCTTTGCCTGCTGGCCGGCGGAAGAGCATGTTCCAACCTGATTCGAAGCGGAGCATCTGCTGCGCTGGTTGAGGGGGTATTCTGCGTTGAGCCAGATGATGGCGATCTGGTGGCAATGCTCGAAGAAGCCGGCATCGAAGTTGAGCCAGACGGCACCCTTGTCCTGACGAGGGAAGTGCAGGAGCAGGGGAAAAGTATTGCCAGGGTCAATGGCCGGGCGGTCCCAGTCTCGCTGCTTCGGGAGATGGGGCGGCGACTGATGGATATCCACAGCCAGATGGAGCACCTCTCCCTCCTGAGCCCTCAGCACCAGATGGACCTCCTCGATAGCTACGGAGGGCTGCTAGCATTACGCCGTGAACTAGAAGCTAAAGTATCAAGGTTACGCGAGAAGGCTCGCGAGATCAGCCTCCTAGCAGGAGAGAAATCTCAGCGAGAGCGCGAGCTTCTGGAGTACCAGGTTGCCGAAATTGACCGGGCGAATATCCAGCAGGGTGAAGATGAGGCACTCGAGCAGGAGTGGCAGGTCCTGCAGCGTGCGCAGGAACTCAAAGAGTACTGCTATGCCGCTTACAGCATGCTCTACGCAGATGACCGCTCGGCGACCGCAGTTGCGCATCAGGCGATAAAAGCTTTACAGCGGGCGATGTCCATCGACTCGTCTTTGCAACCGCAGGTCGAGGAGCTCGAATCTGCAGTGATACAACTGGAAGAGATAGCGCGGGGGCTAAGCCGTTACACCGAAGCGATTGAGGACAGCCCTGAGCGCCTTCAGCAGGTGGAGGAGAGGCTTGAGCTGCTGCGGCGGCTAAAGCACAAATACGGGCTAACCCTGGAGAATGTCATCCGGTTTGCCAATGAAGCCAGGAGGGAGCTGCAGGCACTTGAGTCGCAGGAGGAGCGGCGATGCCAGCTACGGGCAGAATATCGGCAACTGAAAATAGAGGCAGGCGAGCTGGCCGACAGACTATCCAGAGCAAGGCAGGAAGCAGCCGGCAGACTGTCGAAACTGGTCAACTCGGAGCTTGCTGACCTGGGCATGCCCTGGGCCAGATTTGATGTCGACTTGACGCGGGAGGAATGCCCGGATGGCTTACCTGCTTATCAGGGCACCTATTCTTTCACCCAGCATGGCATTGACCGGATACAGTTTCTGGCGAGCACCAACCCGGGGGAGGCGCTGAGACCACTAGCTGGGATTGCCTCTGGTGGTGAGACCTGCCGCTTCATGCTGGCCCTAAAAAGTGCTCTGCGCCAGGCCGATTCGATACCCACCCTGGTGTTTGATGAGATTGACGCCGGGATAGGAGGCCGCAATGCTCATGTTGTAGGTAAGAAGCTGGCAACCCTGGCTGAGAGCCGGCAGGTCATTTGCATCACTCACCTGCCACAAATTGCCTGCTTTGGAAGCGACCACTACCGGGTGGTTAAGGATGTATCTGGCCCGCAGGCCGTTGTCCGCCTCGAGCACCTCTCCGGAGACACCAGAGTGGAGGAGCTGGCGGCTATGCTGGGCAGCGGCAGCGAGCGGCCGATGCTGGAGAGTGCACAAGAGTTGCTAAGATGTGCTAGTGAAACTGGGAAGGCAAGGCTTATTAGCGTATCTGATGAAAGGAACCGGTGAAGGAGGCGAGAGTGATGGTAAAGGGCGACGCTAATAACAATGGCAACGGTGATGGCAAACTGAAAGCACTCCAGGATGCCATCGCCCGCATCGAGAAGAACTACGGCAAAGGCGCCATCATGCGGCTGGGTGAGGTGGGCAACCGCATGGCCGTAGAAGTTATCCCGAGCGGCTCGCTCTCCCTGGACCTAGCACTGGGCGTCGGGGGCATACCGCGAGGCAGGACAACCGAGATCTTCGGGCCGGAGTCGTCAGGTAAGACGACACTGGCTTACCATGTGGCGGCCGAGGCTCAGAAGCAGGGAGGAACGGTGGTTTACATCGACGCAGAGCATGCTATGGATCTCCAGTATGCGGAGAAGTGCGGGGTCAAGGTCACTGACCTCCTCATCTCCCAGCCTGACTGGGGTGAGCAGGCACTGGAGATTGCGGAAGCAGTGGTGCGCAGCGGTGCTGTCGACCTCGTGGTAATTGACAGCGTGGCAGCCCTAGTCCCAAAGGCCGAAGTTGAGGGACATATGGGAGACCAACATGTGGGTCTCCAGGCGCGGCTCATGTCACAGGCCCTGAGGAAGCTGTGCAGTGTCATCAGCAACCACCGCACTGCCCTCATTTTCGTCAACCAGCTCCGGGAGAAGGTGGGCATCCCGTTTGGGAACCCCGAGGTAACCCCGGGTGGAAGGGCTCTCAAGTTCTACGCCACAGTACGGATTGACGTAAGGGTGGCAGGTGTCATAAAGGAAGGCGACAGCCGCATTGGTCACGTTGTGCATGCCCGGGTCGTGAAGAATAAAGTGGCACCTCCTTTCCGTTTGGCCAGGTTCGATATTCTGTTCGGGCAGGGGATAAGTAGAGAGGGCGAGCTCATCGATTTGGGTACCGACCTAGGCATCCTAGATAGGAAAGGCAACTGGTACCAGTGGAATGGCCAGGTGCTGGGGCAGGGTCGTGAAGCTGCCAGGAGGTTTCTCGAGGATCACCCTGAGGTAGCCGGAGAGATCGAGAATTGCATCCGCTCGACCGCACGAGTGTCCCCCGCGTTGTTAGCGCAGCAAACTCTCGAGTGTGCCGAGCACGAGATACTGGTTTCCGAGAAACAGGGAGATGGTCACCGTGGCGATGCACAGCAGATTGGCCCGGAGCTTGATCTGGAAACCTGGCAACTCCGGAACTGAGCGCCTATTATCTGCGGTCAGTCTCTCAGCGTAGACAAGGTCGGATTTTGCGGACTGGGAGATACTTGGAGAGACGGTTAGCAGGCGGTTTCCAGGAAGTATCCGGCTGCAACGGGCGAATCGCAGCATCGAACCTGTCCATGCTGACGGTGGCAGGCTTCGGGGCCGCAGACGACCCGAGGCTAGCGGGGAAACACTCCGAAGGCTAGCTATAGCGAATGACCTGTAAAGGCACCAAGGGCGCGGCAGCGATTGGATCCTTGGCCTCTCCTCAAGGTGAAGGGAGGGGACCGTGTCGGGCGAAGCAAGACGCAAGACGAGGATACTTCTTGCCGATGACCATCACATGGTGCGGCAGGGCATACGGCAGCTCCTAGAGCGAGAGGTGGACTTTGAAGTGGTCGGTGAGGCTGACAACGGCCTGGAGGCAGTCAGGCTGGCGCGGCAAGTCAGGCCCGATGTGATCGTCATGGAAGCTCGCATGCCGAGGCTCGACGCCGTTGAAGTTACCAGGCGAATTAAGACCGAGCATCCCCAGGCTACCATCCTTGTCCTGACCACCTTTAATGATGAGGAACACGTGGTAAGCCTCATTGGAGCAGGTGCCGACGGCTACCTGCTAAAGAGCGCTCCTGGGGACGAACTGGCTCAGTCTATCCGTCTGGTTCGGGCGGGAGAGTTTGTTTCCCACCCGGTAGTGGCACGGCAACTCTACAGGCGCGCCACCCGCCGCCTGGTGGCAGTCAATTCTGTCGAGCACCTCACACGTCGGGAGCTGGAAGTGCTGAGGCTGGCAGCCAGGGGCATGAGCAACAGCGACATTGCTCATGAGCTCGGCCTCGGTCTCCGCACAGTCAAGGGGCACTTCGAGGCTATCTTCAGCAAGATGGGGGTCAGGTCCCGGACGGAAGCGGTGCTGGAAGCTCTGAAACAGGGCTGGGTATGCCTTCAAGATGAGCAGGAGACCAGGTAAACAGGAATGGGGAACGCAGGTCGCCCATGCCGTTGACACCCCGTCAGCCCAATTGATAGACTAAAGTATCAGCGTGGGTGAGCGAATGACTGGGGTGACTATCAAAGTAGATGCGGTGCAGGTCTTTTTTGGATACAGAAATGCGAAAGGTCGAGGTCAACGAGGTTAGCACCGTGAGGACGGGGGACTTTTGGCCGGTGGCGCGGGAATACAACATGACACCCTGTCACGGTGGAGATCAGGGGTTCAAATCCCCTCGGGGTCGCCAAATTTTTTCTCCACACATAAAAACCCCTTCCCCATCGGCTAAAAGGCCGATATTCAACCGCACGAGGTCAGGGGCCCTGATTAAAGTGCCCCCTCATCTCTTCAGGCCAGGGTCTTACGTATCCGGGATGAGGCTATGATGAGGGTGACTGCTCCCATGGCCGCCAGAATGAGGGTATCTGGCCAGAGGTACTCCATACCCACCCCCTTAACCACAATGCCGCGCACTATGCGGAGATAATAGGTTAATGGTAGCATGGCTGAGATCCACTGCGCCAGTTTTGGCATGGACTCAACGGGAAAAACGAACCCGCTGAGCAGGATGCTCGGTAGCAATATCATGAGACTGGCTTGCATGGCTTGAAACTGGGTGCGGGATATGGTGGAGATCAAAAGCCCGATGCCCAGGGAGAACATGAGGAAGAGGGAAGTGAGCGACAGAAGCAGCAGCAGGTTGCCCCGGACTGGCATGCTGAAGATCACCACCGCCGTGGTCAGAACCAGGATTACCTGGGCATAGGCGATGATGATATAAGGGATGAGCTTACCCATGATCAGTTCTCCCCGCCGCAGGGGGGTAACGTTGAGCTGTTCTATTGTGCCGTTCTCCCGCTCGCGGACGATGGCGAAGGCGGTCAGCAGCACCGTGAGCATCTGAAGGATAAGCCCCACTAGGCCGGGAAGGTAGAAGATGGAGCTCTGCATGGCCGGGTTGTACCAAACCCGCGGCTGGAGCGAGATGGGTACTGCCGCTTTATCCAACTGGGCTTTACCCATTAGTTCCGCGCCTTTCGCCTGCACGATTAAACTGGCATTGGCCAGCGCCTGTATGCCAGTGGTGGGCTCGGAGCCGTCGGTGAAAAACTGCACTGGGGCTGTCTCTCCCCGGTGCAGATGACGAGAGTATTCCGGAGGGATCACCAGGGCTACCTTGGCTTTGCCCGATTCAATGCG
>JGI24020J35080_1000690_pt1 | contig 22677 bp, 20 predicted proteins | sample Deesub1362A_J573_FD_35080 | JGI IMG/M metagenome (IMG submission 35080) | reverse complement strand
GATAGCAAGAAAATTGCAGCTCGTCCTCATGAAGGGTTGATGAATTTAGGCAGAATGGAGTAGAGAAGCAGTATCTTGTCTTGGCTGGTGTGGTTGAAAGAACGCCTTTATTGAAAAACTTAAAACGAAAAATAAACCCAACGGCGGTAGCCTATTTTTTAAATTTTTGGAAATAATCTGTTTTAATTTATTAAGAATTAAAATTTATTAAAAAATGTTAGATATAATAAGTAAAAAATTAATGTCTTATCCAAAATAATAAATGAAACAGAAATTAGTAATCGTAGGACTAGATGGAGTTCCTTATAGACTTATTAAAGATTTATCAGCTAAAGGAGTAATGCCAGCTACAAGAGAGATACTTGAAAATGGAATTTTTAAGCAGATTAAATCGACAATTCCTGAAGTGTCTTCGGTAGCGTGGAGCTCAATCATTACTGGTAAAAATCCAGGAGAGCATGGTATTTTTGGTTATACTGAAATTCCCCAGGGAACATATAGATTAACTTTTCCAAGTTACAACGACTTAAAAGAAAAGCCATTTTGGGAAAATTTTCCCCAAAAGAAAGCAGTTATAATGAATGTGCCTTCTACTTTTCCAGTAAGACCGATTAATGGAGTTCATATTTCAGGATTTGTCTCATTAGATTTAGAAAGAAGTGTTTATCCGAAATCATTAATCCCATTTTTGAAGGGGAATAATTATAAGATAGATGTAAATGCATCTAAAGCCCATATATCAAAAGAATTATTTATTAAAGATCTTTTCAAAACCCTGGAGGCTCGTAAAACTGTTTACCGGTTTCTTTGGAGAAACATTGAGTGGGATATATTCATGTTGGTATTTACCGGAACAGATCGATTATCTCATTTCTTATGGGATGCCTATGAAAATAAAGAGAGTGAAAATCACGATATTTTTCTGAATCATTTCCGCCAAATTGATGAAATTATAGGCGAAATTAATTCTTGTTTAAATGAAGAAGATATTTTTTTATTATTATCAGATCATGGGTTTGAATTTTTAGAGCAAGAAGTGAATGTGAACGCCATTTTAAAACATAATAGTTTTCTTAAATTAAAAGGAGATGGGCGAAGACACTATTCTGATATTGATGTAGAAACAAGGGCTTTTGCTCTTGATCCAGCACGGATATATTTAAACCTAAAGAATAAATATCCTGCTGGGAGTGTCTCTATTAAGGATGCATCGAGAATAGTTGAGGATTTGAAATCACTCTTTACTGAATTAAATTATAGAGGGAAGAAAGTTGTAAAAAGGATTTTTTTTAAAGACCAAATTTATTCTGGTCCTTTTCTTGAGGATGCTCCTGATTTAATTTTGATTCCTAATCAAGGTTTTGCCTTTAAGTCAGGAATTAAATCGAGCGAAATCTATGAAAAAAGTATTTTTACGGGAAAACATACTCATGAAGATGCCTTTTTTATATTAAACAGAAAAGAAATATTGCCTGAAAAGCAAAAAATCATCGACTCTGTCCAGGATGTAGGCCATTTAATAAAATCAATTTGCAGACTAAAATCTAAAATTTTGGAATAAATCACTTCCTAATAAAGAAGGAGGAGAACATGCATAATAAGGAATGTACTTGTTGGAATTGTCCAGCGATAGATTTAGCAGGTAAGGTTGATTTTAGAGCTTGTGGTCAGTCTGTAGAAGAGTTTCGAAAAAGATTGGGACTAGAAGATTCCTCTCAATTAGTAGCAGAGTGTAAACGGAGACCAGAGCTTGGACTTTATGATCCAATGTCTATAACTTTTGAAGAATGTCCTGAATGGATTGAAACTCCATATGGGTATGCGTTGAAGAATATGAGAGTAATGGTCTTAGGTATAGATGGGTATCTAGGATGGACATTAGCTCTGTGGTTAGGAAGTTTAGATTTTCAAGTTAGTGGTGTTGACAATTATAACCGAAGAAATTGGGTAAAAGAAAGGGGCTCTCATACGGTTGTCCCCATCGCCAGGATGAGCGAGAGACTTCATGCTGCCCAGGAAATTTTAGGAATTAACATTAATTTCAGAGAGATAGATATCTTGAATGAAAGGGAGAAATTGAGGGAGTTCATTGAAGAAGTAAAACCTGAGGCCATTGTTCACTATGCTGAGTGCCCAAGTGCTCCCTTTAGCATGATCGATGTCAACCACGCAATTTTTGTGCAAAAAAATAATGTTTTAGGAACGTTAGGGCTCTTGTTTTTAATGAGAGACTTGGTTCCTGAGTCAAGTTTAATAAAATTGGGAACAATGGGTGAGTATGGGACACCACTCACAGGACGTCCCCTGTTTGAAGGGATGTTTCCAGCTGATGCTATTCTGAAATGGGAGGATAGAGAATGGAGTTTAGGAGGGGAATTAACACCAAGAGACCCTGTAAGTTTTTATCATGTAAGTAAAGTTCAAGATACCTTTAATGTTTATGAAGCTTGTAAATATTGGTGGCTACGTTCATATGATGTTATGCAAGGAGTTATTTATGGAGTATATACTCCTCAAGTTGCTGCTGATCCTAGACTTCGAACTAGGTTGGATATCGATGAGTGGTTTGGAACAGTTATAAATCGATTTGTTGCTCAAGCTATTGTAGGCATTCCTTTAACCCTTTATGGTTCAGGAGAGCAAATAAGAGGATTCATTGCCCTGGAAGATGCTATGCAATGCATGACTCGCTTAATAATTCATCCTCCAGAGCCAGGGCAATATGGCGTTGTCAACCAAATTTCTGGGTATTATTCACTTCGAGATTTAGCGGTGACTGTTGCAAAAATTGGTAAAAATGAATTTGGGCTTGAGGTGAAAATACAAAGAGTTGAAAACCCCCGGGTTGAGGCTGACGTCCATCCATTTGAACCTATTTATGAAAATTTACCTAAATTATTTGGATTTAAACCATCTGTTTCTTTAGAAGAAGAAATTTACAGAATGTTTGAATTGTTAATGCAGCCTGAAATTAAACAACGAATAGAGGAAAAAAGACACCATATTTTGCCTAAGACTTGGTGGTCGGGTGAAAAACGAAGAGTGGAGACATTAGAAATTATCGAGTTAGAAAAGGAAATTGATAGACATGAAAAAAAGCTTAAGATTTACGGACATTAATTTTGAAAAAGAAGTGTTGCAATCTAAAATTCCTGTTCTTGTTGATTTTTGGGCTTCTTGGTGTCCTCCTTGCAAAATGATCGAGCCTGTTATAGAAAAATTGGCTCAGATATATGATGGAAAAATTAAAATAGGAAAATTAAATGTTGACCAAAATCCAAAAATGAGGGCTAAATATCAAATCAAAGGCGTGCCCACTTTTATAGTTTTTGTTTCAGGAAAAGAGATTGAAAGGAAAGTAGCAGCACATTCAGAAGCACAATTACGCGAAATATTGGATAAAATAATCAATAGAATAAATTCAAATGGATAAAATAAAGGATGAGAGCAAAGGAATTGTTTTAAAAAGTTACACTACATTTAAATAATAACACCTAAATCCCTAAGCTGCAATTCGTTGAATTATCAAATGAAAAGCATAAAGATAAGTGCTATAATCCCGGCATATAATGAAGAGAAAAGAATCAAGAGTGTAATAGAAAAAACAAAAAAATATGTGGATGAGGTATTGGTAATAGATGATTGCAGTTCAGATAGTACTCCAATAATAGCAGAAAAATCTGGTGCAAAAGTTATTTCAAATAATAAAAATTTAGGATATATTAAATCAATTAAAAAAGGATTTAGAGTCGCATCTGGAGATATAATCACCACCCTTGATGGAGATGGAGAACATAATCCTGAGGAAATTCCTAATTTACTAAAGCCAATTTTGAATGGTTATGCTGATTTAGTTTTAGGAAAAAGAGAGAAGATTTCCAGAATTTCAGAGCGATTTTTAAATTGGTTAACGAATTTTAAATTAAAAATCAAAGATTCAGGAACAGGTTTTAGAGCAATAAAAAAAGAGTTAGCTTTAAGACTTGAGTTAAAAGGGAAATGCACTTGCGGAATATTTGTTTTAGAAGCTAATTCTTGTGGAGCTAAGATTAAAGAAGTTCCAATTACAATAAACCCTATTAATAAAAAAAGAAAAATTGCGTGGCACCATTTTAAACAATTTTTTAATATAGTTAAATGGCTAATAAAATAAATTTAGATAGAATGTACTTCAATTTTTATATAAAAAATAAAGGAAAAAATAATGAAGAAAGATGAGTCAAAAAATTTGAATAATCGAATTTTAATAACAGGTGGTTGTGGTTTTATTGGAGTGAACCTTGTAAATTATCTTTTAAGAAAAGGTTTTAATTACATTAGAATCCTTGATATTTTAAGTACAGGGACCAAAGAAAACTTTGAAGATGCCCTTCGAGAAAATGGAGAAGTAATTTCTAAAAGGAAAGACAATAAAATACTTTATAAATTTAAGAAAATCTTTTTAAAAAATATAAAAGGAAATACTCTAATTGAACTTATTATTGGAGATATTAGAAACTATAATACATGTTTAAAAGTTACCAAACAGATTGATGCAATAGTCCATTTAGCAGCTCATGTGGGGGTGATAACTTCGATTGAAAATCCATTTTATGATTTTGAAGTTAATATTAAAGGCATCTTAAATATTCATACTGCAATAGTAAATAAAGTAGAATAATTCATTTCCATTTCATCAAATGCTCCACTAGGAAATCAGAATCCTCCTTTAAATGAAAAGATATTTTTTTAAGGTTTTCCAATCCTTGTAGACCATATTCTTTTTATAAAAATAGTGTTTTTATTGTTTTTATAAATAAAAGATGCCTTAAAAAAAGATCTTGTTGTTATGAAGATGAAACATATACAGAAGTTTTCGTTCATATAAAAGATATTTGTGTGAAAATATTTATTAATCTTAATCCAAAAATTATTGTATGGAGAATTTTTTAATTGTTTCATAGAGTGAAATTAGAATAATTAACCCAGCAAATATGTTTAAATAAACTGCGGACTTTGAACTAAAAGTTTCTCAAATGATTTTCAAGCTTCCATAAATAAGTGAAATATTTTGAAATTATTCAAAAATTCTGAAAGCAAGAGTATTTTTTGATTTTTATTGCAAATCAATTTAAGAGATGAATTGAAGGAGGTACTAGGATGGAAAATAAAATAATAAAAGTAGCAAGACCTTTTATAGGGAAAGAAGAAGTGAGAGCAGTAGAAAAAGTAATACTTTCTGGTAATTATATTTCTGGTAATAATGTCGAAATATTTGAAAAGAAGTATGCTGAATATATCGGTGTAAAATATGCTGTTGCTGTAAACAGTGGAACTGCTGCTTTACATATCGCTCTAGCAGTATTAGGGATAGGGCCTGGCGACGAAGTTATTGTTCCACCCCTTACTTTTTTTTCTACAATTAGTTCAGTATTACATCAAAATGCTATACCTATTTTTGCTGATATCGACCTTGAGAATTATTGTATTGATCCCAAAGATATAGAAAAAAGAATTACAAATAGAACAAAAGCAGTGATACCTGTCCATTTATATGGAGATTCAGCAGAAATGGATGAGATAAAAATGGTTGCTAAAAAATATAAGATTAAAATAATTGAAGATGCTTGTCAGGCCCATGGTACAGAATATAAAGGGAAAAAAGTGGGTTCAATAGGTGATATTGGTTGTTACTCTTTTTTTGCAACCAAACATATTACTACAGGAGAAGGTGGTATGTTAGTTACCAATAATAGAAATTATGCAGAATTGGCGAAAATGATAAGAAATCATGGAATGAGTGATAGAAATACTCATAAATATTTAGGATATAATTATAGGATGAATGAAATAGCTGCTGCATTGGGAATAGTTCAATTAAAAAAAATTGATAAACTTAATAATAAAAGAATAAAAAATTCTTTATATTTAATAAATAAATTAAACGAGAGAAAAATAAAATGGCTCAGAACTCCGAGACTTAAAAAATACATAAAACATACTTTTTTCTGGTGTCCCATTTTAATTGATGAAGAAAAACTTGGAATGACGATTAAAGATTTAAGAAAATGCCTTTTAAGCAAAGGAATTGAGACTAGACATAGGTATTGGCAGCCTCTATACAAACAAGAAGTTTTGATAAAGAAGAACGTATATTCAAGAGAATTTCCATTTAATTCCAAACATTATAAAAGGAAAATAGATTACAGTAAAATTTATTTAAAAAATGCAGAAACTGTTGCCGGAAAAATAATTGGGTTACCTAATCATCCAGGACTAAATAGAAAAGATTTAGATAAAATAGTACAGGCAATAGAAGAAATTAAAACTTAGGAGGTTTTATTATGAGAGTATTAGTTACTGGTGGAGCTGGATATATAGGGAATAATGTGGTTGAAGAGCTTTTAAAAAGGGGACATTCACCCATAGTCCTAGATGCAAACTATTGGGGAATGGAATCTTTGAAACCTTTTGAGAATAAAATAGAAATAATTAAAGGTGATTGTAGAAATTCTAGGGATGTGATATATGGACTTCAAGAGGTAGAAGCTATAATTCATCTTGCAGGAATAGTAGGAGAAGCAGCTTGTCTTAAGAATCCTTTGGCTCATTTTTCTATTAATGTAGAGAGTACTAGAACTCTTATAAATTGTTGTACTGATCCATCTCTGAATTTAATAAGAGATTTCATTTTTGCATCTTCTTGTTCAGTTTATGGTAATGTTCAAGGTATATATTCTCAAGTAACGGAAGATACACCTCCACATCCTCTTTCAGAATATGCATATGCAAAATTAAGATCTGAAAATATAATTTTACAGCGTGGTAAAGAAATTCCTCATTTTCATCCCACTATATTGAGGCTATCAACAGTATTTGGATGGTCCAGGCGTCCCCGTTTGGATTTAGTTACCAATTTATTTGCATATAAAGCATGGAAAGAGAAAAAAATTACAATTTATGGTGATGGTAAGCAATATCGATCTCTCATCCATGTGAAGGACGTTGCAAGAGCATTTGTTGATGTATTAGAATCTCCGCGATTTATGCGAGATAGTGAAATATTTCATATAGGGGAAGAAAAAAATAATAAAACAATTAGAGAAATTGCAGAGATTGTAAAGTCAATTTTACCGGAAACCGAAATTGAATATATTCCAAAAGTTACTGATAGACGTGATTATTCTATCAATTGTCGGAAAATAAAAAATATAATTGGATGGAATGCTGAATGGACAGTTGAAGAAGGTATAAGAGATTTAATAGAAAAATTTCAAACAGAAAAATTAGACTGGGAATCAGATAAATATAGAAATAATACATTTAAATATATATGAATTTGTTTAGATGTTAATTAGAAAACATAAAAAAATTGTGATTATTGGAGCAGGTGCACAAGCGAAATATATTATGGATATTCTTTGCCTAAGAAAGGATTTTAAAATAATCGGGATTATGAAGACCAGTACATCGATAGATGAAAACTTTTTAAAAGATTTAGAAGGGATTGCAATCCTTAATAATATGGGAGAGTTAAAAGAATTTATTAAAAAAAACAATCCAAAAATCATTGTTGCATTACCTAATAATAGAGAAAAAGAGAAAGCGATAGAAGAACTCACAACTATAAAGCCTGAATTAGTAAATATTATACATCCAAATGCTATTATTTCGAGAAAGGCTGTAATTGGAAAGAATGTAATAATTAATGCTGGGGCAGTAATACAACCGTATGCTATAATTGGGAATGGAGTAATGATACATGCAAATGTTGTTGTTGAACATAATTGTATAATAGAGGACTACGTTAATTTAGCTCCAGGTGTTAAATTGGCTGGATGGGTTAAAGTGAGAAGAGGTTCATATATTTACACAGGAGCTTCTGTGATCCCATGTATTACAATTGGGAAAGATTCTATTATAGGAGCTGGTTCAGTTGTAATTGAAGATGTGCCTGAGAGGGTGTTAGTAGTAGGGAATCCAGCAAAAATTATAAAAAGATTGAAATAAGAATTATAAAATGAAATGAATGGAATAAAAAATAAAATATTAATAATTGGAGTCGACGGGGGTGACTGGAAATTTATAGAGAAATTAGTAAAGAATGGAAATTTACCAAATATTGAAAGCATAATGAAAAATGGCTCAAGAGCGATTTTAAAATCTACTTTTCCACCTATTACCCCAATAGCGTGGACATCAATAGTTACTGGTTTAAATCCAGGAAAACATGGGATATTTGCTTGGGATCGATATGAAAATAACAAAAGAATTCCTGTTACAACAAAGGATATTAAAGGAATTAAATTGTGGAATTGTTTTAATTATTTTCATCGTAAAGTTATAATAAATGGAGTACCGTTATCATATCCCCCTGAGGAAGTAGATGGGTGCATAATTTCTGGATGGGATGCACCTTATGGAAACAATGATTTTATTTCTCCTGAAAATATAAAAAATTATATAATCGAAAAATTTGGAAAAGTTAATGCCAGACTATTTCGGAAAAATTATAAAAATTTTAGTCAGTATAAAAAAGACTTTTTTAACTGGGAGGAGAAACGTGCAAAGATAACATTAGAGCTAATGTCAAAATTAGACTGGGATATGGTCTTTCATGTGTTTTATTATACAGACCACTTCAACCATGAACATATTGGGGGAAGTGTAAATGATGTGGTAGATGCCTATATCCATATGGACAAAATTATAGGAACTTTTCTTAGAAAAGCGGATAATTGCACGAAATTAATAATTTCAGATCATGGAATAAAAAGGTATAGAAAGATATTTTATATTAACCAGTATTTAATAGAAGAGAAATATTTAAAGGTAAAACAATTTTTCTCGTCAAATGATATAAAGAGCGGAGTATTAGAATATTTAAATGAGAAAAAATTAAGTGCGATAATTATTAAATTTTTATCAGAAATCATTACCAGAATGTGGCGGCTACTTCCTTTAAAAGTAAAGAAAAAATTAACAAAAAAAATTATAAATAAATTTAATTTACTTTTTAAGGCTATTGATTTTAACTCTACAGTTTTTTATTCCAGAAGCAGGTATGGAGAAATATATATTAATAAAAAAGATGAATATATTCGAGAAAAAAAACATCTTATTAAATCATTGTATAAATTAAAAGATCCTGTGACTGGTGAGAAATTGATAGAGAAAATATATGATTTAAAGAGATTATATAAAGGAGAATTTTTAAGAGATGCTCCGGATTTATATATCAAATTTAAACGTGATGATATTCAATCTTACCCTGATATAGAACTTGAAGAAATAAATAAAAATTATCTTAAAATATTTGATAAAGAAATAGGGGGTGACCATTCTGAAGATGGAATATTTCTTATTCAAGGTAATGGGATAAAGAAAAATAAGCATATTGGCATGCTAAATGTAGTTGATATTTTCCCAATCGTAAATTTTGTTTGTAGAATACCAATTCCACAAAATATTGATGGAATATTACCAGAAGAAATTTTTGAGTGCGGTTATCTTGAGATAAATAAACCAGCATATATAAAGAATATTGAATTTACCAAAAGTGGAAAAGAAATCTCGTTGGAGGAAAAGGAACAGATTAAATCGCGCCTTAAAGATTTAGGATATATATGAAAACTAGGTTCAGTTTTTTTCAATCTTCCCTAATCACATTTGTCACGAGAGCTCTTGTTACTGTACTAGGTTTAATATTAAGTGTCCTAATAGCACGTTTATTAGGACCAGAAGGGAAGGGCCTATTTTCTCTCTTTTTGACTACTGCTATATTTTTGAGATTATTTAGTAAGATGGGTATCGATCAGGCAAATGTTTATCATTCGGGTTTGAAAAGATTTGATAAAAGAAATATTGGTGGAACCTCAATGATATTTGGAATAATATTTTCACTTATAATAACCGGTATATTTTGCTTATACACTGTTTTTTTTCATAAGATGTTTTTTCCAGTGGAATCTTTAATAATATTTATGCTAATTCCTGTAGTAGTTTCCCAATCTATCAATTTATTTGGCAGATTTATTTTTCTATCAAATGATAAAATTATTTTTTTTAATTTTTTCAGCATTACGATAGCAGTGTTCCCTGTCCTTTTTATTTTTTTTAGTTCCATTTTTAGTAATATAACTATTAATTTTACTATAGTTTTGTTTAGTATCGGATTATTTCTAGATGCAATTTTTGTTTTTGTTTTCATTATTAAGGAAAAATTGATTAATTTTACTTTAAACTTTAAAATTCTCAAAGAATTATTCAAATATGGCTATAAAGCAAATATAGGAAATATTTTTAAAAATACATTGCTTTATGCGAATATATATTTGATAGCTTTTCTCTTGAACCCCACCCAAGTAGGGTTCTATTCTGTTGCATGGGGATTGGTAAATAAAATCAATCAGATTCCTGAATCAATAGGTACAATTTTATTTCAACGAGTTGCTAATGAAAAAAGTGAAATGATAAGGGATTTCATTATAAGAGTTTATAAATCAACGATTTATATTTTAAGTTTGATTTCAATTTTTTTATTCATATTTATAAAACCTTTAATTAATTTTTTATTTCCCGGTTTTGAACAGGCTATAACTCCTGCCAAAATACTTATACCAGGAATAGTAATGTTTGGACTTTATATTGTGTTGTCAGGTGTTTTTCTGGGTAGGGGAAAGGTTAATTTTTATTTATTGAATACTTCTATTATGGCTCTATTAAATATTTTTCTAAATGTCATTTTAATACCGAAATTTGGTATTAAAGGAGCAGCGGTTGCTTCAACTACTTCTCTTACAATTTCAAATCTAACAGGGCTGATATATTTTTCAAAACTCTTTAAAGTTAAAATTCATCAAATGATTTTTCCAAATAATGATGATTTTAAAGAGCTGTATAATAATTGGTTGCAAATATTAAAAGTTAAAAAGAGGTTTTTATACACAAATAATATAAAATGAAAAGAATTTTAATGATTACAGATTCTTTTCCTCCGGATATAAGCGGAAGAGCAGTACAGATGACAAAAAGGGTAAAGTATTTGTATAAATTTGGTTGGGAAACAGAAGTTTTAACCCCCAGGATTAGTAATAAAAAAAAAGTTGATGTATCTTTATTAAAAGAAATTCCATATCCTGTAAATATTTACAGAACAAGATATATTTTAGAAGGGCTTTTACCTTCTTTGAAATATAATAAGTTGTTTATGTATAGTTTAAAGAAAAATTTTTATAGCAGAATAAAACAATTACTTTTTGTTCCCAAAGGATATATTAGATGGATACCCATGGCTATTATAAAAGGTTTAAGTATTATAAGTCAAAGAAAAATTAAGATAATTTATACAATGAATAATCCTGTTGCTTTACACCTAATTGGATATATTCTCAAAAAAATTACTGGAAAGCCATGGGTTGCTGAATTCAGAGACCCTTGGTATGGGTATGAATATAATACGAAAGGACCAGAAATAATAAATAAAATTTTGGAAAGAGAAGTAGTAAAATATGCAGATAGAATTCTTTTATATACTGGATATAAAATTAATGAAAAATATTTTTTTAATAATTATCCAGATATTCCAAAAGATAAATTTATTAAATTACCTTATCTTGGATACGACCCTGAAGATTTCATAAACATAAAAATAAATAAGAAAAAAAACAAAAAATTAAATATATTTTATGCTGGAAGTTTTTATGGAGGTGAGAGTACTCCGCTCTACTTTCTAAAAGGACTAGAAAATTTTATTAAATCAAAATCCATTTCAGATCAAAATATTGAAGTCATTTTTGCAGGAGATTGGTGTGATGAATATACAAGATTCGTTAAAAGACTTGGTTTGGAAGATGAAAATATAGTAAAAATCAAGGGGTATATTTCTAGACAGAAGTGTATAGATGGATATATAAACGCTGATTTGCTTTTGTTGATTATTGGAAAAGAAGGAGGAAATGAATGTGTTCCATCAAAGTTTTGGGATTATGTTGGTGCTCAAAAGCCGATTTTGGCTTTGGTACCTCCAAATGGAAAGGTGGCCGAAATAATTAATAAAGAAAATCTAGGAATAGTGGTTCCATCAACAGATATTTTTAAAATTTCAAAAGCATTAGAATTATTTTTTGAGAAATTTAGTCAAGGAACTTTAAATTATTGTGCTTCTGCTAAATTTTTAGAATCTATTACCAGAGAAAAATCAGAAAGGAGATTTGTTGAAGTATTAGATGATATAATAACGGAAATTTATGGGAAAAAATTTAAATTATAATATTTCCAAAAGAAAATTGTTTCCTATTCTATTCTTAACTATATTTATGCAAATTAATATTATTTTTTATTTTTTTTGAGAAAGGAATGAAAATGCCAGATTTAAATATCCCATTCATTAGCACTAGAATTATAAAGGATCTAAAATATGTAATTTTACTTATCCCCTTGTGGTGGATTTTGGGCGTTAACTTTTTTATTTTTCATTTTATTGTTTTATTATTGTTCATAAAGCTTTTAGCAATGAAATTTAAAAAATCAGAAAGAATTTACTTCCCAAATGAAAATTTTTTCATTTTAATATTTATCATGATATATATTATTTCTATTTTTATAAATATTAGAGAAACTCCTTTCCCAAGACTCTTAGGGTCTTTATATAATTTGAGTTTTTGGATTATGGGTTTTTTTATAATTATGCTTATATACAACTCAATTAAAAAAGAACATATTCTTATTATTCTTCAGACATTCCGTAATTTTGGAGCAATTTCTTGTGTATTTGTGCTATTTTTTTTATTATTTTGGAGTCTCAACAATCATTATTTAGAAATAGAAAGTTTACTTTCAAAGATTTTACCCGCTGAATTTATAGTTAATAAGGCACCTCTTATAAAGGCATCCTTTTTACCTACCATTGTAACTACAAATTGGATCTTTAATAAACCGTTTCCAAGGTTAAGTGGTTTTAATGTATATTCCACTGCTTTAGGCGCAACTATGCTTTTTATAATTGCAATGACTTTAGCTTATTATAAAATAAGGAAAAACCGAAAAGGATTCAAAACGGTTCTACTTTTGGAACTTCTTGTTTTATTTCTTTCATTATCGAGGGCTGCAATTTTCGGTTTTTTTTTGCCTGGGCTATTGTTTATACAGTGACGAATATCAAAAGGCGAACATTTTTCATAATCTTTCAATTCATTCTGATAATTTTAATTGTATTTATTATTTTAATCTCCCCTATTAATATAATAAATAAAATCGTCGAATTTAGAAAAGGTAGTAGTGAATTCAGAGTAAAACTTTATAAAACTACTTTGTCCCAAGCAATTCAACATCCAATATTAGGCTATGGTTTTAAACCCAGACCTGAAGAATTTCCTGTTCCAATTGGTTCACATTCAATGTATTTTGGTGTTATTTATAAAACCGGATTTTTAGGATTATTCGTTTTTATCGCTTTCTGGCTAAGTGTTTTAAAAAAATGGTGGAGACAAAAAAATATTTTAAAAGGTGATAAAATCGTATGGCCCTTGTGGTATTATTCGGGTGTTGCATTAATTGGTGGGTTATTATGGATGTTTACAGAAGATCTTGATGCACCTCCAATTGTAGCATTCCTTTATTTTCTAATAGTAGGTTTTATAATTTCCTTGGATAAATTGAAAAAATCTGAGGCTGTAAAATGAAGCTTTGTCTTGTTTCTTCAAGTGGTGGACATCTTCTTCAGTTATATGTATTGGAGGAGTGGTGGAGCAAATATGAAAGATTCTGGGTAACTTTTAAAAAAGAAGATGCTGTCTCTCTTTTACAAAGAGAAAGAGTCTATTGGGCTTATTTTCCTACAAATAGAAATATCAAAAACTTGATTAGAAATACATATCTTGCATTGAAAATTCTATTCAAGGAAAAACCAGATATAATTGTTTCTACTGGAGCAGGTGTAGCTGTGCCATTTTTTTATGTAGGTAAATTAATGAAAGCAAAGCTTATTTATATTGAAGTTTTTGATAGAATTGATTCGCCAACACTTACAGGAAAATTAGTTTATCCAATTACAAATATTTTTCTTCTTCAATGGGAAGAACAAAAAAAATTTTATCCTAGAGGAGAAGTATTAGGGCAGTTATTATGATATTTGTGACAGTTGGCACTCACGAACAACCTTTTGATAGGTTAGTTAAAGAAATTGATAGATTGAAAGAAAAAAATATAATTACAGAAAGAGTATTTATTCAAATAGGTTATTCAACTTATAAACCGAGGTGTTGCAGATTTGCAGAATTTATAAAATTTAATGAAATGATGAAAATGATAAGAAGATCAGAAATAGTTATAACACATGGCGGCCCAGGAAGTATTATACCTATAATTTCCAATGGGAAAATACCTATTGTTGTTCCTCGCAAGAAAAAATATGGTGAGCATGTTGATGACCACCAGATTTATTTTTGCAAAAAGCTAGAAAAAGAAAAGGAGATAATTGCTGTTTATGAAACAGAAAATCTTGAATATATCTTAAAGCATTATGACAAATTAATAAAGGAGTTAAAGAAAAAAAAGAAGATAAATTCAAGAAAGAAAGCTCATAAATTTGCTACAGCTTTAGATGAATTATGTAAAGAATTGCTAAGTAATAAATAAAATTTTTTTTATAACCCTTATAACCCTTGACAAAGATATTCAATAGAGAAATATAGGTTATTGATAATGGAGATGCCCCCCAAAAGTTAGATAGAAATTATTTTAGATTTCGTCTTTACATACCCAAATTTTGAGACATCAGGTATTTCAGCAACCATAGTGTTTATTCCTCTCCTCCATAAGGATTCTATACCTCAAAGCCGAATAAAGTCTTTCTGTATTATATATAATTACTCACCCACTGCTTTATCTTATATTGAGCATTTTTTGAAGGTCCTCAGATACCTATATTTGCAGAATATTCTCTCTCCTAGTTCCTTGATAAATGCAAATGCTCATCAGATATTTACCCCTTTTGGTTATTAAAAATTTACCCCATTGAATTTGCAATATGTATGCAACGAAAAATGACCTAGCCAATGATTTTTAGTCATGATAGGGGAACTTCTCTAATTTTAACCAGGCCGGCTTTGACCTTTTCTTTGAGTCGGTAGGAATTGCCTTTGATATTGATAGTGGCGGAATGATGAAGCAGGCGGTCAAGGGTGGCTGTAGCATTGACCGGATCACCAAAGATTTCATTCCATTGGGAAAAACTCCGGTTGGATGTAAGGATCATGACTCCTTTTTCATAGCGTCGGGAGACGAGCTGGAAGAAAAGATGGGCACCATGACGGTCAATGGGAATATAGCCGATCTCATCGATGATTAGGAGTTTAGGCTGATAGTAGAACTTCAGGCGTTCCTCAATGCGGTTTTTAGCGTAGGCCTGGATGAGGTTGGTAAAAGAAGGCGAGGATGAAGAGCAATGAGTTTTCCCTTGAAATAAATACGCACAAAATCATTATCACTTTGCACTTCAACTTCTTTGCCCACGAAACGATGGGGGACCGAGTAACGGTTGATCTGGAAGGAGACTAAGCAGTCCTTGTCCACATCCTTATCACCCGATTATGGATAATATAAGGCGGTTTACCCCCATGAGAGATCAAAAGCTCCATCTCCTCACCAAACATCTCGATAGGTCTGCGGTGAGTGTTCCATGCACTCGATAATCAGCGCGACTTAATAGTCAATCCAGCAAACAACGATTGTTCCAGGGAAAGAAACAACTTGCCTCGTGAGAAGCGTTTCACATACTTAATGCCTGACTTCACTTCGCCTTTCGTCTGGGCCCGGTAAGGCGGATGAACCACAGGCCGAAAACCATAATAGCGACTGAAATCCCAAAAAATAGGCTGCCAGCGAATCTTCTGCCCTTCAAAATCTCTCTCCAGAACCACACTCTTAGTGTTATCATAGAGATCTCATGAGTCAGACCACCAAAATGGTAAAAAGCCTTCAAGTGACAGTCAAGAAACGTGGCCAAGTGCTCATCCAGGGTTGCCCGGGCAAAAAGACATCGACTGTAGCCCAGTGTCATGACAAAAAGATGAATCTTGACATGCTTAGAATCAATTTGCAACCAAGCACTGCCTCCAGTCTACCTCCGGCTGGCCCGGAGGCGTCTCAAAACAAACCGTCGCCTCCCGCTGCACCTCCTTCTGCAGAGGCTTAACATATCTTTTCACTGTCTAATAACTTCATTCGAAACCCATCTCTTGTAACTCTTCAAAAATAGACTGGGCACAATAACCCACGACCGCCAACTTTTTTCGGATATAGTCTTCATAGCCGCTAAGCAAAATCTTGTCTTTCTTCCTCCGTTGCACTCTATTAGAGTATCCGCCGAAATGTCTGCACGCTTATCCCCAAAGAACGAGCAATCGATCTCTTTGACTCCTTAAGCTTGAAACGGCTGTGAATCTCATGCCAAATCTCAACCTTAACCATCTCCTTGCCTCCCGATTTATTGCTCGAAAAAAAGTTTAATGCTTTTTGGCTTTTCTTTTAATCCCCCTTCCAGGGGGGCCATTTTTCAATGCCGATAAAGGGTCATTTTTGCATGCTAGTTGACAACATTCTCCAAAAGCTGCTTCTTCCATTTAATGATCTGATGGTGATGCATCTCAAATTGAGTGGCAGTCTCGGATAACGTCCTCTCTCTCTTGATCGCTTCCAAAGCTACTCTCGCTTTGAAATTGTCATCGTATGTCTTCTTTTTTGTCAACAGTTATGCAAAAATGTTCCTATATGGTCATTGAAAAAGGCGTCAGTACAGGGGGGCATTTGAGCATATCCCATGAATAAGTTGAAGAAAGTAATTTCATTAATATTCATTATTATTAGCGATTTTGCCACATTATTTGTTTCGTTTTTGATCGCATTTTTTTTGAGAAGCCAGATATTGCCCCTTGTTTTTTCTGGTTTTAAACAACCTCCGCTTCCATTAGCTATACAAGTAAGATATGGATTTTTCTATGGAGCTATTATTATAATTATAATTTTTGCATTTGAGAAACTTTATACAAAACGATTTGCTTTCTGGGAGGAAACGAAGCATTTAATAAAAGGGATCACCCTTTCTTTTATCTTAATTATGATGATAGTCTTTGTTTCAAGAAGATATACTCAATATTCAAGAGCAGTTATAATTCTAGCATGGTCTTTGAGCCTTATTATTTTCCCAATTTCTAGAGTAATTATTAAAAATTTACTTGTAAAATTTAATCTATGGAAAAAAAAGATTGTTATTTTAGGTACAAATGGAATAGCTAAATTAGTAGCTGAAGAGATTGATAGGAATAAAACGATAGGATATGAAGTTGTTGGATTCTTAAGTGAAAGAAGGAAAAATTTAGGAAAAAAGATAAGAGGAATTAAAATAATTGGAGAAATTAATGAACTTGAAAAAATAACCAAAAATTTAGGAATTAAAGATATAATAATTGCCATTCCCAATATATCCCAGAATAGATTGATCAAATTGATAGAATCTTGTGAAAGGAATGTAGAAACAATTAGAATGATTCCTCATATAGGAAATATATTTTCAATGGGCATTGAAATAGAAAATTTTGGTGATATTCTTGCACTTTCAGTTCCAAGGAATCTTGTAAAGCCATGGAATATTGTTATTAAAAATTTATTTGAATTTATACTTGTTTTTGTTTTTTTCATTATTCTTATCCCTTTATTTTTGATTATTTCTATAGCCATAAAATTAGATTCTTCCGGACCAGTTCTATTCGTTCAAGAAAGACTAGGAGAGAAAGGGAGGATATTTAAATGTTTTAAATTCCGCTCAATGTATATAAATAGCGATGAAATATTAGAAAAATGGTTAGAAAAAAATCCAAAAGCACGAAAGGAATGGGAAAAATACCAAAAGATAAAATCAAAAGATCCCCGTATTACAAAAATAGGAAAATTGATAAGAAAATATAGTCTTGATGAGCTTCCTCAAATTATCAATTTCTTAAAAAGAGACATGAATTTAGTTGGCCCTAGGCCATATCTACCAAGAGAGAAGGAAAAAATAGGAAAGAGTTATCAAATTATTTCCAAGGTGAAGCCTGGTATAACTGGACTTTGGCAAGTTAGGGGTAGAAATCTTCTTACTTTTAGAGAAAGAATACTTCTTGATGAATATTATATAAGAAATTGGTCATTATGGCTAGATATAATTATTTTATTGAAAACAATAAAAGTTTTTATAACTAAAGAAGGAGCTTATTAATAGATAAAATGCAAAACAAAAAAAAATTCATTTTTATACTTATATATCTAGCTGGATTTTGTCTTTTTTATTATAAGTATGTTCCATTAGTTAAGTCGTTTCAGGTAGTTTTGGCTCCAATACTTTTATTTATTCTTGTATTAACTTCTATTTCCATTGAAAATGGAATTTTCGCTTTTGTGTTCTTTCTTCCTTTAATTAACAATCTTCCATATTTTTTTGGAATATATTTAAATATTCCTCATGCCCCTACTGCTTTAATTTTGTTTTTGATTTTTTTCTTAGGATGGTTAATTAATAAATATAGAACATTTTCTTCTCAAAAAATGCAATTTCTCTTTCCTATATTTAAACCAATTTCACTCTTTTCTTTTATAGTTATTATCTCATCATTAGTTACATTATTTCGATACACTAATTTTTTCCCCATATTATCAGAAAGAGTTAATGAACTTATTGTAAATGTAAATGGAGTTAGATCAGGTGGAGCGATAATGAGTGTTCTTTTTACTTCTTTAAGTTATTTGACCGGATTTATTCTGTTTGTTATTATTATAAAAAATATAAAGAAGGATTTAATTTCTCGTGTTTTGATAGTATTATCAATTTCTGCATTTATTTCTTTATGTTTTTCTCTTCTTCAAAAATATCATTCAATAAATCTCGGAAATACTCCATTTTGGGTGAATCTAGGCCAAATTAATTCAACTTTTAAAGATCCAAATTCTTTTGGGGTTTTCCTTGCTTCTTTCTTTTTCATTCTATTAGGATTAATATTTTACTGTGGAGGTTTATTAAGAGTATTTCTGTTATTTTTAGTTTGTTTTACTTTATTTGTTTTTCCCACAATAGGTTCTAGAAGTGCATTATTAGGTTTAATTATCTCTTTAATTGTTTTATTTCCTTTGATTTTTATAGTATTAAAAATCAAGTTTTATAAATCAAAAAATATTTTAATATATTGTTTAATTTTTGTTACGTTAATAATTCCATTATCTATTCACTTCTCAAAAAATACGATTTTAACCCAGAGATTAAATAAAACCATAAAAATATTTAGATTTGATTATAATTCTCTAAACAAATTTTTTACTGGGAGATTATTGAGTTTATGGCCATCAGCAATTCAAATGATTAGAGATTATCCATTAACAGGCGTGGGAACAGGAGCTTATATAATAGAACTTCCGAATTATTTAAAAATAATGAATGCTCCATCTAGACATACAGATTCAGCCGAAAATTATTTTCTTCAGATTGGAGCTGAGTTAGGTTTAATTGGACTTATTTTGATAGTTTGGATTTTTATTGAGGTTTTTAAACAAGTTAGGAAGAATTGGAGATATAATTTAAAACGGAAAAATAATGAAGTGTTCCTTCTAACTGGGATTATTTCTGGAATAATAGCTATATTTGTGAATCTTTTTGTGCATAGTTACGTTGGCAGTTTTGAAGTTATGTATTTTTTTTGGATTTTGGTAGCCTTAGTTTTCATTTATTCTCGAACTGATAACGAAATAAAAGAGAGGAGCAAGTTTAACATACAAATGAAATCATTGATGATTATTTTACCGCTAGTTTTTGGATTAATTCATTTATGGAATTCCAGTCATTCTTTGTCAATTAATGCTGAAACCCAGAAATACGGTTGGGTACAGAATTTTGGCTTCTATAAGCAGGAAAGAGACAACAGAGGTTTTATGTTTCAATGGACAAAGAAATCTGCAGGATTGATGATTAATAATATAGGACCTATAGTTGTAATTCCCCTAATGGCATCTCATCCTGACATAAATAGAAATCCTGTTAAAGTCAAAATTTTTATCGCTGATTCATACTTTAATAAAATGAAAGTATTAAACACAATAACTTTAAATAATAAATATTGGGTAAATATTGAGTTTCCTATTCCTAATATGAATAATACTATAAATAATGATAAAATATATTTAGTATTTGAAACAAATAGAACTTGGCAGCCCTTGAAGTATTTAGGTATACCAGATCCTAGGTCTTTAGGTGTTGCTTTAGGACAAATATGGTTTAGATATCCTTCGGAAATATCTAGAGGAGAAATTAAATTAATAGAAACAGTTGTTTCAAAAAAATGGGAAAAAGCAGGGCCAATATTACTGTCGAACAGAGAAAGTACAATTAAGTTTAACGTAAAAGAAAAAAACGCAGCAATAAGATTATGGATGAAAGGGAAAAAGGCTCTAGGTGTAGGTCCTTATGTTATCATAAAGTTAGATGATAAGATCATAGGTAAAACAATGTTAGACAGCGAAGATTGGAAGCCCTTAATATTTACCCATAAAATTTGTAAAGGTAATCATTTATTAAGTGTAGAATTTATCAATGATTTTTATAACCCAAAATTAAAATTAGACAGGAATGTGTATTTGGGTAACCTAGATGTAATTTATTTAGTTAGACACTAACCTACGAAAAGGGGGGGATATGAAAAGATATATTTTTATGGTGGTATTGGTTATTCCGCTAATTATTTTTTCCGAATGCAAAAAAACAGATGAGGGAGAAGCTCTGGCCGAGCAGGAATTTCTCCCGGAGATAGAAGTTGATCAGGAGCAAATTACCGGAGGGTTAGGCCTGAATTTCAGAATTTTAAAGACTGGGGCGGTTGGGTCATCGTTAGTGCATAAGTTCTTCTGGGTTGTTTTGCCGGATATGCCTTCCCAAGAAGATTTGCGATCCCTTTCTGACGCTATCATCAAATCAGTTATTGCCAAAAAGCCTCGGGTTTATCATAGCTTTACCATTCATTTCTTTCTGGAGAAAGATATTCAAGATGGGAATCTTGAAGGCAAGCGTTTTGCTTATGCGAACTTTCTTCCTGAAGGTAGTTGGTTGAAGGTCGGCCGCGTTCCGGTAGATGATTACAAGGATTATCGGTTACTGGTAACGATGATAGAGAGATATAAGCATTAAAGCAAGAGTAAAGGAGATGAGAAAAATGGAGATGGGGAAAATTGGAAATGAGAAGGGAAAAAATAAGGAAACAAGAAAAAGAGATGGGTGAAGATATGTGCTCTCGAAGAAAAGATATAATTGAAAAAAGTGATGAAATCTTTAGAATTAAAAGTCCGGCGAATTGGTTTTAAGATTAATATTTAATAAGAGGAGAAAATGAGCAACGAGTATAATAAAGTAATAGAAAGTTATGATGAAATCGATTTGATGGATTATATTGCCGTTTTATGGAAGAAAAAATGGTTGATTATCATTCCGACTTTTTTGTTGGTTGTGGTGGCAGGCATTTTAAGTTTCCTCCTCCCCGAGAAATGGGAAATAAGTGCCATAATTCAACCGGCTAAGTTTTTAGTCCAGACAGAAGGAGGGAGGTTTGAAGAAGTGTTGGTTGCCTCTCCTGTTCAGATTGCCGGGCAGATAAACGAGGAAGCTTTTAATCAATTAATCGCTTCAGAGTTGAATATAAATCTTAATAGATTCCCTGAGATAAAGGCTCAGAATTTGAAAAATACCAACCTGGTGAAAATCTCTCTAACAACCCCGAAAATAAAAGAGGGTCAAGAAATTTTATATTCACTTTTTACTCATCTAAAGAGAGATTTGGATAGGAAAATAGACGTAGAAATTCAAAACCTCGATACCCAGAAGAAAGAACTTGAAAATAAAATAAAGGAAAGAAATATTGCTATCCAGGATAAAAGAAACGAGATTCTGACTATGAGAAATGAGATCAAGAAGAAGCAGATTGAAATACAACAAAAAGAAATTGAAGCGAATTCTCTGGAATTAGAAAAGAATAGGTTGAAGAAGGAAATAGAAACCACCCAGAACAAACTCAAAATCTCTGAAGAACGGGTCAAGAACATCATGGAAGAAATGAAAGAGGTCAAAAACAGAATTGATGAGATTTCTGAGCAACAGAAAAAGGCACTGGCTCAAGCCAGGGAAAAAGGAGAAGGAGAAGCTATTAGTTTGCTTTTATATTCCAACGAGATTCAACAAAATTTGCGTTATTATAACACCCTGGATGAGAAATTGAGTAATGAGAAGATTGTGCAGGAGGATTTGAAGTACACGATAAAAGACACAGAAGAATTAATCCGGAAAATTGACAACGATATCAAGCAGGTAAAGCTTCAAAAAGATAATATTGAGTTGGAAATCAGCAACATGAAGACAGAGATAAAAAAATTAGAAAATGATATTTCTAAAATAAAAAATGAAATTGAGACGCTAAAAAGTCAAATAATCTTATTGGAGGATGAAAAAAATCGTATCGACTATGCTCAATTAATCAAAGATCCAACTCCATCACTTTATCCCGTTTCTCCCAAAAAGAAACTTATTGTGGCTATTGCTGGGATATTGGGATTAATGGGCTTTACTTTTTTAGCTTTTTTTATTGATTATATCGAGCGGAATAAGTCTAGATTACATGAGATAGAAAAAAG
>JGI24020J35080_1000662_pt1 | contig 23544 bp, 22 predicted proteins | sample Deesub1362A_J573_FD_35080 | JGI IMG/M metagenome (IMG submission 35080) | reverse complement strand
CTAAGCTCTGCGGTAGAGGTGGCGTGCTCTATTCTGAGAATAGACGACGTGCTCATAAAGCGCAAAAAGAAGGCTAAGCCAAAGAAGCCCGAACCAGTGGATTCGCCCATCCGCAAGGATGGCAAGATAGACCTGAGGTATGCATTCAAGGGGTTGAGGTAGCCTAACCCGCGGAGACGCTCCTTAACCTTTTCTTCATCCTCCTCGCTCAGAAAGTACTCCTCTTCCTCGTTTCTGAGATTTTAGGATCCTCCCTAGATTCACCACTCAGCGAGCCTTTGCGTTGCACTTGAGCATGAGAAAAGAGGAGGTTCTCGAATTGTCTGCACTTTCAAGACAACTTTAAAATTCTGATACATTCCCTGCTGAACACCTCTTTACCCTCAACCCAGTCGTAGCTCTCGGGCACAAGTGCGCAGGAATCAATGATTACGTAGCTAACATTGAGATTTTTCAGGCAGGCTGTGCTCCTATTCCCCAAGCATACATTTATTTTTCTCTGCTCCTGCGTCTCAAAGCAGTAATCGAATGCAGGGTCGCAGCCTGTTTTCACCATCTTCCTAGTGACGGCGTTCATAGGGTTACCTATCCTCCCATCCAGCCCAGCGTTCAGCGACCAGTTATATGTGATGTACTGCTTCCAGGGCAGGTAGACCACCTCCCCCTCCATATGGTCCAGAACTCTTCCAGCCTCTTTGTAATCCTCGGGGTAGTCTATTGGATGGAGCTGCCCCGCTAGGAGTATCTGCATGTGGTTGAAGTACAGCAGCACGGCAGCCACCACAAGAAGTATGAGCTTAAACCTCCTATGCGCTTCTACACCACGGGGAATTAAGTAGGTGTAGCCAAGGAGGGTGAAGTAGGCGAACTTGTGGCTATCCCTAAAGGGCTTGAGGTCAAGGTACTGGACTGAGAGGGCAAGGATTACACCGAGAAAAATAAGGGAGATGAAGAGGATGTTTCTGCTATCTCTGGGCGCGCTCAGAAAGCCGTGAATGGAGAGGTAGATCAGCATAGAGACAAAGGCTATAAAAACGTAAAAGGGCACTTCCTCGTATATTCTTTCAACCGCACCCTCCCTCCAGAAGCCGTATAAACCTGCGAGCTTACTCGCGCTGTTCAGGTCGAGGCTTGGTTTAGGGTAGAAGAATCGCATATGTTGCTCTGTTACCCCTGCGATTGCAACTGGCTTGAGGAGAGGCACGAAAGCAAGCCAGTACAGGTTCACTAGCAGTATTGCGATGGAGGCTACGCCTATTTCCCTTATTCCCGCCTCCCTTTTTAAGGCTAAGATGCCAGAGTACAGCAGGAATATAACAGCGTTGAGTATGAAGAAGTGAGCCTGAAACATCGATACGAAGGTGTACGCAAGCGCTAGTTTAAGCGCTTGCGCGCGCGTGGGCACCCTGTAGTAGGTGAACAGGTAGTACAGAAAAACAGGTGCTAAGACCGTGGCAGCGACCATTCCAAGCTGCCCGGCAGCGGTTATCCTGAGGTAGACAAAGGGATTGTAGAGGAGGAGAAGCACGCCGAGGTACCTCGCCGACCGCCTAACCTCCAGGCTTTTGAAGAGAAAAGCGCCGCCTACCAGGAAGCACGCGAGCAGGAACAGCTCACGGAATAAAAAGGGAGAGAGCAGCTTGGAGCCCACGACAGCGAGCACCTGGAAGGGCAGGCTCGCCAGCGATGCAGCACCCCAGGTGTTTGCCCCACTGAAGACAACTGCAAAGTACCTCTCAGGGTACAGCGGGGGCACGCTGTCGAGATATATCAGCGTCCCCGGCGAGAAGAGGAAGTTACCAAAGGTAAGGAGGTATACCAGCGCTGCTATAAGGAGCGCATACCTCAACCTGTGTCACCCCTCCTCCCTTTCCCAGTATTTTAGCAGAAACTTCACAAGCTCCTTCACCTCCTGTGAAAACTCATACTCTTCGTCTTTCGTCAATAAAGGCGTCTCCGATTCCAGAGCTTCTTTTACCATGCTTTCTTCAGGTAGTATAGCCAGCACAGGCAAAGAGAGCATCTCCTCAAATGCCTCAACGTCTGCGCCGTTCGCCTTGTTTATTACCACTCCAAGCAGTTTTGCCCTGCCTTCAAGCACTCGCTTCACATTGTAGGCGTCGGCTATGGAAAGCTTTTCCGGGTTGGCAATTATCAGCACATAGGTATCCTCACCAATAACATCCAGGGCTTCAATGCCAGGAGGGAAGTCAAGCACTACCACCTCGTAGCTTTGCTTCACCTCCTCTATCACCTTTTTGATTTTCTCCACAGTCTCTTTACTCCTGTATCCATTTTTTATTGGAAGAGTCGCCAGTATGCTGCAACCATGCTTTCTTACCACAGCTTCCTCCACGCTTCTCTGCTCTTTCAACACTTTGTCCAGCCCCTTTGCATTAACCCCCATTGCTATGTCAAGGTTGGGCATCGCCAGGTCCAAATCAACCACGAGCACGCGCCTATTCAGCTTCGCAAGGGCAACAGCGAGGTTGCTCGCCAGCGTTGTCTTGCCAACACCACCCTTACCGGAGGTTACCGCTAGAACCTTGCCTTTGAGCTCCCGCGTTGGTGTGTATTCTTCTTCCTCCCTACTCTCTCTTAGGTACTCCACCAGGTTTAGAAGCACCCCTACTACGAGGAAATAGTAGGCGTAGATAGCCACGCGGTTGGCTAGGTCTTCTTTGCGCTGTGCAAGCAGCACCGCCGCAAGCACAAGTGATGCTATTGCGGCAAGCACAGGATAGCGGGCGTCTATCCTGTAGATAAGCGCCGCCAGGAAGTAGAAGGCGAAGACTATCGCAACCCTAGCCTCTTCGCTGCCCCTGTACTTCAGAAGGAACACAAGGAATGCCACAACAAGCAGCGCCTTTACAGCCTGCTCCCTGTTTATATTATCCAGATAGTTCATCTTCCTCCTTTCCTCTAATGTGCCACTTTAATAAGTTTCTTGCGCACATAATACAAGAACAATTGTAGCAATCGCCTCGCAGATAAATGTGGCGCTTGTATGACCATTTTATCTTTCTCCACTCCCGCAGGCGACGCAGTAAATTTATATAGCGGTAGGATAATTCTATACTGCGAGGGGCGTCTACATGGACGAACTGGAGGAGAGGAGAAGGAAGATTAGAGAAAAGATCAAAAGGCGGAGCAGCCCTGAACTTTTCGGCATTGTGCTAGTTGGGTTGATCTTCGCCTTCCTTTTGTTTACTTCTCTACCCGGCGAGGAGAAAGCGGAGCAGGCACCCGCTACTCCAGCGCCAGAGAAGGCAGGCGTTGAGCAGAAAACTGTCCAGCAGATGCCTCCACCTGCTCAGAAACCCGCTGAACAAGCTGCGCAAGAGAAAGAATCACCCGAAAAAACAGCACCAAGCGGTAATGTACCACCGCCAAGAATCGTACTCTCCGAACCCGAGAACACCACCTACACCACCTCCCTTCCACCCGTGAAATTCAGGGTTTATGGTCCCTACCTAGACACCATATTGCTAAGCATAGACGACGGGGAGAATATCTCCATACCCCACGATGGCTACATCGCCGAGGTGGAAGCTTCAAGCACCTTTGAGATGTTGAACGAATCCTTCGAAGAAGATAACTCTCTGTCAGCCTGGTCTGCACCCAAGCGGGGATATACAATCAGCATAGACAGCGAGAGCTATGACGGGAAACGCTCCCTCAAGGTAACAACCACAAGAACCTCAAAAGACTGGAGCTGGATTTCCAGAGAGATGGACGTCATCCCCGGAGCGAAGTACAGGATAGTAACGCACGTGAAGGCGGAGAATGTAAAAGGACTGCACATCGCCATAGACGCTTTCGACGGAAGCAAATGGTTTAGATTAACAAATGTTCCAAGCGGCACCGACGGAACCTTTGACTGGAGGGAGTTTTCAGCTACGGTAAACATCCCAAATAATGTAAGAAAAATAAAAATCCATCTCAACCACGGCTGGTCCCTCGACGGGAGCAACCCAGCTACCGCCTGGTTTGACGGCATAGAGATTCACCCATTAACGCGGGTACAAACTTTGAATGAGAAGAAAATCCTCCTACTTCAAAATTTCAGTAACGGCTTACACAACTTAACCCTCTTTGCCAACAACACCCTTGCTAATGCCACCTCTCGCACAATCTACTTCACCATCAACGCCACCTCAGAGGAAAAAGAGAAGACCTATACCATCGGCGACACCAGTAGAGCAGGAAGCCTTGAGGTTACGCTTAAGAGATTTTACGGTATGGTCGATGTTGAAATAGTCAAGAACACGCTCTCAGAGACCTATGCTAGAGTGGACATAGAGGTGAAAAACATTGGCAATAAAGAGGCTAAGCTTCAGTTCACCCCTTATAATCCAGTGCTAATAGATAACGAGGGAAACACCTACGACTACACCTACGTCAAGATAAAGGACGCCGCTGGGAGGTGGGGTACACATCCAGACCAGCTAAAGCTTGATGTCCTCTACCCTGGCGCCACGAGAAAGGGCGCCATCTTCTTCAAGCCAGATGTCAGCATTAAAGCGAAGAACCTGACCTTAGTGATATACCTGAACGGCGAAAAGTACGAGTTTAAATTTAAGAGATGGTGAGCTTTTTCTTTAGAGCTTCTAAGTATCCCTTCACCCTCTTCTCCAGCCTTCTCGCCCACCCGTCTCCTCTTTCTCTCCTCCAGTCGTAGAAGAGGTAGCCAACACAACCAATAAATGTGATTACGGAGATTATTAACCCCCTCTCAAACCAGTCCTGAGGTTTGTACCTTATTACTATTTCAAGATTACCAGTCTCATTTATCCAGAAGCCGTTTATCACAGAGTAGAGCGGGATTGATTTAACAACCTCAATCTTCCTGCCATCTCTGTAAACCCTCGCCTCCCAGAGAGGATCATAAGCTTCTGCAAAGCTGAGCATGAAGGGTTTTGATGCATTTAATTTTACTTTCCACAAAGTAGGGTTAATTTTCGTATAATTTATTACTTCTGCGGGTTTTTCCGTTACTTCGAAGAGCTGTTCTATTGTTTGATTTGTTTCTGTTGAATATAGCCAGATAGTGTCTAAAATAGTATTACCTAACGAAATTATTTCAATCTTGCGTTCCCCTTCGTTGAGATAGAATATTGGAGTATATGTGAAGTTTAGAGAGCTTGAATTTAAAATGAAGGAATGATTTCCAATCTTAACTTTAAATTCTCCTATCCCATTTAGAGCAATTCTATAGCTTCCATTCTTAAAAACCTCTATATCTTGCCATACCTTGTCATTCTTACCCAATAACAACACCTCTCCGTTATTAGTACTCACATTAACTTTGATCATCTCTGTATTATTACTTCTGTATAGGTCAGATTCTGATTTAAATAAATATATTAATTTTTTGTTTTGTAAAAGTTTTCCAATTTCTTTTTTAGCTTTAAAACATTCTTTCTCAGGAATTATTACAAATAAATTGACAGCATTACTTCCTTCTATATTCTCTAGTTTAAGTGTATATTTGCCCTTAGTGAGATAAATTTTTCCAACTTTTATCCAAACAAATTCTGTTTTGGTTTCGTCTGTTGTATCAATTTTCTTCGAAAAATTGGCTACGCTTATTTTTATCTCTCCACCTTTGGTGTTCTTCAGAACTCTTGTAAGAATTAGATAATTCGTGTTTTTTTCTATTATTATAGGTATTTCTAGTGAATCTTGATAGTTAGATATGAAAATAAAACCATATGATATTCTATAGCTAAATTCCCATTTTTGATTAGGAAAAGAATTTATAAAACCATGCCAAATTCCGTGGTGGGGATCAGTTATATATGCTCTCGACCATTTATCTCTTTGATAAAATCTCGAGTATTGAGCAACTTCAATAATATAATCTTTAGGTATAAATGGCACAGCTAAGTCAATATTATTTTTAAAAGGTGTTAAAATTATTTTATTTATATAAGACTTATTTAGTAGATTTATCTTAAAAGCATCAGCAAAAAGTATCGGATAATTATTCAGGTATAATATATGTTTACCGGTTTCTAATCCACCAAAAACTAAAATTGGATCATTTTTTATGCTAATATGATCATCATAATTTTTAATCTCAAATATATAAATAGGATCAAAACTAGCTACTAATTTAAGATTAGGATTATTTCTCAATTTATATAATGTATCATTAAACTTCTTTTTATACTGAGGTATATCATTATGTAAAAATATATATTTTATGTTTAGAGGGGATATAAATTCATGTAAAGCATTGATTTGATCTCTAACAAGAAGAGAATTGTATCTGAAAGATAATGTATATGCATAATAATGTGTCATAATATTGTTTCTAGCAAAATATGTTGGTTTTGATGAACCATAATATGTTAGAGCATCAGCACTTTTCCCTTTGGACCATTCAGGCTGATAAGGCCCCCAAAACTCTGGAATCCATATTACCTTAAAATCATCATCTTGAAGTTGTAGCCATTCATTCGCTTTTTTATATCCTTCTGGTATCTCAATTGGATATAATCTTCCGGCAACATCACCAGTAAGTAAAGGAGCCGAGGAAAGTAAAATTAAAAATAAAGTAAATAATATTACACAATATCTTATAAAATTTCTATATTTAACATCGTATAACTTGTCTAGAATACTTCTAATAGAGAAAGTTAACAGAATAGATAAAGATAATACTACTATTTGGTCTGGAATTCTAGTAGTTCTAAATAATCTTCCAATAAAATGATTAAATGGCGAATCAAGAACAAACCAGTAAATAAAGTTTTTCGATAGTTTTCCCAAACCAGCAAATAACCCTACAACAATAAGAAATAAAAATAAAAAAAACAAAACATATCTATTTTTGTTGTGAAAAAATATAGATAATAAAGCTATCATAGTTAATATTAATCCTGTTGGGACAACTACATATATTAAAAAGTCGAAAGGAACATGATCAATATACTTTGGAAGCTGAAAATGAGATGATGCTCTCATAAGATTGATTATATTTCCATTGCTCCAAGTAATATCAACAGCAGGTTTTGTAAGAGCTGTAGCAACCCCCACTGTAGTACTAGCTATAATACTGAAAAAGAGATAGCCTCCTAGTAATGAAAATACTAAGCATGAAATAACAAATATATTTAAACCATTTTTAAGGTTATTGATAAATTTTTTAAGGTTATTATCATACGAGAAAATAAGTAAATAAGGTAATATCACAATTAAAGGAGCAATTAGATATCTCTGATCAAATGCCGCTGCCTCTACCCACCAGAACCCAGATAATATTGCATACCTATAGCCTTTTTCATAAAGTGCTTTTAAGAAGAAAAAAATTATAAGTGGAAAAACTGAAAAGGAATATTGTATCCCTATATAGTGTGCATCTCCGACCCTAAAAGATAAATTTAGCATATACATAAGCCCAGAGAGAAAACAAGCAACAAAACTATTTACAGATTCTTTATTAAAACCAGCAATTTGAAGCATATATCTTGACAAAATAAACATTGAAAAACCAGATAAGGTGCAGAATAAAATATATTCCAACTTTATTAATGTTGAAACATCATACCCAAAAATTTTTCCCAAAAAGTAAAATATAGAATGTGGAGAGTATATCCATCCACGAGTTGGTTTACTTAGCATTTCGTGCCATGATGGTTCATATACTACATTTTTCAAGAATATATCAAGAGTAGGAGCAAAACTTCCTGCATCTCCAATAATTATACCTGGCTTAATAAAATTACGGGATATAAAAAGAGATATAAATAAATATAACCAAAATATATACAACAAATATATAGTTTTGACTTCAAATTTTAAATTTTTCATAACTATTACTCCTTTATACTATAACAAGTAAATCTGCTGAAAAAATTTTTGTGGTTTAACTCCATTTGGCACAACCACAACGCTGATTATATGAAAAGTTTTTTTCATGTCGTGGCCGATATTGGTTGATGCCAAGTGTCTTGGGCAGCCGTTAAGTTGACTGATCTTAAGACCCTATTGCTGATTGTTGCCCAAGACAACCAAAACCTTGGGCTTCGAACCCTCATGGATATTTGTCCTTTGCTCAGACCTGACATCGCGACACCTGCACAGGAGGTGGTCGTTATATATGTAGGTGTTGGATGTGCATGAAAATTTGTGCTATGCCACGTTTATAGATGAATTTAATTGAAGAAACGTTGAAATTTTCCAACATCGGAGGAGGATGAGTCAGTTTGTATCAGCGCTTAGAAGCGATGATTCAGTTGTAATGGAGGCAAAATCGGAAAGTAAAGAAAAACTGAGCAAATCTGTCACAACTCCTATAAGCAGGGTAGCTTTAATGCTCATGTATTAGTAGCATTATTTTTCATTATTTTTCTCTCTTGAGTTTAAAGCGTGATTAGTGACTTAAAGGAGAATGGAAACCTTCAGATTTTCGCAGGTGGTGTAGATTTAGATGTGGAGCAGATATACGAATCTCTGTCGCGATTCAATGGGAGGACTTTTATCAACTTTCTCTATAGCGTTCAGAGTAGCGTTTACTTTCGAAAGATGAGGTCACCAGCGAAAATTGAAGATTTCGTCCCTCGGACTTAAATCTCTTCAGAGGCTAAAAAGCAAGCTATAGTAGGTATTCCTAGGGTAGGAAGGTTCATTATCCTTTCCCGACGCTGAGAAACAAAAAACTGAAAAATTGATAAATTCATCGCTTTGATCGTACTTTTTCTGGGGACAATAATTTCTCATAAAATAAAAAACAGAAACTACAGACGCTGGCTAAGAGATATAAGATTTCTTTAATTAAATCTACACAATTATTTTTAGTAATCACTATTTATAACCTCCGTATATAACATGTAAGTTTCTTTTGCTGTATTTTTCCAGGAGAACTTTTCTACTTGTTTTATTGATTTTCCTTTTATTTTTTTTCTAACAGTTTCATCAATTAGTAGTGTAATAATAGAGTTAGCAAAAGATTTATAATCATTAGGTTCATGGAGTATCGCAGCATTTCCAGTAATTTCAGGGATCGCATATTTGTTGGAAGCTATAACAGGAGTTCCACATGCCATTGCTTCTAATATTGGGAATCCAAAACTCTCATGATAACTTGGAGAGAAGAAAACTTTAGCTCCACTATATAAAGCAGGTAAATCTTCTTGAGGTGTCCAACCTAAAAATATTACATCTCTTTTATTAAGCTTATATTGGTTGAGTTTTTTCTCATATTTTTCTCTCCATTTATTACCAGCAATTACAAGTTTTATCCCATTAATCTCTTCTTTTACTAATCTAAATGACTTAAATAGCGTATTAGGATTCTTTATTTTTGAATATACACTAACATGGAAAATATATGCTTCATTAATTCTATATTTTGCTTTAATCATTTTCACTTCCTCCAATGTTCGAGGATAAAAAATTGAATGATCGATACCTTCATATATAACCTTTATTTTTTCTTCTGGACATTTTAAATAATTTGCTAAGGTATTTTTTATACTATAAGAAACTGCAATTATTCTATCAAAGAATTTTATTACTTTAGGTTCTATAAATCTTTTCAACGCTTCTATAGTCTTGTTGTATCCAAGTTCAGGCTCTACCCACCATATGTCTCCATGTACGGTTACAACTTTTTTACATTTTATTTTATTTACAAAGATTCTCCAAGACCAAGGTATAGCATTAAAATGAATAATATCAAGATTTAATTTATTGATAAAATATTCACCTAGTAAAGGGGATTTTGGTATTATTGCTTCTTCGTTTTCCTTATATATTTTATGATAGCTCTTTTTATGATGAATTAAAACAATTTCTATATTTCTGAACATTTTCTGTAGATTTTCAATTAACTTTATTTGATAGAGACTCGGTGCTAATTTTGGATATTTATCTAAATAGTGAGTATAGAATCCTATTCTCATAAAGTGCACCTTTTTGAAATTTATTAATATTCTAATTCAAATAGATTATTATCAAGATTTTATGCTTCACTAGATTTTCATATCTTTTCACTTTTCTTCAAGAATTCTTTTATGTCGAAATATACATCAGCCAAAGTTACATTAGGAATATCTCTTTTTTTACAAATAATAATTATTCTCTCTGACAATCTTGGAAATATATTGGCTATAAATCTACTAATAATATTATTAAAAGAATAGATATAGGTACCTTTAATTCGTTCTATCTTAAACCCATTAAACCTTAAAACAGCTTTTAATATTCGAAGTGTATAATCTCTAACATGGATAGATTTATATCTTGCAGATTGCATAGGAGGCAAATCTAAGAAAATTTGCATGAACCACGAAGCTGGGTGTGAAACGTTTGGCACATTGATTATAAGCTTCCCATCATTTTTTAACACTCTATGGATTTCTCTCAATAAATTGTCAGGATCAATTATATGTTCTAGTAAATCATTAATTATCACAACATCGAAAGTATCATTGTCAAAAGGCAATTTTTCACTTTCCACATCGCATAAATATGTTTTATAACCTCTTTTCTGCGCTATTTTTAGAGCTTTTTCAGATATATCAATTCCATACACATCAATTTTGGGAATTCTTACAAATGATTCTAATAGTTGTCCTCCCCCACATCCAACATCTAAGATTCTAAACGTCTTTTCTTTATTTCTATTTGTAACAATAGATCTCACAATAGATAAAACTACGATGTCTGACATTTCTTTGTGTTCTTTAACCGGATATTTTTCGAATACTTTTTTTTGAAATTGGGAATTTTTCATTTATATATACCTCCTAATTAATCTTCCAACATCCCACACACATTCTACTTTTATTGGTGGTTTAAAATTACTAATAAATATTCCATAAAGTGCATGATCTCCAAACCTATTTTCAATATTTTCAAAATAATTGCTATTTATATTATAATCCATTATTTCATAACCATCATTTGGTAATAAAACAATTTCTGGGTATTCATACAAATTTATATCTAATTCATCCTTTGACAATACGTTTTTAAAAACTTCAGTACCTGTTAGTGGATCTTTAACTTCTTTCAATTTTAATTTTAGTTCATTTACTAGATTAATGACTTCTCCATCAATAACACAACCTTGTGGTTCTCTTCCTTTTATATTTATCCTTATTAGTCCATTTGAGCCTCTGTAGAAGAATGCTTTTGTATTGGTCCAATCAGCGTTAAATAGATATTGATGTGAACTACTTGGTATAATTTTAAGCAAATGCTTTGTAAATTTACTATGCTCTATTTTTCCGAGAAATCCTTTTAAACCTATCTTTTTCATATAATTTCTTACTTTTTCAGCATCAATACCTAGTTTTAGGAGGGTGTTAGAATTAGATCTTAGCTTTAGATAACCCTCTTTCTCTAACCATGTATTTACATAAAATCTCCTATATACTCTCCTAAATCCGTGATCTGAAGCTATTATAACTTTTATTTCTTCTTTATTTTCACTAATAACTTCTTTTAGGATTTTACCTACTAATTTATCAACTCGTTTGTAGTGTTGCTCTACAAATTCTTTATTATCAAATGCAAAATGTTGAATTACGTCTAACGATCTTAAAACAATTGCTCCAAAATCCCATTCATTCTCATTTAAAAGATAAACAAATAGATCAACCTGATCATTTTCTGTCTTAATAATATTTTGCTCTAGTTTGTAGATACTAATTCCCTGTTCTAATTTATCCTCACCAAGATCAACGTCAAAATGTGGAAAATTTCTGATTATAAACCTCTTTAAGGAAGGGGGGTAAACGAAATTAGAAGTTTTTCCTGGAGAACCTAAACCAGTTATCATGATACCATTAATTCTCTCTGGAGGATATGAAAATGGAATATTCACAATAATAGATTTTTTGTTTTTCTCACTGAGCATATTCCAAATTGCTCTGACTTTCCTATCTTTTGACGTGACAGGCCTATAGAAGTATTCCCCTTCTTTTTGCTTTAAAAATCCCCAATTGCCATGCTTATGGGAAGGGACACCAGTAAATATTGATGTCCATGCTGCAGGAGAAAGGGGTGGTATTGTACTCATTAACCGTGAAAATTGACCGTTCTCAGATATTTTTGCAAGATTTTTTAGTTCGTTATTGTCCAATAATCTTTTTGTTATGTTATAATCGGCCCCATCTATTCCTATTAGCAAGACTTTTTCCATTTTAATCCACTCCAAATTCCGTTTAAATAACTCATTGCTATCTTTAACCTCTCCCTCAATGGCTTTTTAGATCCAAACAAAATCACTCTCAAATAGTATAAAGCGAATAACCAGTTGAAAATGAAAATGAAAAAGAAAAATTGCCATAATTTTGAGTATTTTTTGTGGAATATAATTCTATTTCTCCCGCAATAATATGCTCTATATTCATTATGACAGTGGAACAATCTTGCCTTATCCTTTTCTTCCTCTGGCAAAGGAATGTCATGCCAAACTTTTGCTTTTGGATTAAAAATTATTTTATATCCTGCTCTTCTCACTTTTTCCCCATAATCTGCCTCATCATAATGTATAGGAAAATCTTTTTCATTAAATGGTCCTACTATATCTATAACTTCTCTTCTTATCATGAAGGCATTAAGAATATCGACAGATTCTATCAGATCTTTAAATGGTATATTGACAATTTTTTCTGCTCCTATTTTTTTTGTTAATGAAGTAATCATATTTCTTCTGACTCCAGCACACCAAATCCTATTAGGTTGCTTATAATAATACATTACTGGTGCAATAACCCCTATTTTTGGGTATATTTCTAATATTTTAACTAATTGAAAAATACAACTTTTATCAACAATGTTATCGTCATCTATTAAAAAAATGTACTTACCATTAGAATTTTTGATACCGACATTCCTAGAACCTGCAAGAAACTTTTTTTTATCATTTCTAACTATCTTAATTTCAGGAAAATTTTTTTTTACCTCTTCATAAGTCCCATCAGTTGATTCATCGTCAACAACAATTATTTCTAACCTCTCTTTTGGATAATCACTATTAAAAATTGAATTAATTAATCTAATCAATTTTTCCTTTCTATTATATGTTGGAATTACAACTGAAACTAGGGGATAACCTTTAGACTCATTCGATGACATTCTCAATCACCCTTTCAAACTCCTCGGTGCTTCTATCCCAGTTAAACCGCTTAGCCCATTCTATTGCGTTCCTGCTCAGGCGCAGTCTGAGCTCTTCGTCGGTTAAAAGCTTCACCATCGCCTCGGCAAAAGTTTGGATGTCGCCTCTCTCTACGAGCAAGCCGTTGTACTCGTGCTTTATGGAGTCTCTTAAACCCGGGATGTCGTAGCCCACTGCAGGCGTGGCGCAAGCGTTGGCTTGTGTTACTACTTGCCCCCATCCTTCTCTTACCCCAGGTACCGCGATAATCCAAGCTTTCCTTAGCAGTTCCACCTTGGTTTTGCCGTTTACGAATCCGAAGAAATTTACATCCTTGGCTTTGTCCTTGAGCTTTCTTCGCAGGTAGCCATCCCCAACCATCCAGAGCTGAGCATCCTTAACCTCTTTCTTCACCAGCCTGAATGCCTCGACAACATCCTGTGGCTTTTTTGCCCTCTTCATTCTGCCCAAGAAGATTACTGTAGGGCGCTCGCTTTTCTTGGGTATGGCGTCGAGGGGTTTAACGTCTAAGCCGTTGCGCACGATGAAGACCCTCTTAAAGCCTAGCTGCTCTAGGTCGTGCTTCGTTGACTCTGAAACGGTGATGGTGGGTACGCTCCGGTAATGGCTGAGCCAGTAGTTTTCAAGAAAGTAGTACCCTATGATGCTTACGGGAAAATGGGTCTCGTAAAACCAAAACTCCCTGGCGAGCTGGTGTATCAGAGCGATAATTTTTTCCTTCGCAACGAATTTGGGGGTGAGGAATGGCCTGGTGTTGATCTCGTCGATTACCACGTCGAAGCGGTTACCATTCTTCCTGTAGAATTTCTTCGCCTTCGCGTAAACTGTGTATTTTCCACCATATCTGAGCACCTTAACTCCGTCCAAACTCTCCTCCTTTTCACATCCCTTAAACTCAGCGGTAAACAGCGTTACGGAGTAACCTTTCTCCACCAGCCTTTTTGCTATTTCATGGGTGTAGACCTCTGCACCGCCCGCTTCTGGATTTTTTATGTCCCGCCAGTTAAACCATAGAATTTTCATTCTCTTCGCCTTCAATAGGCAAACACTAAGCGCTACCTGTCGTAGTACTTTAGGATATGCATTCTGTAGGCAATCGCAAGAGTATCCACAAACATGTCACATATCGCCTTCCAGTTTATTCTGCTATCATTGTTAAAGGTTAGCTTTACTGGTGCTTCCACTATGCGATACCCCCTCCTAACCGCATTTGCTAGTAACTCAACATCAAAGGCATACCTCTTTACAAGAATCTTTGGCATCACCTGTTCCAGCACCTCTCGCTTAAAAAGCTTTAAGCCAACCTGCGTATCCCTGACATTCAGGTTGAAGAGCGCCTTTGTGAGCAGAAAATAGGCTTGACTCAACATCTTTCTTCCGGTTGGGTAGTTTACAACCATTGAATTCGGGTGTCTCTTTGAGCCGATCACAACGTCAGCTCCGCTTTTGGACATTATTTCAAAAAATCTATCTATCTGCTTGGGTGGCAGGTCACCGTCTGCATCTATGAAAAATATCAGCTCACCCTTAGAGTTCTCAAAACCATACTTCAGGGCGAATCCCTTTCCTCTGTTTTTACTGTAGGAGAGCACTTTAACTATGCCGTTATGCATTTTTTCAAGTTTCTTTGCTTTTTGCAGGGTGGAGTCGGTGCTTCCGTCATCCACGAGGAGTATCTCGTATCTTTTATTTAGCGTGTACATCGCTTCCTTAAGTTCATTCACCACCTTTGCGATGCCATTGCTCTCGTTGAAGGCGGGCACGACAAAGGAGACCATCTTCCAATCCGCCTTGTAGTGAATTGGTGAACTGCTCGAGACGCTACTCTCCATTATGGACCCCTCCTGGGATAGGATAAAAATCCTGCTTGTTAATAAAGCTTTCTCAAATATTGATATTGGCTTTATAACAAAGCGCTCCTCTCAGGGATACCCGCTCTCCAGGTATAAGCTAGGCTCGCAATGAGGAGAGCAAGGTTCGCAAAGAGAAGCACCTCCACCATGGCTAAGGGTGAGGAGTGGAAGACTAACAGGAGGAAAATCTCAAGAAAGGTGAAGCCCGCGAAGAGCGCGACATAGCGCATGTTTCTTACCGCTAGGTGATAGTTGAGTATAATTACCGAGAGGGAGAAGAAGAGCATGGCTAAGCCGTAGGGGCCAACCAAAGGCAGAGCTTCGACGTAGCGGGAGCCAAATAGAATTACTACAAGGTGGGGGAATAAGAGGTAGGCGGCAACCACTGAGCCAGAGAGCAGGGAAGCGTAGGCAAGGCTTCGCTTGAGCACTATACTGGTGTCTTCTCCTCTAGCATGAATCTCGGCAATCATTGGGAACATCACCGCATAAATCGCCGAGGGGAAGAAGAATATTATCTTGCCAAGCACACTTGCCGAGGTGTAGAGTCCCGCCTCGCGGGCGGAGAAGAAGTACTTGGCGAGCACCACGTCTAGGTTTGCTGGAACAGAAAAGCAGAACATTGCAAGCATTACCGGCGCGGAGTAGGAGTAGAAGGCAGAGAAGTTAAAGCTTGGTTCATAGCTACTCCGCCTGATGTAGGGTGCGATGAGAAAAAAGGAGATAAACAGGGCGACCAGCGTGCCTAAGGCAACGCCTAGAAGGGCGCCAGTAACTCCGTAGCCTAGGGTAACAAAGGCAATGCCGGAGACGAGCTTGAAGAAGGCATTGGAAACGTTGAGCATTCCCATGGCAAAGAAACGCTTTAAGCCGCGGAGCACACCGCCGTTAATCGGCGCAACCCAAGCGAGGAAGATAATAAATGCGAGGACCACCACGGGCTCAGCGTCGTGAATTTTAAGCAGGGAGGCGATACTTTTGCTCGCGAGCAGGAAGAGCAGCGCAAGGGTAAGCCCTATGATTGCAACCCGCTTAATAGCGCCCAGAACAAAAAAACCTATCTCTTTACCCTCAGCTATGAACTTGGAAACAAAGTTCGTAGCGGCGGTGGAGAGCGTCTGGGAGATCACGCCTATCATGTAAAAAATCGCAAACAGGGCGCCGAAGATGCCATACTGCTCAGGTCCTAAAGCCCTGCCCATGTACACCTGGTATACGTAGTTCAGGGTGTTGGTCACGAGGGAGGCGATGAACATCACACTGCCATGCCTCAAAAGCTCATCCTTAAGTAATACCTGAGAAAATTTCATTGCCATGCTTGAAGATGCCTCCGTGTGTTACTCCTTTCCTTCTAAACCGGTAAACCTGCCTGCCCCATTACCATTGGGGATACACATTAAAAAAAAAGCTTAAGCCTCCCGTACTCATCCTCAAACCTTTCTATGTCGTCCTCTTGGATGTACTCTCCGGTCTGGATTTCAATAAGGTGGAGGTTGACTTTGCCCGGGTTTTCTAAGCGGTGCTTCACAGATTTAGGTATATATATGCTCTCATTCTCGTGCACGAAGACTTCCACGAGCTTGCCATTCTCCTCTCTGGTTACCTTGGCGGTGCCTTTAACAACAATCCAGTGCTCAGCCCTGTGATGGTGCCTCTGCAGTGAGATGCTTCTCCCAGGGTAGATGCACAGCCTCTTGACCTTGTAGCGTTCCCCATCTTCCAGCAGGGTATAATATCCCCAGGGCTTGTGCACTGTGGTGTGAATTTTAGCTTCTTCTCTGCCCTCGGCGAGCAGCTCTTCAGCTATTGCCTTAACCTCTTCTGACTTTTCCTTGCTGGCTACTAGGAGAGCGTCCTTTGTGTCTATTATTGCCAGATTTTCAACGCCGAGACAGGCGATAAGGCGGTCGTCTCCATAGATTAGACACTCCTTAGCGTCCCTGAGTATAGCTTTGCCCTTTACAGCGTTTCTCTTGGCGTCTTTTGGCATAATCTCGTAAACACTTTTCCAGTTCCCTATGTCCTGCCATCTGCCGGAGTAGGGCATTACTGCCGAGCGAGAGGAGCGCTCCATTATGGCATAGTCTATGCTGATACTGGGCAGTTTCTCGTAGTCATTCAGAAGCTCCTCATAGCTGTGCATATATCTGGCTATCTCGGGGGCATGAGTTTTGAACTCTTCCATGAGCACAGAAGGAGAAAAGAGGAAGATGCCTGAGTTCCAGAAACAGCCCTCTTTTATTAGTCGCTCTGCCTTCTCCCGAGAGGGCTTCTCAATGAATTTCTCTACTCTGTAGCCGGTGCTCAGAGGTTCGCCAGGCTTTATATACCCATAGCCGGTAGCGGGATACCTTGGATTGATTCCGAAGGTTACAAGGTGCTCTTTTGCAAGAGTCTCTGCTTTTGCAACCACATCAAAAAAATCACGGCTCAGAACATGGTCGCTGGGCATGGCGAGGAAGCTTTTATCTCCATAATTCTCGGCAATGAAGAGCGAGGCTAAAGCTATTGCAGGAGCGGTGTTTTTTCTATGGGGCTCCAGAATTATATTATCCTCAGATACAATATCGCCGATTTCATCTCTCACATTAAAGAGGTGCTCTCTGTTGGTGGCAACCACTATCTCGTCGGCATGCTCTTTTGCAAGTTCAGCAGTACTCCTGAGCAGGCTACTACTTCCATTCAGAGAGAGAAACTGCTTTGGATAAAGCTCTCTGCTCAGTGGCCAGAGCCTTGTTCCACATCCCCCTGCAAGTATAAGTGCTATCATGTTATTCATCCTCTATGTTCTAAATCGCAAAGAATGGATCAATCGTTGAGGGCAGGGATTACAATTGAGACTCTTTCCATTCTCAACCCCCATTGGGTGCATTATATTTCATGAAAACTTTACCTAGGTGAATTACTCTCTAACCGATTCAAAGGATGTAATGCGCTTCTATAGCCCAAGCTACCCCTGCCTGCCCTGTTATCATCGCAACGCTCAATTCAGGCAGGCTAAAGGAAGGATTCCACAAAGCTTCTGGATAGCCCGGTATACTTCTGTACCACATTTATGAAGATGTTTCTCTGCACAGAGCCGAGCATCACATAGGTGTCGGCAAAGTCTTCTCTGCTTTCGAGTTCCTTTATGATTAGCCTGATCTGAGCCTGGGAGAGCTTCCCTCCTTTGTAATCGAGGTGGCGTTTAATCTCCGCCAGGACGTTGATAAAGTACCCTAACCCGTGAGCCTTATCGCTGGAGATGTTCTTAACAGCACCGCAGCTCCTGCAGAAGGGATGAGGCTCCAGGAGACCGTTCAATGTGGGTAGCCACACCCTATCGTGAGAGGACCTGTGAATGTGAATCTTATCACCCATAGGCCTCCTCCCGCAGTCGTACGAGGGAATCTGTATCTACTTTTATCTCCTGATATATAAATGTAACTATATGGACAATGCATGCTTTTTTTCTACATTGAGAAAATCTACAAAAATATTTCTAAATAAGCGCTCAAAATGAAATAATTTTCACAATTTCAAATCATATTTAATACATTTTCACTTCAGAACAGATTCACAGGTAGCCTAACCCGCGGAGGCGCTCCTTAACCTTTTCTTCATCCTCCTCGCTCAGGGGGTACTCCTCTTCCTCGTCTCTGAGAAGCTCTTCCAGCACGAAGGTTATATACTCCTCAACGCTCTCAAACTCTCCGCTTTCTTTGACCCTCTTCTCTATCTCGGCGTAAAGCCTGTCTGGGATGTTCACACTAACCATGGAATCACCTATGCTCTTCAAAATAAAAAAGGAAAAGAGTTGCTCACTGCTTTCTTGTGTAGTAGTATGCTGCCGCTACGATTATTGCTAGAATGACCAGCGCTACTACCACCCACTTAACCCACGGCTTTCCTGGAGGCGCCACCGTAGGTGCAGGTGTAGTGGGTGCGGGTGTTACCGGCGCTGGCGTGGTCGGAGGTGGTGTTGTTGGAGGCGCCGTAGGCGGAGGTGTGGTTGGCGGTACTGTGGTTGGCGGTGCTGTGGGTGGCGCAGTAGTTGGAGGTGGAGCAACCTCCTCCTCACCAGCTATGGCAAAGTAGCTGAATCCTGGAGAGCGGGCCTTGTAGTAAACGTAGCTCGAATCCTCGCCTACCTTTGAGGTGGAAAGCTTTGTCCAGGTGCCGGAGTACCTGTACAAGGCTACATTCTCCTGGGCTATGCCCTTCTCCTCTAGCCACTCTTTAGGCACGCGGAAGGTGATGTCGGCGTAGCTTACCTGCTCTTCTTTAATTACTGTCGAAACATCGATGTAAGCTAAAACCTCGCCAGGGGCTGAGGGAAGCCCCACCGGCTTGGAAATGGTCCTGCCCTCAATGGTTACACCAGTTATCCAGTCCTCAGCGTTTATCGCAATCTGTGTGAAGTATATCTTACCATCTCTGGTTATATTGTAAACCTTGGTATCGCCGGGCTTTATGAAGTCTATTGTAATCTTAAACTTGTCTGGCGGAATGGTGCTCACGCCTGGGACAATAACACCAACAGGCGCTGACGGTGCGGCGATAACAGCACCTCCTATACCGTAAACACTGAAATGAGAGAGGTTTGCCCATACATAGTTGGCTGAGGTGTTAACCCCGGAAGCATACACAACTGTGCCATCCGCCAGAGTCTGCTGGGGAGGTGCAACCAGGCGAACCCAGCTACCGTTGGTGTATCTGAGAGGTCTCAGGCTGCTCTCGCTCACCCCTGGGGGTATCTTCGATTCGTTATAGTATATTCTGAAGTGTATGGTTACGTTGTCGTACCAGCTCGGGTCGCTAACATCTAAGGAGAAGTAAACATCTGGTATGGCTCCTGCCACACCGCTCAGGCTCATGGCTCCACTGGGCGGATTTACGCTGATGTTCACGGTTAGATTCACCGCAGGGGTGGAGCCGTTGGTGTATATAACCCACTCATAGCTGCCAACAAGTGTGGTGACAACGCCCGATGAGGCAGTGGTGTTTGGCGGAAGGGACGGGACTGGTACTGTTATCTGCCTTGGCAGGATTTCAAAGTTTACCGGCGTAGAGGCGAAGTAGGGTTTGCTGGAGTTTCCTGTGACAACATAGGCTACGGCGGTGTAGTTGCCGTCGAACATGTAAGTGGTATTCAGCTTTATGTTGTAGGTCTTATTTAAGGGAAGATTGCCAGAATGACCGTAGCCATAGCCATAGCCGAAGTTGTGGTAGCTGCCGGCGTTTTCATCATAACCATAGCCAAAACCGTAGCTCAGATTTCCGAAGTTGCCAGTGGTAGTAATCACAAGCTCATTGGAGGAAAGATTGCCGCTGATCACATTTCCGTTGAGGTCAATAAGAAAAGTTCTGTTTAGAGGTCCCGTGAGGTTGAGCATAATGTACTGCATAGGTACGTATTGATCAGGGCTTTTTAGCTCAACGGTTAAGTTAAACTCGATAATATCATTTGATGGGTTCAAAGGTTGCGCGGTAGTTTGAATGCCCTTAAGAGTTACCTTCACAGCTGCAGCAGGGCCAGATAGAATTAGAAGTAAAACGATAAGTGATGTTAACCCAATACTTGTAATAGTTCTATTTTTCAAATATCCCATAACACCCACATCCCATTTATGGGGTAGCGACGTCTCCTGTGTATATGCCTTTTATGTATTCGGTTATATATAAACCTTTCTTTATGTTTTTTAGAATTCTTGAGGGCAGGATTCTATCAAACTTCTGAGAGGTTTGTGTACTTCCTAACACAGAATATGAATATATTTCCCTGCACATTGCCTTTTGTAAAGTAGGTGTTGGCGAAACCTGCTTCTCCCACGCTTATGGTGCGTAGATATCCCCACGTTATCTGCAAAATTTTTTATGGTAACATGAAAATAAGAAGGATAAATTGAAGGATGAAGAAATTAACGGGTGGACATTAATACCCTATGTATTTTTAGATGAAAATTAGGAGCTTGTGGAGTACAACTTTCAATGCATGCGGATGAAGGAAAGTGGGTTTGTCGAATTTATCAGATTCGACCTTCACAGGAAGGGAAAGATTGAGGAAGACTCTCCCCACGTGCATATACGTCTTGAAAGTAAAAATCCACGCAGCGACGAAGAAGCAAGAGAAAAAATCGTCAAAATTATTAAATCTATACCACACCTCGAGAATGTGATAAGATGAAATTTAAAATTCACAAGAATAGGGTAGAGGAAGTGGTTGACTACAGCAAACTTTCAACCAGCGAACTTAAGATGAAGCTGAGGGAGCTTAAAGCAGAGCACGGGAAGGAGATGTCGCGAAATTACGACGACTCTCTCAGAGATGCCCTGGCTTTAAATGAGTATAGAATTATCAAGGAAGAGGTGTGGTGAGATTAAATATAGACGAGAGCCTCTCAAAAATATTCACACCAAAGCGTATAGCATTGTTCAACGCCATTACTGGAAGAGAGACCATTAAAAGTCTTGAAAAGAAGCTCAACAGAAATCCAAAGAGCATAGCCAGAGACATAGCTATTCTGGAAGACTTCGGTATAGTCAGAAAGAAAAAAAGAGGTAGAAGTAGAACTCGCTGTAAAGGAGATTGTGATTTCCAGGTGATGCCTAAGTTCCAATCTTCTCCATGATTTTAGCGAGGGTTGCCTTTATTCCGTCTATCTCCTCGTAAATTCTGGCAATATCCTGAGCGAGGTGGTCCTTAACCACCCTCCTGTTTTTCTCCCCCTCCTCCTTCAAAACCTCTATGGTCTCGTCCTGCTTGACAAGCATCTCGTCCTGCTTCTTAAGCATCGCTGAGGTGTCCGCCTTTACAGACCTTATCGCCTCTATGGTCTCGTCCTGCTTCGCTAGCATTGCCGAAGTGTCTCGCTTGATGTCGCCCAGCTCTCTCTTCATATCGTTCAGTATCTCAATACCCCTTTCCAGCTTTTCGTCTGTGGATTGAGAATAGGATGCCATCTTCAGAAGAATCTCCTTCACACCCCTTTCCTCCAAGCCCCCGAGCACATCCTCCCCCTTCCTCTCAAAGTCAGCAAAGGCACCTCTATATTCATCCCTTCTTTTTGTTATGCGCTCCACCTTAATGTAAGCAGGAGCCTCCCTCTCTATTACATCAATAAGCTTGTTTATGCTTTCCTCCTCACCTTCAAGTACTGCGACCACCTCCCCCGTTGGCAGGTTCTCAGCATAGCCGGTTACCCCCAAGAGGAGGGCATGCTTTTTGATAAAGCTCCTGAAACCTCCTCTCTGAACCCTTCCCTCTATAAGCAGGAAGTATCTCACCATAGCCATGCAAACTCCTTTCCCTGAGGACATATAAATCATTTTCGACTAATGCTGAAAAACAGCCTTTCAAAACAGCGGCGGAGCGTGCACCGCTAGGATAATAAGCTCCTCTTCGCCGCGAGGGACGAAGATGTAGTCACCCTCGCCTATGCGGAGCCACTCAGGGGGCTTTTTATATATTTCTATATGTGTTACGTTTTGAGCATTGTACATGGAGGTTGTTCTGAGGATTCCGGGGGATGTCGTGGAGAATCTTCGCCTGCCACCTGAGAATATAGAAGAAGAATTAAAAAGAGAGCTCGCCCTTGTATTGTATCAGAGGGGTATCCTGTCATCTGCAAAAGCCTGCAAGCTTGCGGGATTAACAAGGTGGGAATTCGAGGAGCTTCTGGGAAAGAGAAAAATCAGGAGGCATTATACGGAGATGGACTTAGAGGAAGACATTGAGTATGCAACCGGTGGTTTGTGATTCCTCTGTGCTCATCCATCTGGCAAAAATAGAGAGACTCCATCTCCTCAGAGATTTTTACGGGAGCGTTGCGATAACGCCTGCAGTGTGGAGGGAAGTGGTTGAGGAGGGGAAAGATAGAGAGGATGCCAGACTAATTAAAGAGGCTTTTGATGCCGGATGGATAGCTGTGGATTCACCGGCCAACAAACCCCTCGTCAAAATTCTGGAGAGGCACCTTCACCCAGGAGAGGCTGAAACAATCGCCCTGGCTGTGGAGAAGTCAGCCTTGGTTCTCCTGGATGAATCAGAAGGCAGGCGAGTTGCCGATATTTATGGACTGAGATAAACTGGGGTGGTAGGTATCTTACTCAAGGCTAAGCTGAAAGGAGTAATACCTTCCCTTAAAAAAGAGCTGGACGCGCTGAGACATAGAGCCGGGTTCTGGATAAGCGACGACCTATATAGTAAAGCTCTGAAGTTTGCAGGAGAAGAATGACAAAACAGCTCAAACATGCTCAAAAAAGCGGCGGGGAGTGCACCGCCAGGAGAACAAGCTCCTCTTCACCGGTGTTTTCAATCCCATGCTCCTCTCCCGGCGGGACGAAGATATAGTCACCCTCGCCTATGCCAACCCACTCCCCATTCACATAAGCTTTTCCCATACCCTTTAAAATATAGATGGAGTCCACCTCCTTTTCATGCAGGTGCACGCTGGCGGAGCTTCCAGGGGATATCTTCAGAATAGAAACGCTCACCTCAGAGTTGTTCTCGCTCGTTATGAGCTTCGCAATCTCTACTCCAGCGAACTTGGGGTGGGGCTCAAACCTGATATCAGC
>JGI24020J35080_1000655_pt1 | contig 23760 bp, 22 predicted proteins | sample Deesub1362A_J573_FD_35080 | JGI IMG/M metagenome (IMG submission 35080) | reverse complement strand
AATCTCAGCCCCTTAATCAGCAAAATAACCGACGCGGTGGGTAACCCGATAGTTCTTCCCTTTGACTTTAACTTCTATTTGGTGAAACTTCCCATCAGCCCNGTAATTTTTAGGTGTGTAGTAAAGGAGATAATAATTTTCCGTCGCTTCGCNGGCTTTTCTGAAGAGAAACTCAGGACTGGCTGAACTGGTAGTAATTCCCCCTGTCGCCTGANCAATCTCATTAAATGCGCCAAAAATATCTTCGGAATGTTCAATCATTCTGAGGCCGGGGATATACTCAGCTGGTTTAGTAAAAAAAAGAAAATCTAAGGATAAACGGAAAGCCCTAAATTAGCGGACTGGACTGCCGCTGTATTCCCTGACCTTCATCACTGTATTGGATAAGGTGCCGATTCCCTCTATCTGGACCTCCACCCTATCTCCGGGACTCATCGGGCCAATTCCGGCTGGCGTGCCCGTGGTGATTACATCCCCAGGATAAAGAGTCATTATGCGGGAAATGTATCTAACTAAGAAGGGAATGGGAAAAATAAAATTGCGAGTGTTGCCTGATTGACGTAGTTTTCCATTTAAAAAAGTCTTGATTTTCAAACGCGATGGATCCACATCAGTGGCGATACAAGGGCCCATGGGAGCAAAAGTATCAAATGACTTAGCCCGGGTAAACTGGATGTCTTTATCCTGAAGGTCGCGCGCTGTAACGTCATTAAAACAGGTATAACCCAGGATATAAGGGCTGACCTCCTCATCTTCGGAGAGATTTCGAGTTTTCTTCTTGATCACCACCGCCAGCTCACCTTCATAATCAACCCGGCGGGATTGCGGCGGATAAATAATAATATCATGTGGACCGATAATAGCCGAGGGCGGCTTGAGAAAAATCAGGGGCTCCTCAGGAAGAGGACGACCTCTTTCGCGGGCATGGTCAGCATAATTAGCTCCTACGGCGACTATTTTAGTTGGCTTAACTGGAGGCAATATTTTCACTTCAGCCAGAGGAATTGTGGCCGCTGCCAGACGGAAACGCCGGAAAATTGAACCCTGGATGGGTCTTAGTTTATCTCCTTCCAGAACCCCATATTGAATTTTCTTCTGATAGCGAAAACGAAAGATTTTCATCCTATTCTCCTTTTTTCTCCCGGACTATGGCTGACTTTTTACTTTCGTTGCCCTCCTGATCCACAGCGGTTAAATAATACTCATAAAAATAACCGGCGACTACTTGGGTATCGGTAAAGCTTAATTCGGAGATGGGTTGAGGAGTCAGCAACCGAAAATCCGTCTCATCCTCCCGGCGGCGCCAGATTTTATAACCGGCAACATCTTTTGCCGGGCTCGATTCCCAGCTTAAAGCTATTCCCTGCTGACTGCCGATGGCCACTATCCCAGAAGGAGGAGACGGGGGAAAAATATCCCGCACCTCCACCTTAATTTCCTTCGAATCATCTGTCTCGATAAAAGGCTCTTTTTCGTTAACAACAGCTCTAACCTTGTAAAAATAGGTCCGCCCAAATTCAAAATTTTTATCCTCATAGACCAATCCGGCAAGGGGACTTTTAGTTAAACGACTCCACTGGCCTTCCGTCTCCCGCCGGTAAACATGATAGCCTTTTACAGGAGAGCCATCGGTCTTAAGAAGAAAGCCATCTGGCGCAGTCCACTTTAAAACTATAGCCTCTTCCTTTACTTCTGCCCTGAGAGGTCCAGGAGGTTGGGGAAGATTCTGAGGAGTAATGGTCACTAATGGAGAAAATAGTGATTTTTTCTGACGCTTATCCAGAAGACGAAGGGAAAAAATATATTTTTGCTGAAAAGATTCCGGGCTGCTGAGGTCGAACTTCCACTGGCCTTTTATCAGCTCCGCCGACTTTTCCACCATTATATGGGATTTAATTTCGGCTTTTTTTTCAAAATCTGCCGGTTTTAGTTCAGAAGCTGGTGATTGACTTTCGTCCCCGCCGCTTTTAGCCAGCCAGATTTCAATGGTTAATGGAAAATCCATGGGGGTGCNGTCGGTGTAAACAGGTTTGAACTCCCACTCCAGGTAGAGGGCGGCTCCCCGTTGAAAACCGGTCACCTGTTTTATTTCCTGGGGAAGGCGGATCAGCGGTGCCTGGAGAGGGCCTTTTTTCCCGCACCCGGTAATAAAAAAGACCAATAGAAAAAGAAATGAAAAAAAGACCTGGAAAAAACGCTTATCCATTAAAACTACAGAATAAATCGGCTGAGATCCTCATCCTTAAGGATATCCTGNAGATGTTCCTGGACATAGTCACGATCAATGACAATCTTTTTCCCTTTAAGATTGGTAGCTTCAAAAGATATATCCTCCATTACTTTTTCCATGACCGTATGGAGACGCCGCGCGCCGATATTCTCGGCGATTCCATTAACTCGCTCGGCGATCTCGGCTATTTCCTGGATGGCATCTTCAGTAAATTCAATCTCCACTCCCTCAGTCGCCAATAGAGCTTTATATTGTTTTACCAGAGCATTCTCTGGTTCAGTCAAAATCCGGACAAAATCCTCTCGGGTAAGAGGGGTTAACTCAACTCTTATAGGAAACCGCCCCTGAAGCTCGGGAATCAGATCAGAGGGTTTGGAGACATGAAAAGCACCGGCCCCGATAAACAGAATATGATCAGTGCGCACCAGACCGTACCGGGTATTAACGGTGGTACCTTCAATAATCGGCAGCAGGTCACGCTGGACGCCTTCCCGGCTGACATCAGGCCCGTGACCGGATTCCCGCCCGGCGATTTTATCCACTTCGTCCAGGAAAATTATGCCCGATTGCTCGACTCGCTGAATGGCTAATTTGGCCACCTGATCCATATCAATCAACCTTTTCTGTTCCTCCTGCAATAGGTATTCNCGGGCTTCTTTGAGCTTCATTTTCCGCCGTTTGGTTTTTCCACCGAGAAAACCCGGGATGATTTCCTGGATGTGAATGCCGATTTCCTCTACTCCGGCATTGGAAAAAATCTCCAGCGGAGGAAAATTGACTTCTTTGACTTCCACCTCGACTGTTCTTTCATCCAGGAGTCCGGCTCTTAACTGCTCCCGAAGCTTTTCGCGGGTCTGCTGGAAACGTTCCAGTTCTTCTGGCTGGTCAAGGGGTGGTCTTCGCCTGGTAACTGGTAGAAGAAGGTCGAGTAGTCTTTCCTCAACGTTTTTCTCGGCCTTGGNTTTAACCTCTTTAACTTTCTCATTGCGGACCATATCCACGGCAATCCGNACCAGATCCCTGATCATTGATTCCACATCCCGACCCACATAACCCACTTCGGTGAATTTACTGGCTTCGATCTTCAGAAAAGGAGAAGAGGTTAATTTGGCCAGGCGTCGGGAAATTTCTGTTTTTCCCACACCNGTGGGCCCGATCATCAGGATGTTCTTGGGAGCTATCTCTTCGGCCAGTTCAGGGGGGAGTTTCTGCCGGCGATACCGGTTGCGCAGGGCNATGGCCACCGCCTTTTTGGCTTCGCGCTGACCGATTATATATTTGTCCAGTTCATTAACTATTTCCTGGGGAGTCAGCTCCTGGTCTTTTTCTNCGAATTTATTCTCCAGTTTTTGGGGTAAGCTGATCGGCATTTATAACACCTCAAGGACAATATTCTCATTTGTATATATACAGATTTCCGCGGCGATCTGGAGGGCCTCACGGGCAATTTCAGCCGCACTGAGGTTGGTGTGGCGTAGGAGTGCCCGGGCTGCCGCCAGGGCATAAGCACCGCCGGAGCCGATGGCGATGATGCCGTCATCAGGCTCAATCACATCGCCGGTGCCGGAGATGAGAAAGGAACGTTCTTCATCCGCCACGATGAGGAGGGCCTCCAGTCGACGCAGAGCTTTGTCCATCCGCCAGTCCTTGGCCAACTCGATGGCGGCGCGGGCTAAATTGCCCCGGTATTCCTCCAGCTTGGCTTCAAAGCGGGAAAAAAGAGCAAAGGCATCGGAAGTTGCCCCGGAAAAGCCNGCCAGGACCTGGTCACGATGAAGTCGCCTGATTTTATTGGCTTTGCTTTTAAGAACGGTCTGCCCTAGGGTTACCTGGCCATCTCCGGCNATGGCCACCTGACCATTATGCCGGATACAGAGAATTGTTGTTGACTTGGTCACCGGGAACTCCTTTTAAATCTCCTTGATTTATAAATAATAAATCAATATTCTTGCCAAGTAAAGTCATCCAGAGGTAAGAGGGAGAGGCTTTGTCTCGAAAGCGGGAAAAACTGATCTTTTTAAAATTTTTATTTGCCTCATCCAAGTTTATTCCTAATTTAATTTATATTTTTGGTTCATCACACCTTTGAGGATTTATGATTGACTCACAAATTGCCTCTGACATTTTTTTTAGAAGATCTGATAACATTTTATATTGTGTCTGACCCTTTTTCATCTTAGCAAAATATTATCGGAGACCATTAACTGGCTATCTTCAAATCCAGGTGATCATTAGGAGGATGAACTATATATTTAGTTGGCTTATATCTGGCTCAAAATCAGATGGCTTTGATTATCCGGGCAGGTAAAGTAATCAGGGCAGCCAATAACTCGAAAACCGCTTTGACTGTAATCCCTATCAAGCGAAAAGGCAGCAGAAGCAGCCAGATAATCGGGTAAAGAAGAAGGGCCAGCAAGGCCACCGGCCAGCAGAGAATAAATAAGATCAACCAGAGTAAAAATTTAACCATTCGTCTCTCTCCTCCTCGGGACTAATAATGCCTTGCCCTAGCTTTTCTTTCCGGGGCTTTCGGCTGCCAGTAATGTCAAAGTGGGCAGCTATCTTTTCTGACATTTTTAAAATAATCATTTTCATCTTCATCCTGCTTCCATTCTGATTCTCTGGAGAAAATCGTTACTCATCTAATATCTACGAATTTCCTCATAAATTTGTTCAAATCAAAAGGCAAATCAAGAGGCCAGGTGTCAGTTGTTTCGGGTTGTTTCTGATTAAAAACTATAGTATAAAAATAACTTAAGAATTTCAGCCATGGTTAAAGCGCTTGCTGTCCTGATTATCTTGCCTCTGGCTATTATCGCCACTTCTTTTCTCCTTTACTTTTTAACCAAATCCAGTTCAAAAAAGGATAAATAGAATTGGAGCTCTATGATAAATTAACCCATCCGCTGGCCTTTGTAATTTTTATCTTAACCCTCTTCTTGCCCATCCTTATCGGTTTTCTGACCCTCCGCCGGACGAAAAATCAATCTGATTTCTTCATCGGTGGCCGGATGATGGACAAATTCGTGGTGGCCCTTTCGGCTGTCTCCTCGGGCCGTTCCTCCTGGCTCGTCTTGGGAGTCAGCGGCATGGCTTACACTCTTGGCGTTGGAGCAGTCTGGGCTGTTGTCGGCTATATAACAGTTGAAATGTTCCAGTTCATCTATATCGGCCGGAAACTCCGCCAGGCCACTGAATCCTATCAATCGCTGACTCTGCTTGACTATTTTGAATCACGGTTCAATGATAAACAACAATTGATCCGTCTGGTCGGTTCAATCATCATCACCATCTTCATTGTGGCCTATGTGGCCGCTCAGTTCAATGCCGGGGCTAAATCCCTAAGCACCGCTCTGGATGTGCCGTTTCTGCCGGCCCTCCTTATTTCAGCCCTCCTCATCCTGGTTTATATGGTCATGGGCGGTTATATCGCCGTGGCTTACAACGATGTTGTCCGGGCAATTATCCTCATCATCGGTCTGGTCATATTTCCGGCTTACGGATTGGCTAAAGTAGGTGGCCTCTCGGCTCTCCTGCAGACGCTGGCCCAATTGAACCCCGCCTCTATCGACCCTCTTTCTCTGGGATGGGGAGCCATTATCGGCTTTATCGGCATTGGTCTGGGCTCCCCCGGACAACCTCATATTGTCGTTCGTTACATGTCGATTGACGACGAAGATAAACTCCGCCTTTCAGCTATTATCGGAACTTTCTGGAATGTTGTCCTCGGCTGGGGGGCTGTCTTTATCGGCTTACTGGGTCGGTATTTTGTTCCCTCCCCAGAAAAATTGCCCAATCATGATCCGGAAATGATCTATCTGGTGCTTTCCAGCGAATTCTTCAGTCCACTTCTCTACGGATTAATAATCGGTGGTATCTTTGCCGCCATTCTCTCCACAGCTGATTCTCAACTCCTGGTTGTAGCCAGTACTTTCGTCCGGGATCTCTACGAAAAAACATTTAAAAAATCAACGGTTATTGATGAAAAAACAAAATTAAAATTGAGCCGCTGGGTAGTTTTCTTCTCCGGTCTTCTGGCGGTGCTTTTAGCCTGGATAGCCCAGGATCTGGTTTTCTGGTTGGTGCTTTTCGCCTGGGGAGGATTAGGCGCTGCTTTCGGCACAGCCCTCATCTTTTCCCTCTACTGGCGCAAAACCACCCGGGCGGGCATCCTCGCCGGTATGATTACCGGCACAATCGTGGTTATTGCCTGGAAACTTTTTCTCAAGAAACCAACCGGTCTCTATGAATTAATTCCGGCCTTTGCTCTTGCCTGCCTGGCCATCTGGGCGGTCAGCCTTTTCTCCAGGGTGCCCGCTTCGAAGACTTGACAAATTTCTATCGGATTTTTATCTTTTTGGATTGGGGGATGGAAGAAACCAATCCCCTGAAACACTCCTCTTAAGTTTTCATTTAATCTTACTTTTCCTTTAGTTCTGCCGACTGAAAGGAGGTGGGATTAAGTGAAAGCTTTGATCATTGCTGCCGGAGAAGGCTCCCGGTTAAAGCCTTTTTATTCTCCCAAACCCCTGACTCCTCTTTTCGGTTTAAGCCTGCTGGAACATATTATTCTCCGGGCTAAAGAAGCGGGCATTACCGAGTTTATCATTGTGGTTGGTCACCAAGCCGAGCAAATCATCAAAAAAGTCGGCCATGGTGAAAGATACGGAGTGAAGATCGACTACATTTACAACCCTGATTGGAAAAAAGGTAATGGCTCTTCGGTTTATGCCGCCCGGGAAAAAATAAAAGAACCATTTGTTCTCCTTATGAGTGATCATTTATTTGATGAAAAAATTCTAAAAAAATTGAATAATTTTTATCCCAACGGTCGATGCTATCTGTGCATCGATCGCAATTATAACGGCGAGCATATTAATCCTGAGGACGCCACCAAAGTTACTCTAAATCATGAGCCGACGATTATTGACCTGGGGAAAAACCTGCCTGAATATAATGCCATTGACACCGGAATCTTTCTCTGTTCGCCAGTGATTTTTTCCGCTTTAAAGAAAAGTATTGCTCAGGGAGATTATACTCTGAGTGGAGGTGCCCGCCTTCTGGCCCGGCAGGGAAAACTCAAAGCGGTGGACATTACGGGGCACTTCTGGATAGATGTGGATGACGTGGCGGCCCTCCGGAAAGCCAGGAAAATGCTCCTCCAAAACCTGGACAAGCCCACCGACGGCCCTATTTCCCGGTTAATCAACCGCAAAATCTCGCGCTTCATCACCACCTGGTTATGTAAGTGGCGTTTTCATCCTAATACCGTGACCATTTTCAGCTTCATTCTCGCTATGGTGGCCAGCGCCCTCTTTTTCCTGGGTAAAAAAGAGCTTATTCTGGCTGGAGGCATTTTGACCCAATTAGCCTCGATCATTGATGGTTGTGATGGTGAAATTGCCCGTCTTCAATTCAAGAGAAGTAAATTCGGTGAACTTCTGGACCGGACACTCGACCGCTATGGCGACGCCTTTATAATTATTGGGCTCACTCACGCTGTCTTTCTGGCTCTGCGTAATGAGTGGGTCTGGTTTGTAGGACTAATGGCTCTTCTGGGTAGCTTTATGAACAGCTACACCGCCCTTCATTATGATAAAATACTACTTCTTAAACACACGAGAAACCAGACATCCTTCCGGTTCGGCCGCGATATTCGCCTTTTTATTATTTTTCTGGCTGCGCTGGTTAACCAGCTAGGTCTGGCTCTTGGGCTGCTGGCNGTCATCACTAATGGCGAAAGCATTAGACGATTGGTCATTCTCAGTCATGAATACCAGAGTGTTTGAGCAATTGTCGCAGGAAATCCTTGATATAATGAGCCGTTCTCCTGTTCCGGAAGACCTGCCCCACGCCCTTAATACCAAAGAATGGGTGAAGCGACTCTTTCCAGCGGCGGACTACATGCTGCAATTAGCTGCCCTCGCCCATGACCTGGAAAGGGCTCTTCCCCAGAAAAAAGTAAAAAAAGAAAAATATCCTGATTACGAAAGCTTCAAGCAAGCTCATGCCCAAAACAGCGCCCGCCTGCTGGAACAAATTATTTCCGGAGCTGATCTCTCTTCCCGAGAAAAGGAACAAATCTTCTTTCTGGTTAAGCACCATGAATTCGGCCACAAGGATCATCCGGAGACTCTGCTTCTTCGCGATGCTGACGCTCTCTCTTTTTTTGAAATAAATCTACTTTACTTTGCCAGCCGCCACAAGGAGGAAGAAACTCTGGCCAGAGTAAAATGGGGTTACTGTCGTCTTTCNGAGAGAGCCAAACCCTATCTGGCCCGGCTGGCTCGTCGGCAGCAGCCTCTTCTTGTCTGGCTCAAAAAGATTAATACCCCCATATTAAAGATATACGTTTAATTCACCAGGCGGTTAAGCCCGAACCGCTCGTTAAACGNTCGTTAAAAAAATTTCTTTTTCTACTTGACATACCCTTGGGGGGTATGGTATTAATATTTCCTCGATTAATTTTATAAATTTGATAGAGAGAATAAATATGACTACTCACGAAGAAGAATTAACCCGCTTAAAAAGGATAGAAGGACAAATTAGAGGTATTCAGAAAATGATCGAAGAGAAAAGATATTGTATTGATATACTGATTCAATTGTCCTCGATTGTTGGGGCCATAAAAGCCGTCGAAGAAAACATTCTGGAAAGGCATCTCCGCAATTGCGTCAAAACTTCCTTTCTGGAAGGCGATCCTGAAGAAAAAAACAAAAAAATCGAAGAAGTAATAGATGTACTGCGCAAATTCCGCCGGTATTAATTAAATCAATCTAAAAATTAAGGAGAGATCATGAGCTATTATTTTCACAAAAAGATCAGAGGTAACTTCGAGGACGTTCTCCAGCAGACCNCAACTGCTCTGGCAATTGAAGGATTTGGGGTTTTAACTGAAATTGATGTTCAGGCAACACTGAAAAAAAAGCTCAATGTTGACTTTCGGCCTTACCGCATCCTGGGGGCCTGTCATCCTCAAAGTGCCTATCAAGCTCTTCAACTGGAAGACAAAATCGGTCTTCTTCTCCCCTGTAATCTTATTGTCCAGGAAGTAGAAAAAAATTTAATTGAAGTAGCCATTCTTGACCCCTTCCAGACTATGCAGGTAGTCAATCAACCGGCATTAATTCCTTTGGCCAAAGAAATCACTGAAAAACTTCACCGTGTTCTTGAGAAAATCTAACGATGTCCACTGCTCTCATTTCCGGAAGCCCCGCACCCAAAAAGTTGCTCCAACCTATAGTTTTCATCTCTGGTAAGGAAAAAACTCGTGGTATCTCGGGGGAAAGACAATGAAAAAGAAAACAGAGGCTGCACGCCTCACCTTCCCTATTACCGGGATGAGTTGTGCCAGTTGTGCGGCCAACATCCAGCGCACCCTGGCCAGCCTCTCCGGAGTAAAGGAAGCTCAGGTTAATTTCGCCGCCAATAAAGCCATCATTACCTTTGAACCAACATTAATTAAGCCGGTGGATTTAGTTGAATCAATCCGGCAACTGGGCTATGACGTGGGCACCGACCGGGTGGAATTTCTCATCCAGGGAATGCACTGCGCCGCCTGCCAGAGAAAGATCGAGGAGACCCTCCTCCAGGCGGAAGGTGTCATCAAAGCAGTGGTTAATCTTGCTTCCAGCCGAGCCACGGTTGATTACATCGCCAACCAAACCTCGCCGTCCCGATTGAAGAAAATTATTAAAGACCTGGGTTATGAAGCCACCGAAATATCTTCCCAGGACATGCAGGCAGAAACTTCCGACCAGATTTTCCAGAAAGAATACCAGAGCTTAAAGAAAAGATTCCTGGTAGGAGCCCTCCTCGGCCTTCTCATCTTTCTGGGTAGTTCAAAAAATCTTTTTCCCTGGATACCTTCTTTTCTAGGCAACTTTTTTATTCTCTGGCTGCTGGCCACACCGGTCCAATTTATAATCGGCTGGCCTTTTTACAAAGGAGCTTGGACTGCCTTCCGTCACCGTAATGCTGATATGAATACTTTGATCGCCCTCGGAACTTCAGCGGCTTATTTCTTCTCAGTGGTGGTCACTTTATTTCCGGAAGTCATTCAGAGAGGCGGTCTAAAAGCCCATGTCTATTTTGACACCTCGGCCCTGATTATTGTGCTTATTCTGCTCGGTCGTCTACTCGAAGCCCGGGCGAAAGGCCGAACTTCAGAGGCGATCAAGAAACTGGCCAGGCTCCAGCCCACCACCGCTACGGTCATTAGAAATGGGCAGGAAATCCAGATCCCCGTGGAAGAAGTCAGGGCAGGTGACCTTCTCCTGGTGAAGCCGGGTGAAAGAATTCCTGTCGACGGTACGGTTAAGGAAGGTCAATCTACAGTGGATGAATCAATGATCACCGGCGAAAGTTTCCCAGTGAAGAAAAAGCCCGGGGATGAAGTTATCGGAGCGACTATTAACCAAACAGGTAGCTTCAAGTTCATAGCCACTAAAGTAGGTNAGGAGACCATGCTGGCGCAAATTATTAAACTTGTTCAAGAAGCCCAGAGTTCCCGGGCCCCGATTCAACGTCTAGCCGACTTAATCAGCGGCTATTTTGTGCCGATTGTTATTTCTCTGGCTATTTTAACCTTCATTATCTGGTTTGATTTCGGCCCTGAGCCTTCCCTTACTCGGGCTCTCCTCAACTTCGTGGCTGTTTTAATTATTGCCTGCCCTTGTGCTCTGGGCCTGGCGACACCCACGGCCATTATGGTGGGCACCGGCCGGGGGGCTGAAGCCGGCATCTTAATTAAAGGCGGTGAGATTCTGGAAACAGCCCACCGCCTCCAGGTCATTGTTTTCGACAAAACCGGCACTATCACCAAGGGGCATCCAGAAGTGGTCGCCATCATCCCCAAGGAACCCTTTTCGGCAGAAGAACTCCTTTTTTACGCTGCTTCAGCCGAACGACATTCAGAACATCCTTTAGGCGAAGCTATCTTAAAAAAAGCAGCTGCCCTCAATCTTTCTCTGGTAGAGCCAGAGGCTTTCCAGGCCAAGAAAGGACGAGGGATTAAANCCCAGGTAGATGGTCAAAATGTCCTTGTGGGCAATTTCAAGTTTATGGATGAAAACAAAATCGACACCAACTCGATCAGCCAGCCAGCAGCCCGGCTGGCCAGCGAAGGAAAAACTCCCGTTCTGGTGGCCGTTAACAACCAATTGGCCGGCCTGATCGCTATAGCTGATCCCCTTAAAGANACTTCCCCGCCGGCCTTAAAAAAATTGAAGAAAATGGGGCTCAAATTGATGATGCTCACCGGAGATAATTCTAGAACGGCCACAGCCATTGCCCGCCAGGTGGGCCTGGACGGTGTTGAGGCGGAACTTTTACCGGCAGACAAGGTCGCCGTCATCAAAAAACTCCAGCAGCAAGGGTTAAAAGTAGGCATGGTCGGCGACGGTATTAATGATGCTCCGGCTCTGGCTCAGGCCGATGTCGGCATCGCCCTCGGCTCAGGGACGGATATTGCTATCGAAGCTTCGGATATCACTCTAATTAGAGATGATCTCTGGGGGGTAGCTCACGCTCTGGAACTAAGCCAAAAAACCATCCGGACCATAAAACAAAATCTCTTCTGGGCCTTTTTTTATAATACCATTGGTATCCCTATTGCAGCGGGAGTTCTTTATCCCTTCTTTGGCCTTCTCTTGAATCCTATTCTCGCTTCAGCAGCTATGGCTTTCAGCTCTGTCTCGGTAGTCAGTAATTCTCTTCGTCTGCGCCGTCTGAAATTAAAAAAAGAGGTCAATTGAAATGAGCACCAAAATCATTGTTACTTTAGCCGGACTTTTCCTCATCGCTTTGGTCAACTGGTATTTTTTCGGAGGGCGGAGAAAAAAATCACCGGGTTTATCTGCTTCGGGAAACCACTCCAAGAAGAAAGACTGAGAGGAAAAAATGAACATCAAAAAATTTCTAACTCCTCGATTATCTCAAAAAAGGCAAGAAATTATCCGCCAACAAAGGAAGCCCGGTAGTCAAAATAGCTCCTTACCAAGAAATCTCATTCTCTGCTTAACCAGCCTATTGACTAAATTAGCTGTTTATCAGCCAAAGAAAAATTGGCCATTTTTTAGGGAAACCAACAGAAACAACTCCTTCACTCCGAGGCTTTTCTATTATCATTGGCCTCGCCAGTTCTCCGCCTGAAAGGAGAATTTATCAATGTTGACCATAATATCCGTTCCTTATTTTAGGAATAAATCCTACTTAATATATAAATTCAATAGAGGTTAACCATGAAAACATCGGTCATTTATCTTAATCTGGTTCTCTTTGTTTTCTTACTACCCTTTATGGCGTTTTCAGATTCAATGAACAATCGGAGTGAATACCTGGAGTTGAAGGAGTTAATCAAGGCAGCCTTAGACGAAAATCTCTCTTTAAAAGCCGTCGATAAAAGGCTCGACTCAACTGCACTGAGCATTTCTGTAGCCGGCATCTTGCCTGACCCTCAGTTAAGTCTGGGATTAATCAATCTGCCTGTGGGAACTTTCGCCTTTGACCAGGAGCCGATGACGGGAAAGGTTGTCTCTCTGAAACAGAAATTACCCTTCCCGGGCAAATTATCTCTGGCCATAGACATAGCCCGGCAGCAATTTCTGGCTCTCCAATATCAACAAGAAGAATTTCGTCATCAGATTGTCTTTAAGATAAAGACCCTTTACGCCCAACTCTACGCGGTTGACCGCACTCTGGAAGTAATTGAAAAAAACAAAGCCCTCCTCCGGCAGCTACTACGGAGTGCAGAAATTAAATATGCTACCGGTGCAGGCCTCCAGCAGGACATTCTCCAAATACAGGTTGAGTTACTCAAAATAGAGGACACCCTCCTGGAGTGGCAAGAAAAAAGGAACCTTCTCACCGCTGAAATCAATAGCATTTTAAACCGCTCGCCCCGCCAGCCTCTTAAAAAGACCCCAGTTAAACTTCCGCCTGACGAAAGACCCTGGCCACCGCTGAACTCTCAAACACTGGAATCTTCCCAGCCTCTCCTTCTGGCTTATAAGGAAAAAATAAGGCAACTGGAAAAAGATATCGCCCTGGCCAGAAAAAATCTCTGGCCCGATTTAATGGTCGGCCTCTCCTACAATCAACGCAGTCGACTTAAAACCGGCCAGCAGTTACCCGACTTTTACTCGGCGACCATCTCTCTGGAAATTCCTGTTTTTGGCTGGAGGAAACAGAAATCTATTATCGCCCAAAAATCTTATCAACTGGAAGCCCTGCAAAAAGAGTATCAACAACTGGTCAATGAACTTCTGGCCCAGGCAGAAAAAGCCCGTTTGAAAAAAGAGCGGTATCGCCAACAGATCGAACTTTACCAGCATGGCCTTCTCCTCCAGGCGAAACAAGCCCTGTTTTCGGCTCAAGCCGCTTATCAGACAGGCAAGGTCGACCTCCAGACGGTTTTGAACAGCTGGCTGAAACTCCAGAATTATGAAATGAACTACTACCAGGGATGGGCCAGGTATTTTGCTGCCCTGGCTGAGCTTGAATATCTCCTGGGCCTGACCTCATTGCCCAGCAAGGCAACTTCTCCAAATAAAAATCAGAATCGAGCTTCAACCTCTTCTCCTAAGGAGGAAAAAAAATGAAATTCAAAACGATCATTATATTTTTTCTCGGCCTGGCCATAGGTGCCCTCGGCCTTTATTTATCTACAGCCAAACAATCCCCATCTCCTCTGACCACCACTGGAGAAACTCAACAATTATATTCCTGCGGGATGCATCCGGAAGTAATCTCCGATAAACCAGGTAACTGCCCTATTTGCGGAATGAAATTAACCCCTCTCCAACGGGTTTCATCCACTGAGAAAACAACTCCCGGCAAAAAGAAAGGCAAGATTCTCTACTGGCGGGCTCCCATGGACCCCACTGAAATCTACGACCGTCCAGGAAAATCAAAAATGGGCATGGATCTAATCCCTGTCTACGAGGGTGAAGAAGGCGCCGGAGCGGGAATAATTACCATTGATGGAACCATCCAGCAGAACATGAATCTCCGCTTAGCCCGGGTCGAAAAGANACCTCTGCACCGCACGATCAGAGCTTTCGGCAAGGTGGTTTTTGCCCAGGATAGAGAATATACTCTGACCACTAAAATCTCCGGTTGGGTAGAAAAACTTTATGTCAATACCGAGGGCGAATCAGTCCGCCTGGGACAACCTCTCCTGGAAATATACTCTCCAGATTTAGTTACTACCCAGGAAGAACTCCTGATGGCCCTTCAAAATTATGAACAACTCTCCAACAGCCCTCTTCCTGAGGTTCGCCAACAGGCCAAACAACTCATTGATCTTACCCGACAAAGACTCAAACTCTGGGACATATCTGAGCGGGAAATCGCCAGAATCATTGAATCCGGTCAGCCTTTCCGAACCATCACCTTGAGGGCTCAGGCAAGCGGGGTAGTGACCCACAAAGCGATCAAGGAAGGAGACAGGGTTTCTCCCGGAAAACCACTCCTCCATCTGGCAGCCCTGGACAAAGTCTGGGTGGAGGCCACAGTTTATGAATCAGAATTCTCCCTCCTCCGGGAAGGACAAAAAGCAGTCATCAAGCTCGACCATCTTCCCGATGTAACCCTCCAGGGCCGGGTGGCCTTTATTTATCCTTTCCTCGACTCATCGGCCAGAGCAGGCCGGGTTCGCCTTGTCTTTAACAACCCGGACTACATACTCAAACCGGGCATGGATACGGTGGTTACCATTCAGGCAGCCATCAGCCAATCATCTCTGGCGGTGCCTAGTGAAGCAGTTATCCGTTCGGGCACAAGAAATATTATCTTTGTGGCCCACGATGACGGTAAATTCGAACCAAGAGAAGTCAAAATCGGGTTTGAAACCGACGACGGTTATCTCCAGGTGCTCTCCGGGCTCCTGGAAAACGAAGAAATTGTTGTCTCAGGACAATTCCTCCTGGATTCGGAAAGCCGCACGCGGGAGGCCATCGCCAAGCTGAGAGCCCAACAAAAAGCGAAAAAGAGCCCGCCAAAGCCCTTTGCGGAAGAAAAGATTTCCTCCACCCCACCGGAGAAAAAGAAGACCAAATCGACTAAAGTCTCTTCTCAGCCAGTTAAAACCCGGCCAAAAGGCTCTCCGCCGGAAAAGGCTCAAGCCCCAAACATTCTGGACAAGCTTTATACCTGTTCCATGCACCCTGAATTTCTAACCACCAATCCTGAGGCTCGTTGTCCTGAATGCGGGATGAAACTGATTCCGGCCCTTCAGATTAAAGAAAAAATCCATCTCGAAGCAGCTGAGTTTTACACTTGTGAAATGCACCCCGAATTTCTGACCACCAATCCGGACGCCCGCTGTCCAGAATGCGGGATGAAGTTGAAAAAAGTCAATCAGAAGTGAGGGAGCCCATGTTAACCAAAATCATTGAAGCTTCGGTCAACAATCGCTTTGTAATCCTTTTCGGACTGGTCATCCTTGTTCTAGCCGGCATTTATGCTCTCCAAACCACCCCGGTTGACGCCATCCCTGATTTAAGCGACGTTCAGGTGATTATNTATACTGAATTTCCCGGTCAGAGCCCCAGCGTCGTCGAAGACCAAATNACCTANCCTNTGACCTCNGCTATGCTGGCTGTGCCCTATGCCAAGGTTGTGAGAGGGTATTCTTTTTTTGGGTTTTCTCTAGTTTACATCATTTTCGAAGACGGCACTGACCTTTACTGGGCCCGCAGTCGAGTGTTGGAGTATCTCAATTCTGCCGCCGGTCGGCTTCCCCAAGGAGTAACCCCTCAGCTTGGCCCCGATGCTACTGGTGTGGGCTGGGTCTTCGAATATGTCCTTGATGGGGGGCAAAAATACGACCTCCAACAGCTTCGTTCCATTCAGGACTGGTACTTACGCTATGAGTTGGCTAGTGTTCCTGGAGTAAGTGAAGTGGCTTCCATCGGCGGCTTCGTCAAGCAATACCAAGTGGAAGTCGACCCCTTAAAACTTCAGGCTTATAATCTCTCCATTAACAAAATAAAAAAAGCCATTCTCCGCAGCAATCAGGATGTCGGTGGCCGACTCCTGGAGATAGGCGAAACAGAATTCATGGTCAGGGGCCTAGGCTATATCCAGTCAATCGACGATATTAAGAATATTCCGGTAGGTTTAGGGCCCAATAATGCCCCTCTTCTCCTTAAAGACGTGGCCCAGGTCCATCTAGGGCCNGAACTCCGTCGGGGAATTGCTGAATGGAACGGTCAGGGAGAAACCGTCGGCGGCATNATCATTATGCGCTCGGGAGAGAATGCCCTGGAGGTCATCAATCGAGTTAAAGCCAAGCTCGAAGAGCTGAAAAAGGGGTTACCGGAAGGAGTGACCATCAAAACCGCCTACGACCGCTCCGCCCTGATCAAGCGAGCTATTAATACCTTGAAAGAAAAACTGCTGGAGGAGACACTTGTGGTGGCGGCGGTCATTATCATCTTTCTGCTCCATTTGAGAAGTGCCCTGGTGGCTATCTTTATTCTACCCCTTGGAGTTCTGGCATCTTTTGTCATCATGCGCCTCCAAGGTCTAAACGCTAATATTATGTCTCTCGGAGGAATTGCCATTGCCATCGGAGCCATGGTTGATGCGGTGGTGGTCATGATTGAAAATGTCCACAAACATCTTGAAAGGAAAAGCCCTCAATCACCTCAAGAAAGATGGTCTCTGATTATCCGCGCTTCCAACGAAGTGGGGCCGGCTCTATTCTATTCTTTATTAATCATCACTCTTTCCTTCCTCCCCGTTTTCAGCCTCCAACAGCAAGAGGGACGTCTTTTCAAGCCACTGGCTTATACCAAAACTTACGCTATGGCGGCCTCAGCTTTTCTGGCCATAACTCTTGTCCCGGTTCTAATGGGCTATTTTATTCGGGGAAAAATCTGGCCGGAAAAAAAACATCCCCTCAGCCGGGTGCTTATCGGACTCTACCGGCCGGTCATTCGCTTCGTTCTCAAATATAAAATCCAGACTTTACTGGTAGCCATTTTGATACTGACGGCCACCATTTTTCCTTTAAACCGTTTGGGGTCAGAATTCATGCCGCCTTTAAATGAAGGTGACCTGCTCTACATGCCGACTACTCTGCCTGGAATCTCCATCACTAAAGCCAAAGAACTCCTCCAACAAACGGACAAAATCATCGCCAGCTTCCCGGAAGTAAAGTCGGTCTTTGGAAAAATAGGCCGGGCGGAAACAGCTACCGATCCAGCTCCTCTAACCATGATTGAAACGACCATCCAGCTCAAGGACAAGAAAGAGTGGCGTCCGGGAATGACCATGGAAAAATTAATTGAAGAGCTGGATCGCGCAGTTCAATTTCCCGGATTGACCAATGCCTGGACTATGCCCATAAAAACTAGAATCGACATGTTGAGTACCGGCATTAAAACCCCGGTCGGAGTGAAATTAATGGGACCAGACCTTGAAGTTCTCAGTTCTCTGGGAGAAAAAATCGAAGCGGTGCTGCGACAATTACCCGGCACAGCCAGTGTTATCGCCGAACGGGTGACTGGGGGAAATTATTTGGATATTAAGATTAACCGGGAAAAAGCNGCTCGCTACGGTCTGACTGTGGGAGATATTCAGGAAGTTATTATGACGGCTATCGGTGGGATGAATATTACTTCGACCGTTGAGGGACTGGAACGCTATCCCATTAACTTAAGATACAGCCGGGAACTTCGGGACAATCTTCCGGCTCTCAAGCGGGTCCTGATTCCCACCCCTACCGGGGCTCAAATCCCCCTTTCTCAAGTGGCCGAGCTGTCATTGAAAAAGGGCCCGGCGGTAATAAAGAGCGAAAATGCCCGGCGCACAGCCTGGCTGTATGTTGACCTACGAGATATCGACGTCGGTCGCTACGTCAAGGCGGCCCGCACCGCCGTGGATAAAGCCGTCTCCTTTCCTCCGGGTTATAGTCTTGTCTGGAGCGGCCAATTTGAATATATGCAGCGCGCCCAGCAAAGACTTAAACTCGTCGTTCCCCTCACTCTGATTATTATCTTCCTCCTCCTCTACTTCAATTTTAAAAACATAACCGAAAGCCTGATTATCATGTTATCTCTGCCTTTTGCCCTGGTGGGCGGCGTCTGGTTGATGTGGCTGAGCAATTACAACATGAGTGTGGCCGTGGGTGTGGGGTTTATTGCTCTGGCCGGGGTGGCGGCTGAAACCGGTGTGGTCATGCTCCTCTATCTGGATAATGCTTATAATGACCGCCTGCGGCGGGGNGAGATGAAGACTCTCAACGATCTAACCGCGGCCGTAATGCAAGGAGCAGTGGAAAGAGTCCGGCCCAAACTGATGACGGTGACCACCACCATTATGGGCCTTCTGCCCATCATGTGGGCTCATGGNGCCGGTTCCCAGGTGATGAAACGAATTGCCGCTCCCATGGTCGGCGGATTAGTCACCTCGGTTCTGTTAACTTTGGTCATCATTCCGGTGATTTATTTCTGGTGGAAAAGTCGCCGCTTTAAAAGCTGATTAAGCCTGAAAATCAGTTTTCCTCGGAAAGCTTAAGGAACGGCTTATCTCTTTCTAATTGAAAAGCTGAGAGTAAAATAAATAAGGACTCAGAGCAGAGCTATATCTTTTTCAACTGCTCTGGATCATCACTAAAACAGGCATTTGCTATGAGGGAAGCAACATCTCAGGAGAGTATTAAGTTACTGGTATAGCGGTCTAAGCCAATAAAGTGTCAATTGCCTTTCTAGATGGGAGTCAGTGATTCATCGTGAAAAGTCTCTGACACCAATCATGGACACAAATCATGAAAATCGGTAGAGACTTTTTTAACCAACAAGGAATCTCATCTATCGTCAACTCCGGNTGTTCAGTCTGGCGATGATCGACTAACTCTAAACGGAGCTGGTTATTTATATAATTAATTTTTTTTAATCCTAATTTCATCTTGATTTAATTTTCATCCAGTATTATTTTTCCGGCTTAAAAAATCAGGAGTTAAAAGAACAGGTAAATGACTAGAACAAGCGAAAGAAACTCACATCCTCTGAAACCAGCTAACGAACACAACCGATCCGGCCGCAATCAAGGACTTTCCTGTTTTAAGGAAAGAAAAGAGGGTTACCCATTCTCTCNCATTTTTCTTCAGAATAATAACACCATCAAAGGAGAAGGTGTCTCATGAAAAGCAAACATCTGCTGGTCGTATTAATTCTAATCCTACTTTCCACCTGGCCGACTCTTACAGCTGCCACTCCGGAATCATCCGCAGTCATGAAAGAGCACTCAACCAATCTCAATCATCTCCGCCAGGAAGCTCCGCGTGTTTTCATCGACTGTCGTCGCTGCGACCGCGACTATTTCCGGGAACAAATCACCTATGTCAATNATGTGCGGGACCGCAAGGACGCTGACATTCACGTCTTGATCACTGACCAACCTACCGGCAGTGGCGGGCGAGAATATACTTTAACTTTCATTGGCCTCAAGAAATTCGCTGGCCAACAACACACCCTCGTCTTTACTTCCGGCCCGACTGACACCTGGGATGAAATCCGCAAAGGTCAGGTGGAAGTCCTGGAACGAGGGCTTTTTCCTTTTCTCCTGGATACCCCGATTGTCAATTTCATCTACCTTGATTTCCGGGAACGCCTGGAACCCACGGCGGTGCGGGACCCCTGGAAATTCTGGGTCTTCAGTATCAGCTTCGACGGTAACTTTCAGGGAGAAGAAAGCCGGAAAAGTCATTCCCTGGAAGTAAATCTTTCAGCCAACAAGGTCACTCCCGACATTAAGATTCGGCTGGGGCTTTCCGGCGATTTCAATCGCCGAAAATACATATATCGGGACGAAACTATAAAAACAGCTTCTGACCAGAAGAATTTCACTGGAATGGTGGTCAAAAGTCTGGACGAGCATTTCTCTATCGGGGGCTGGGTGGAGGCCGAATCTTCTACCTACAGCAACCTGGATCTTTTTTTCAANATCGCTCCGGCCATAGAATTTAATGTTTTTCCCTACTCTGAATCCACCCGGCGGCAGCTCCGCTTTCTCTATAAAATCGGCTGGATTAGAAACAACTATATTGAAGAAACCATCTTCGGGAAACTTCAGGAAACTTTGTACAACGAATCACTAAGCGCCACTCTGGAAGTCAGAGAACCATGGGGAAGCATTTCTGCCTCCCTGGAAGGTTCTCATTATTTCCACGACTGGAAGAAAAACCGCCTGGAACTGCGGGGNTTTCTCTCCTTCCGCATTTTCCGGGGACTCTCGATGACGGTCAGAGGTCGCTTTGAAAGAATCCATGACCAGCTCTCCTTACCCCGTCGGGGAGCTTCTCTGGATGAAGTGTTGCTGCGGATTAAAGAATTGGAAACTTCCTACGATTATTCTTTTTCCATTGGCTTCCGCTATACTTTCGGTTCAGTTTACAGTAATGTCGTTAATCCCCGCTTTGGACGGATTAGATACCGGGGCTACTTCCGGTGATATAATAGAAACAAGATGAATCTAATCACCAGCTGAGCGGCGCCCGTCAAATATACTCAGAAGAAAAGCTGGAGGCAATAGATNGGGCTAAAGATCTCCCCCTCAAGGAGTAGGTTGGACGGGATGACCAAAAATGGTAAAACAATAGAAGCCAATAATATCTGGAGTCAAGCCGGAAGAAATTGGCAACTTTTGCCCNAAAGGAGAATTTTCAAAAATAAATGACACTCCAAATATAACTGGGAAAAGCTATGCGTGTTTTAATAATTGAAGATGACCGGAAAGTCGCTGGTTTTCTGGCCAGGGGATTGAAAGAAGAACAATACGCCGTAGATGTCTGCCGCGACGGTGAAGAAGCCNTTCAACTGGCCCAACTCTACGACTACGATGTTATCATCCTGGATATAATGCTGCCAAAAAAGGATGGTTTTACTGTCTGCCGCGAATTGCGGTCTAAAGGTATCTTTACACCCATTTTAATGCTCACCGCTAAAGATGCTTTAGAAGATAAAGTCAAAGGCCTCTCTGAAGGAGCCGATGATTATCTAACTAAACCTTTTTCTTTTGAAGAACTATTAGCCCGCATCAAAGCTCTCTTTCGGCGCTCTCAAGATTATAAGACCACTCTCCTTCAGGCTGAGGATCTGGTCCTCGACCCTCTCCGCCGGACAGTAAAACGGGGCNACCAGAAAATTGAACTCACTGGTAAAGAATTCGCTCTTCTGGAATATTTACTTAGAAACAAAGGCCGCATCATTTCACCCACCATGATTCTGGAGCATGTCTGGGATAAGGATTATTTCGGAGGGAGTAACGTGGTCAATGTCTATATCAATCATTTACGAGAAAAAATCGACCGGCCTTTTGCCAAAAAACTCATAAAAACCATCCGCGGCCAGGGATTCACCATTGATGAAAATTAAACGTTTCCATTCTCTAAGTTTCAAACTGACCTTATGGTACATCCTTATCCTTTTTGTCATCATTACCCTGGCCGGCTTTCTTCTCTACCAAGGATATAAAGAAAGAATGATTAATGACTTGGACAAACTCCTGCTGGAAATTGCTGATAAAACCCATGAAACCTGGTGGAGGAAAAGAGGAGTCACCTGGCTGGAGGCGATGCAGTCGATTGAGGAGCGTTATTCTTCTTATCCTCTTTTTATCCAACTTATTGAACTCCAACGAGAGAACCGCACCCAAATCAAAGAAATCATCAATCCTCCCAACACACCAAAGGATTATTTTCTTTTAAATCCTCCTCTTTATGCCCGCGCAGATAAGACGGATATTAATAATTTAATCTATTTAAACATTGAAAATCAGCAATTAAGTCCTTATCCAGTCAGGACACTCCTTTTCCCTGTCCGGGGTCCTCGCATCCTTCAGGTGGGCATCTCCACTGTGGAGATTCAAGAAGCTTTAAACGCTCTTATTTTAGTTATGGTCGGGGCCGGTTTACTCCTATTAGTGCTGGCTTCAGCTGGGGGCAGCATCATCATCCGCAAAGCACTCCATCCGGTGACAGAAGTAATTACCACGGCCAAAAAAATCACGGCTGACGATCTCTCTTTGCGCATTGAATCAAAAGAAAGGGCTGATGAAATCGGGGCTCTCGTGGAGACTTTTAATGAGATGATTGCTCGATTGGAACGCTCCGTCAAAAAAATCAAACAATTCTCGGGTGATGTCTCCCACGAACTGCGAACCCCTCTGACCATCATCAGAGGGGAGATTGAAGTTCTCCTGAGAAAGGAGCGAAAAAAAGAAGATTACATCCAAACTCTCCAAAGTGTTCTGGAAGAAGCCGCCAGAATGGAGAAAATTATTAATGACCTGCTCCTTCTCTCCCGGTTGGAAGCCATGGATCCGGCGCAATTCAAGCAGAAAGTAGATTTGGTGACTATAGCTTCCCGGGCAATTGCTCAACGGAAAGAATTAGCCACCCGAAAGGCACTCAGGATAATCACTGCTTTTTCTGACAACGGGTTAATTAAGGGCCATCCAGAACTTCTCGAACGTTTAGTACTTAATCTTCTGGATAATGCCATTCGCTATACTCCGAAAGGTGGAAAAATCACTCTGGGAGTAAAAGAGCAAAATAAGAAGATAGAATTTTATATCGCTGATAACGGCCTTGGTATTGAAGCCAAACATATTCCCTTTATTTTTGACCGCTTTTATGTAGCCGACCCTTCTCGCTCTAAGGAAACTGGTGGTGTAGGCTTGGGCCTGGCAATTGTTAAATGGATTGTCGATCTTCATGGAGCGGAGATCAAGGTTGAAAGCAAAGTAGATCAAGGCACTCAATTCACCATTTACTTTCCTCTTGATTAAAGAACATAATTTTGAAAAGGTGTCTTGAAAAGATGTCTTGAAAAGGTGTCAGATACCTAGTGAAAAGTGTCAGACACTTAAAATTGGACACCTAAAATTAAGGCGTTCATCTCCCCAATGCAGAGAAAAGTCTGATTATCGGCCATTTTTTAAAATTGAGAAAAAAGAGATATTTACTTGAATTGAGAAAATCGATATAATCTCCAGGAATATTATAAAAGATAAAAGCCAAACTGGACGATGACGGCTAAAAACAAGTCAAAAAAGCCTCTGTCCATTACCCTGTTTCGCTGGTCTTTCGGCCTAATTTTTCTTCTCTGGCTGGCGACTACTGTATTAGCTCAGACCAATGACGATTGCGCCACCTGTCATACCGATCCGGAATTGACCACCAAGCGAGGGCGGCGAGTGATCTCTCTTTTCGTTGATTTCAAGAAGTTCGGTCGTTCGGTCCACGGCAGTCTTGATTGCATCGACTGCCACCAGGACGCCGCAGTCGAGGATTTCCCCCATCCCGAGCGCCTGGCCAAAGTAAATTGTACAATGTGTCACGATAAAGCCGGGGAAGAATTTTTTGCCGGGATACACGGGCAGGCCTTGAAAAGAGGTGCCCCTTATGCTCCCGACTGCGTCGAATGTCACGGTTACCATGATGTCCTGCCTTCTGCTAATGTCGCTTCACGAACATATAAAATGAAAATCCCGGTATTGTGTGGTAAATGTCACCGGGAAGG
>JGI24020J35080_1000652_pt1 | contig 23809 bp, 54 predicted proteins | sample Deesub1362A_J573_FD_35080 | JGI IMG/M metagenome (IMG submission 35080) | reverse complement strand
AGGTTGAACCTAGTAGATGTCCTAACGGTCATCCAATCGAGAGGTATATGAACTTTTGCGAGAAGTGTGGTGTAAGACTGTATGAGGAGGTAGAGGAATGAAGGTATTTGAGGTTGAAAGTATTTGGGAGTATGTTATAGAGGATGATAGTGTAATAAGACGGTTGTGTAAACGAATAGTGATATACCCAGAGAGAGAGTCGGATATAGCTAATTTTATTTCTTGTATAAAGTATGCTATAAACGAGGGTTTGCATGTATATCCGGGAGACTATAGAATATGTGATACGGTAAAAAAGTCTGGTCGTTTAGTAAATAAAGATGTACCAGTATGTACAATAGGTATTCCAGACGATAAAATGTATGCTTTGCACACTATAGTTGAGAAAGCGTTGAGGGATGAAGAATGAGACTTGATGAATTTTTAGATATATATACGGATACTGTAGTAAGAAAAGACTACGAAATGACAGAAAATAGTATACATGCTAAGCAGTTGTGCTACTGTAAACGTAAAGCTGAACTAGGTGTTACAGAGGAAAGTGTAAAAGAAACACTAAAAGAGCCAAGAGTGTTATTGGGTGTACTTGTTGATAGAGGTATAGAATCTATACTTGGTGGAAGGAAAAAAGTTTATAAAAAGAGAGCTGGTAACTATACTATAGCAGGTACTCCAGATATAGTCGATGGAGATTTAGTAGAAGTAAAGACTACTTTGAAGGTACCTGATTCACCGAGAGAACACGACAAAATGCAACTGAGGATGTATATGTGGTTACTTGGCAAGGAGAAGGCATATATATGGTATTTCAGTCCATACAGTTATAGAGAGTTCGAGGTTACAGACCCATATACAACTGACGATATTAAACTTTTTATAGAGTATTGGGAAAGTCCACGATGGAGTTGGGAATGTAAGTGGTGTAAAGTGAGGGAGGAGTGTGATGTATGACTGATAATGATTTAGAGTTTGAAGGGATATTAGACATAATAGAAACTGGCGATGAGTACTGTCCTAGGTGTGATAAGTATACTATGATTAAAATTGACGAATTTACAGTCGATGGACTAGTTATAGAAGACTACATATGTACGATATGTGGTCTACGTAGGTCTGGTGGTTGTTATTGGAGTGCGTTGACATGGCGTGAGGTAGAACGAGCTATTAAGCATCTTGAGCACGGTAAGTGGTATAATATGGCTATGATGTACGATGGATACAAGTTCATGTTATATTTGAATGGGGGTAGCCTAAATGAGTAGTACTGGTATAAAACCACCATTTACGTATTATGGTGGAAAGAGCTATATGACTGATTGGTTAATAGAGAATATGCCAGAGCACGATTGTTACGTAGAAGTGTTCGGTGGTTCAGGTGCTTTTCTATTTGCTAAGTATCCAAGCAGGGTTGAGGTGTACAATGATATAGATAAAAGAGTTGCAAACTTCTTTAGAGTGTTAAGGGATGAAGAGAAGAGGGAGAAGCTAATAGAACAGTTGATACTAACACCGTATTCGAGAGATGAGCATACTGAAGCAAAAACTAATCCTGATGAAGGAGACGACATAGAAAGGGCAAGAAGGTTTTTCGTTGGAATACAACAGTCATTTTCTGGCATTTTCGGAAACACTTTTGGAATATCTACTACGGATAGGAAAGCGTTAAAATGGGCTAATAAGGTAGATAGACTGTATGAAGTCATACACAGATTGAGGACAGTGATAATCGAGAATATGAGCTTCGAGGAAGTAATACCTAAGTATGACTCAAAGAAAACTTTTTTCTATTTAGACCCGCCGTACGTTATGAGTTCAAGGACCGGTGGTAAAGGTTATGTTCACGAAATGACAGTTAATCAGCACATAAGAATGATTAATGTGGTTAAGAGTGTTAAAGGTAAGGTGATGATTTCGGGATACCATAATCAGTTGTATGACGAAATGCTGTCTGACTGGTATGTAGAAGAAAAAGACTTTACTGTTAAGGCAAGTCTTGTAGAGGAAAGACGTTCTGCTACTGAGGTCTTGTGGATGAATTACGACCCATCTGAAGCTGTTAGTAATATAGGATTAGGTAGGTGGATGAAGTGAAGCTGAGTTTACTTGGTGAATTTGTTTATGGTATTATGTTGATATTACTTAGTTTGTCGGGCATGTGGATTGCTATATACTTTATAGACGTTGTTATAAGTAAAGGTAACTATGTACTTGCAATACCAATAATGCTTATAGTAGCTGGTTTAGTAGTGTTATGTATAAACGGTGTAGTATATACGTTATCGGTAATTTACTGTATTAAGGAGAGTGGTAGTTAGTGGCGGTCATAAGGTTTTTTTCATCTGGATATGAGGTAGATGAAAGTAAGTTCAGAGATATAGAGCGTACTGTATACAGGTACGCTACTGGACAAATTTCAGGATATAGATTTGAAAAATTGATGCGTGATTTAGGAATAACCAGAGCTTTAGCGTTTAGTATATATAGAGATGTACTAGCTGGTAGATACGAAAGAGTTGTACCTGTTGTACCTCCACCACCAGAAATTGAGATGGTTAAATATTTAATTTCACTATCGTTAGTTACAACTGGTGAGAGCTGGAGGAGAAGGTATTTTGAAATACGAAGTATTATATGGGTACCTTCTGATAGAAGTGTAACAGGCGATGTTGATAAAATTAGTGAACTAACTTGCGATGACATAGATAATATGGGTGATTTTATACTTAGGTTGATGTACTTATATCAAGAGAGTAAAGGATATGACACTCCAATGCTTGAGTCAGCCAATTTTAAGTATTCAGGTATAGAAGAGCTTGAAAGGATGGACTATGATGAGTTTTGGGACCTGTATGAGGAAGCTCCGCTGTATATGGAGATATGGGATAATGGTTCTGATAATAGAAAACTTGAATTAAGGAGATGGTACGACGAGTTTAAATTGTCTTCAGAGTATTTATATGATTATCCTACTGCTTGTAAAAAGTTTAATAAAATGGCAAGGAGGTCAGGATATGAAAAGAGATTCGGTAAGCAAGTTAGATGGGTTTGAGTGTTTATCTAATAAAATAGGTATAGATTTGGATAATAAGTCACAACTTAAGTTGATTAAAACCTATTTCAATATGATACATAGGTTTGGTAAAGTACCGGAGGTATATGAAACTGATAGAGGGTATCATCTCATTATTAGAGGAGTTAAGAGTGATATATATGATAGACTAGCGTTAGGAGATGACCAAACAAGAGTGGAGTTATCAGAGATGAGGAGTAGGATTTCTGGTTATGTTGATGATGTACTGTTCGACTATAAATTTAAAAATGGTAAGTGGTATAGTAGAGAAAGGTTAGATGATGACTGGCTGTTTAGGTTACCATTCTGGAACTTTCCAGCAAGAAAAGGTAAGAGGAGGTGTTAGTGTGATGATATGTTTAAATTGCTGCTATGCTATGGTTAGACGAGGTAGATATAGTACGTCTATTATAGGATGTATACGATTAAGAGATGGTAAAAGATGTAAGCCTAGAGCTTATGCTGTACCAGTGTTGTATAATATCCCGATTTAGGAGTTGAGTTAAAATGAGGTGGTTGAAAAAAATATTGGGTAAGTGTATGAAGTATGAGCTAAGTGTAGAACAGACTGCAAGGTTTTTAGAGAAAGGCGTTAGACCAATTTCGGTGCATATTAATACAAAGACGTCTTTATATGGAAGTGCTTTACGTGGGTGTATATTGTTAGTACCTTTTCAGGGGAGAAAAAATATGACAACTCATTTACTTGGTAAGTCAAGGTGAGAAGGTACAGCTATTGTAGTTGGTATACTTAAAGACAACCGGGCAATGATATTAATGCCGTACGAAGATGTACCACATTTAGAAGAGGAGTGGGAGAAGGTAAGAAAAGATGTTGAGTATTGTTTGGGTATGCCTACAATACTTGAGGAGGATTGATATTAGATGAAAACTAGTATTAGTATAGCTATGAGGTTGATGGAAGCACTTGAAATGTCTAGGGATACTGGTGATTACTTCTATATAGCTGATGATATAAAAAGAGCTGTTAGAAAGCTTAAACTACCGGTTATGTACTGTAACGAGTGTATGGAAGAAATCGATTTTTGTGAGTACTATGAGCAACAGGGTTTTTGTGATAAATGTACATTAAAACTACAACAGAAATATAGAGGTGTTTATGATGAACGAGGCTAGTGCTTTTGCTGGTATGATATTTGGAATGGCTATTGGTGGTGTGATTGCTGGACCTATTGGTGTTGCTATTGGTGGGCTTATTGGAGCATTTCTTTTCGGTATGGTAGATAACGAGGGTGATTAATATGGCTAAAACGTGTATAGGTATACTTGAAGAAGATTACGAAAGTGCTTCACTGAAGTTAATGGAGATTGCAGAGAAAGACGATACATTTAGGTATAAGATATATGAGTCAAAGTACATAAATGAGTTTGACTACATTGTGGTTGTTTACAGCAACGATGTAGATACTGCACATAAAAGAGGGTTATGGTTAGTTAACAAAGCAAATATAGGAGAAAGGTACTGGGTGATAGAGTGAAAGAAGAAAGCTGGACTAAGGTATTTATTGCGTTGTGTCTGGTTGCAGTGTCTTTAGTAGTGTATGTTACATACGAAAACTACCAGTTGGTAAGGCAGTATAATGACCTAGTGTACGACTATTATAACTTGAGTGATGAAGTAAATAGTTACAGACAAACTATAGTAGAGTTACAGCGTATTAACTACAATTTGACTGCAGAAAATCAAGAACTGAGAAACAGGATAGACGTGATAAGTATTACTCTTGAGCAGACAAGGTTAGAGCTTAACAACGCAAAAGAAAAGCTAAATACAACTAAGCAACAGTTAAACGATGTACTAACGGAAAATCAATGGCTAGTTGAGAAGTATGATGAGTTATTAGCTGAAGTAAATAAACCAGAGAAAATACCTTTAGACTTGTCAAAGTATAGTGTAGAGTTAAAGAGATTTCCTGTTAGCTGGGACGGAGACTACATGAAATACGCAAGAGGATTCAAGAAGTTCCTTATGGAAGACCATCAATTAGTCACCGACTTCGTTAATGTAGTAGACTTTGTAATACAGGATGATGGAACATACTTGTTGGTATACAAAGATACTAGGAAAGAAGTGACATTTATCTATATGGACGACAGGGAGCAATTCTATAAGTTAGATGTGTTCCAGAACCCATCGTACTTTATACACAATGAGTTGAGAGGAGATTGTGATGACATAAATCCTTTAGTAGTGCGCATACTCGTAGAGAAAGGATATAGTAACGTATGGTTATATCTTGGACTCAAGCAAGGCTATGGTCACATTTGGGGAAGTGTTGAAATCAATGGAACTGTATACATGGTTGACTTTTCGCGATACCATAAAGCTGGGTGGGACGAAGAAAGAGCAGTAGCGATGTTAACACCTGAAGATGAGGCTACAGGATACGAACATATATGGGCAAGAATTAAAATTTCCTAATTTATATTTTTTAATTTATAAAAGTCCTCTGGAGAAACATATATATATATGTTATACATACATGTATAGTGTGAAAAGGCTGATACAAAAAAGCGTGTTAATCGAAAAGAAGCATGAAAAGTTTATACTTGATAGGTCGATTAACTTAAGTAGATTTGTAAGGAAAAAACTTGATGAGGAGATGGAAAAATGGCAGGGGATATGATTAGAGGTCTTGCTAATTTAGTTGGTCTGGATAGAATAATGCAGTGGATAGGTACAACGATGAGAGATGAGTATGGTGTTACAGAAGTTGAGGTAATAAAGCTTGATAATAGTGTTGTTTTGAAAATAAAGGCAAACTCAAGAGAAGATTTAAGTAAGATTGAACGAGCAGCAAGGAGAGGTTTAGGTATGGCTGGTGTCATGAGAAAACGTTTAGATATAAAAGTTGAGAGGTGATGAAGATGGCAAGGTATAAGTGTCCAAGTTGTGGAGGAGAATTTGACCAGTTTGACGTGGATTATTGTCAATATAGTATGACTGCTCCAATGACCATCGGGGTTAAGAAATGTCCTTGGTGTGGTCGTAGTGCAGGTGAGATAAAACCTGTACCGTATGTGACAATAAGTATATCTAGTATGGGGTGATATAAATGGTAAAGTGTAGGTATAAAGATGTGTGTACTAGCTACCCGATTAAATGTGGTAGGTGTGCTAATAACGAGAAGAGAGACTATTACAGGCCTAGGATTGTCGACCCTATAACACCTTGGAAGCGGTGGGAATCACAAACTGCTTCAACGCGTACGTTTACAGATGAGGATTATGTTGTATATTCAAACTGCAGTTATAGGTAGGTGAGTGATATGGACTACGAAGATGGAATGCTAATAGCAACAGCTGGTGAAAGACTAGTTGAAGTAGGTAAGATGAAAAATCTACCGATGTATAAGGTTTTTGTTCAAATGTGTAAGGAGAACGGTGAAGAGCCATCTACAGTTATGGGATTGTATGCTTATAGACTTCTAAAAGAGGTTTCTGAGTCAGACGTTTCACCGCTTATGGAAGAGATACTCGAAAGTAGGTTGAACGTACATGCTATGAGAAACAAGAGAAGTCTTAAAGATATTGTTACAGAGCTAAAAGAGGTTAGGGATGCACTTCGTGGTGACGAATCTGGTATAGATAAAGAATTAGATAGTCTTGTTGTAAGTTTACTAAAAAATATTGTAGATAGTACTAAAAGTCCGATTGATAAAATTGCTGAGCAAAAGGGTAATGAGCCACCTACTTTAAATTTATCTGAAATATCGACTGATGAGTTGGTTGTTTTACTTAATGAGGTTAGAGCAGAATTAGAAGATAGAGTTAAAGCTGCTGAGGAGGTGAAACATATTGACCAAGAAGAAGTCTCTACCGGAGAGAGTGAAGGAGTACATGGAGACGATGGGAGTGATAATGTCGGAGGCGGACAAGTTGTGGAAGATAGCGAAGGAGACGGAGATACTGAAGAATATGAAGAACTCGAAAATGTTGAAGTTTCCGACGATAGCACCAGAGAAGAAGCCGATGAAGGAGATGATATACGAGGGAAACAAGATAAAGATAATACAGGAAGTGGGAATAGATACTGAACCAGAGGTGATTTATAGGGAGTCTGAAGGTGTTATATACGTTAAATACGATGATAACGTTGATAAATATAATGTAGGTAGGGTAGATAAAAGTAGTATAGATGTATATATAAGTAACGGTATATTAACTATAGAGGTGGTAAAGGATGAAGATACCAATACTGAGTAGGTTTTTTAAGAAGGATGATGGAAAAAAGGAGACAGTAACTAAAGAAGACATACTTAGTGTTGTAGAAGAAGCACTGAATAAAGAAGTTACAAAAAAGAGAGCTCCTAGGATGTCGGTAGACCCTATAGAGGCATTAGATTCTGTATGTGCTAGCTACGGTATAACTGTACCAGAGTTTGCAGTTAAATGCATGGCACATTATGTAATCAGTACCGGTGGAGGACCAGAGGATGTTATTTCTGTTGCTGAACAGGCGACAAGAGTACTTGAAAAGATTGATGGTCTCATTAAAAAAGAACCAAAGTCGGTTGCAAAGCTGACTGAGTATACTAACGCTATAAAGAGTGTTAGTGAGTTTAAGAAAAGTGTAGAGGAATTAAGGAAAAAAGAGCTTACAGCTGAAGACTTGATAGCAATAATAAATAAGGTCATATAACGGTGATTATATGGGTGTACTAAGTAAGTTTAAAAATAAGCAGAAAATCATTGACGATAATAAAGATTTAAAGATTGATGAGTCTGATGATACTAAAGGTAAATTAGATGTTAGTACTATAACAAAAAAACCACGTAAAAAGAGAAGAACTCGTAAGTCTAAAGATATAGAAAGCAGTATACCTGAAATAGATAATCCTAGTACATGGATAAGAGAAGTTGTTAATATAGCACGTAAAGGTATTCGTGATATACCAAAAGGTTTTAATGACTTACATGATGAAAATATTGGTAGGTTTTCTTTTAATTTAGGTGCAGTGTTTACTAACTATATATCGTTTAGGTTATTTTTAGTAGAGAAACTTGCTAATTATTATAACGATACTGAGAAAGCTTTAAGAGATATTAATAAGCATTTTAAGGGTATAGATAAAGACTTTATTGATAGTATAGTTGAGGTGATTAACGAATGGTGGAAGAACAGGAAATAACAGCTTTTGATATACTATATCCAATATCTGGAGAGATGGAATATATTGTAGATAGAGATGGGCTTAATGCTTTGTTGCTTAATAAAGCTTATAGAAAAAACGCTCCATGTTTGTTATGTTCACTATATTATAGGTATAAAAATATATATTATATAAAGCCGTTAACTATTTTAATTTCTGCTGGTATAATAAAACTTGCTGATTTTGGTGACTTTCAGTTTGGGTATAATGATTTATTAAATAGATATGATTTTAAGATTACAGGTGATACTACTGGTAAATATGGTAGTAGGTTTGATAAAATACTTAAATCTATTATAACTATACGTAATGATTATGGTATATGTAGTGAGTTACTTAGTGCTATAACTTATCATGAAAAAGATGGTAATCCTAATATAGATGGAATAAGAGTTTTGTATACAGTAGCAGCTATACGTATATATGCACTTAAACAGCAATCGTCTGTAGAAAAAATGAGGTCATTAATAGATACACTTATAAATGTATATGGTGTAAATCCTTTAGATATAGTAGATTATATAAATGAGAAATATAAAAAGAAAGATTGATATATATATCATATACATAGATGTATATCAATCGAGAGAAAGTTATATATATCTCTATTTTCATATATTTGTTCGGAGGTGGTCTGAGAGTGTCTCTATTTGTGAATGTAAGAGAATTCTCCATTAAAGAATTAATGGAGATAGCGGCTAGCAAAGACTACAGTGTTTCATACAACCCATTCGGTAGATTTGGGTTGAGGACTTACATTAGGAAAGCAGCGCCTTGGAAGGGTATAAAGGGAGACGAATTCTGGAAGATTGCTGAAAACTATAAAGGAGATAAAGGTACATTAGCATCTGGTCTTAAGAACGCTATAAAGATTTCAAAGGAACATGCAAATACTTACGGAGTGTCTCTTGTTAGATACTTAGACGGAAGTTATGGTATAATGCCAACAAAATCTGCAAAGCAGGGACTTGAAAAGACTATTGCTGAAATAGTTGCAAGTGCGTCTCACTACTATGGATTGATGACTAAGCCAGAGGCTAAAGAGATAGTAGCTGCTGCAAAGTTGATGCCTACTGTATACTGAGGTGACTACCAATGGTTGACATAAAAAGGACCATAAATTCAGTTATTTCTTATACTAACATCAAGGAGGCACTGGCTATAACTTTAGGTATCATGGCTGGAAGGAGATTACCAGCGATTGTTTCGAAGGTTACACCTGATTTGAGGAATCAGAGACTTATACAGCTTGGTATAGGTTTTGGTGGCAGTGCACTCGCTAACTACGCTTCTGAAAAGACTACTGGTGCTATGTCCGAAATACTCGGATATGGTGGACTTGCTACCGCTACTATAGCAGCTATGCCAATAGCTGACTTTGCTGACGAAAAGCTAGGTCAGGTTGTTGGTGGAGTCAGAATTATAAGAGAACCGACTGTCAAGGTACAGAGTCAGGTTAGTACTGGCATTGGAAAAAGACTACCATTGAGAGGTAAAAGTGTTGGGAGGTGATTGTGAATGCCTATAGTACCACTTGCTGAATTGCCAAGGGAATATAAACTTAATGCTAGACAGGAATGTGAGAGGCTTATACTTGAAAAGATGAAAGACAGTGGTATAATTAAAAACTACAGTGAGGCTGTTGTAAGAGACTTGGTACCGGGTGACCCAACTGCAAGTAACGTTACTGACTTCGTTGATATAACTTTCAAAACTGCACAAACAACTGGTCAGGAGTTTTGGGCTGAGGATTCCAGCGACATAACTGCAGGTGATTTGTCCTCGATACTTACTGCTGGAGAGACTGTACCAGACAACAAGGTTATTGGATTCTTCGGATTCTTCGACCTGACTCCCGGAGGTTCTGACCTGACTGCGATTAGGTTCAAGAGGGGTGACTCTGGAGTTCTTGACTTCTGGGAAGTCGAACAATGCTACGCTTACAGTGATGAAATTGGAGGAATGGCATTTAGGTATGACCCAGAGGATGGTACATACAAGCCATACGCAATAATCTACGGTCAGAACGACAAGATTGAAATTGAAATGAATTTCAAGACTTCTGCTGACAAGTTTGTTGGACTATTTGCTCTAATCGGCGAGAAAGTCGGTGAAACTATTGCTGCTAGTCCTTAAGGAGTGATGTGCAATGGCTGTGATAGCGAATCTGCCAAGGACTTTAGGACGAGGAACTTACAAGCTTTCTTGTACAACTACGTCGATTACAGGGACTGGTAACGTTACAACTGGACTTTCTACTGTAAGTTATGCAGTTGCAACTGTGATAAACTCCGGTACTTCTTTACCAACAAACAGTGCTGCTATAACTTCAATTAGCAGCGGAACTGTATCGGTGGTTGTAACTAACCACGCTTCAGCTGCTAACTCAGTTGAAAGTAGTGCAAAGAACGTTACAGTAATTGCGATTGGATACTGAGGTGATAGAGTTGCCTGTATACAAAGTACCAACAGTTGGTTCAGGTACTCAGGATGACCCAATGAAACCAAAGTACAAGTTTAAGATAAACGTTGACAAAAAGACTGGTAAAGTTGACCCTATACTAACATACGTTGTTACTGAGGGCTACGTGCTGGTAGATTCCAGTAAACCAATCAAGTCACTTGAGAGTAAAGAGGACGTTGAGATAGTTGAATAGTTAGGTGTTGTGAATGTACCCGAGACAGATAGAAAGGGTAAAAAACTTTTCTTTTAAAATAATTAAAGGAGGTGGACTATGCCTTTTATGAAAGACTTTGAACCGGTAGTTCAGCCTGAAATGAACGTAAGAATATTCGACTCAACAAAAACATACGGGTATTTTGAAGTAACGCATGTAGAGCCTGTAGGATATATTATAAAGGATTTTGCAGTTACAATATCGTCAGAAAGCTGGTCAAGGGGTAACGAGTTTCAGGAAGTCTATGTACAGGACAGTGAAATGGCTCAATGGCGTATGAAAGTACTTGATGACATTGAAGTCAGATTGGCTCAGCTAGGTAAAGAGCTTAAGAGGGGTTCTCTTAAGTACGGTGTACCTGTTAACGTATCATTGATGACGGAACTCATAGATGAAACACTGAAGAGTACAGAATTCTATACATATAGGGATGAGAAGGTATATGTAGATATATACAACCCAACTCAGTCATCGATAAGTAGAAATAGAGTAGTGGTATTTGGGTACAAGTTCAAATTAAATAAACTTGACTCAAAACCGGGTAAATATACTAACATACCAATAGGGGTGATTCAATAATGAAGAGAGATGGTGCTCCTAAATCTGCCGAAGCTGACTTCACAGCAGCTAATACCGATAAGACAGTTTATACGGTAAGTACAGGTAGGACGTTCAGATTAACTGATATAATCGTTGCTAATAAAGAAGGTTCTGCAGTTACAGTAACTATATGGGATGGTGCTAGTGCTACAGGAACAAAAATGCTGGTTGTTCAGGTACCAGCTACTGATACGAAAGCTATTACTGACATAAGAAATGGTCCTGAGTTTGCTACCTCTGTAGTTGCTCAGGTAAGTTCATACACAAACGGTTCAAGTATAACAATAGGTGGTTACGAGCAGTGATGTAAATGACTAAGTATCAAGTCGTAGGATACGCTATAGCAACAGATAAAAGTATGGCTAGGTTGGTAATTAGAGGTCCTGATGAGACATACTTTACGGTGGATGTCACTGAAAACGACGGCATAAAGATAGATAAAGGCGCTGTTTCAGTAAGTGACCGTACAAAATTTAATGATGCACTAGCAAGAAAGATAAAGAACGCTGTAGTTGGTATTTGGGTGGAACTATGAACTTGTTTGAAATGCTACCACTGTTAGAAGGATGGAAGTATCACGCAGAAGTATTTGATTATATAGACGAAGGCTATGTCGGTAAAACAATAAATAAATCAGATAGAACAGAGATACTTAAAAGCGATGAAGGTAAGGGATGGGTACTAGGAGGTACTGGTGTTGTCAGCGACAAATACCTCGACATAATTTTTGAAATAGATGGTAACGAAACAACGTTTTCACCGTACTCTGTAAACAGTTCTATAGGTACTAATCCGAATAACTTTGCTGTATGGGTAGCTTCTTACATAAACTCATTTGAAACTCAGAGTGGTACAGTGAGTGACTACTATTCATTAGTGTATTCTCCGGCGTATCCAATACCATTTAAAAGTAAATGGGTAATATCAGCAAGGCTAAGACCAACTTCAAGCAGCAGTAGTGCGTATGTATATGGCTATGCATTGGCTATGATACTAATAGATGACGAGGAAATGTTCAAGGACAGTATAAAGCAGTTATATGAAGATACAGGTATACGTGTCGGTGGTATATCAATATACGGAGGTGTTCCAGTATGACGATGTATAGTCAGACAGACTGGGTATACATGATACCACTAGGTACTCCATATCCAGTTTCTGGTACAGCAAATAACACTGTTCCTGTAGCGGTTACACCACCAGCAGGTAATCTAATGACATACGTAAAGATACAGAATCTATCATCCACTGACGACTTGTACATTTCATACGAATCTACTCCATCTACATACGAAACAATAGAGCCATTAGGTATACATACGCACCAAGGTACAATAGCGTTCTTCTGGATATTAGGAGGTGCTGCATCAGTTTCATACAGAGGAATAGTTAATGTGGTGAGAGTATGACAGGACAAAGAGGCATACTTGACAGGATTAGAGATATATTAGAAAGTATATGGAATAGTAATCTTGGAAAGGTATACACTGAAAGAGTAACAGGACAATCAGGATTTAGAACGTCGCTAACTATAGTATCTGGTTTCACATACGAAATACCATCCTATGAAGAACTAATAATACCGGATAATGTTTACGTTCAAGGAAATTTGTATGTTAAAGGTAAATTGGAGGTGATTTAATTGGCTGAAATAAGTTTTGACGGAGGAGCATCAGGAAACAAATTTACTTTAAGAGAAACTACAAGTGGTGAAGTTGAGATAGTTAACGAGACAACGAATACAGTACTACTGGAAGCAGATACTACTTCAGTAAAAGACGCTGGTGGTGTACAGCTATCTTCTCATGCTTCGAGACATGCTTACGGAGGTGCTGATGCACTTGCTGATGACGCACTACAATACAGACAGATAAAAGTTGTTCTCGCTACATCGGAAACTACTGTTAACGTTGGAGCAGGTTCAACACAGGTTATATCCGAAGGTGTTTACTATGTAAGATGTGGAGCTAATACTACTGTTGAGTATTCAACTGACGGTGGTACTACATGGGTAACTTTAATATCAGCAGGTGGTATTGGGTTAGTATTCTCTGACGGTTCAAACGTAAGATTTAACAACGCAGGTGCTGGTGCTGAAAACAGCTACACATTAGCAATCCAGTAAAGAGGTGATACTCTGTCCGCTATAATAGACTTGGACGTCGAAACTAAACAATATTTACGTAGAATACCATATCAAGTCCCATCTTTTAGTGGTGGTTCTGTCCGTGTGTCTGTATCACACGACAATAGTTTAGGTATGACAGATGAGTTGAGTGTTTTTGTTCTTGCATATTCAAAAGGAGCTAGCGGAGCAGCTCACGAATCTTTACTATTAAAAGGATTTGCTTATGAGATACTAATAAAAGGTCCAACAAGGTATGTATGGTGGGCTTTATATACAAATAATTACTGGACAGTAAATGATACAGGATATTACATGCCAAATAACGAGTGGCATTTCCTTGGACTAACATACAATATGAACGACGGTGGTAAGTTTTATGTGGACGGTAGTAGTGTACAGACAATAGCAGCAGATGGTGCTCTAATATCAACAGCTAATGACATGTTTATAGGTAATAATGGAGGATTTACATGGTATTTTAACGGATATATAGCTAAAGTATATATATATAATAGAAAGTTAAACGACTCAGAAGTTAGTAAGATTACAAAAAATAGAACACCAATCACAGACGGACTTGTACTCTGGTTAGACGCAGGTTCATTTGACACAAGTGCTGGAAAGTGGTATGATTTGTCAGGTAACGGAAATCACGGTACAAATTACGGTGCTACATTACAAACAGTTGGTCAAGAGGAGGTGACAGTATATTGATAAAGACAAAACGAGTAGTTCACGGAGAACAGAAGATACCATTTTACAGTGGTTATGTGGGGAGTTTCAATGGTACAAGCGATTATACAAACATATCTGACGATAGTAGTTTAAGACTAGTTAATAAAATAACTATAATGGCATGGATTTATCCTAAATATTATGGAGATGCACTAAGAGATATAGTTGTAAAATCGCCTACATCTGCATGGCCGACAGCAAACTATAGGTTAGGTGTTACTGCCAATGGAACTATTCTGTTTGTGCACGGTGATGGCTCTTCGTACGAGGCTAATGAGTCGTCATCAAATGTACAACTAATGTTATGGCAGTGTATAACTGTAACAAATAACGGTATATATATAAATGGTGAGATAGATAAATCATTTACACTTATCGGTGAGTGGTATACTGATACATCACCACTAAGAATAGGAGTAAACCCAACTAATAACTCTATAAATGTTTTCAATGGACTTATTGCGATAGTAATTATCTGGAATGATTATATACTATCTAACTCTCAAATCAAAAAAGCATATAACAACCCATACGACCCACCTAAAAAAGACAAAATTGTACTGTGGCTAACTGGTAACACAATAGACACCTCAGCAGGTACATGGTATGACTTATCTCAATACAAAAATAACGGAACAATATACGGTATGACAAAGACAAGCATTGCACGTGAACAGGAGGTGGTTGTTGGATGATTCAGTACGGTTATGCAGGTAGTTTTAATGGGAGTAGTAGTATCGTTGTTATTTCAGATTCATCGTCAATTAGCGATACTTTTATTTCATCTAAATGGACAGTAGTAATGTGGGTTAAAGTGTCTGGTAAAAATACAGCTGGTAATGCTCTAATGCTATTCAACACAGTTCCAACACGATTCTGGATAGAACCAAATACTTTTGAAATACAAGGTCAGATAAAGTATAGTGATAATACGTCGGATAATCCAACATCAGGTTTATATGCGTTGTCGAGCAAATGGAACTTTATTGTCATATCTAAAAATAGGGATTCTGTTGATATAACTTTAAATACAAACAAAACTACAATATCTGTACAAAATAAAGATGGTGTAGACCCATCAGTTTTTAGAGTTGGAGCAGGTTCATCTACTACTGAATTTCTCAACGGTTTTATTTTAGAAACTATATTATATGACAAAAAACTCACTGATTCAGAGATTAGTCATATATATCATAACCCTTACGACCCTGTAGATTACGACTCAATAGTATTATGGCTAATTGGAAACACCATTGACACTTCAGCAGGCACATGGTATGATTTAAGTCAATACAAAAACAACGGCACACTTACAGATGTTACAAAAACTGATATTAGTAGAGAAACTCTTGTGGAGGTGTTAGGTTAATGGTAGAAGTGAAAGTTGGAGTACCGAAACAAAAAGACATAACTACTTCAAGTACAGCAGGAGAGATAACTACAGTAATTTTCAACAAACCAGTTTATAGTATTATAGTAGAAAACAAATCTACTACAGATACACTATACGTTTCATTTGATATGGGTGAAACGTGGATAGACATAGCAACTGAAGATACGTTTGAAGATGAACCATTTACTACAAAAGGTAAGCCGATTGTCTTGTTAAAGTCAGACGGTACTTCACAATCAGCAAGAATAATATATAGGTTCGTAGAGGGTTGAAATGAGGTTACAGAAATCGATATTGAGATTTACAGACGGAACAGGAATATTTAATCAGAGGTTGTTGAAAAAGATTAGTGATGGATACGGATTTATGGCATCTAAAAGATTTACTGCTGTAGCTAGTGGTTCAACTGCCGAAATGTACTTCGAGAATCCATCAGGTAGTGGTAGAAATATATACGTTATACTTATACGATGTGTCAGCGAAGCACAAGGAACTGTTGATATATATACAGGTGTAAGCGTGTCATCATCTGGGACTACTATAACACCAGTAAATTTAAACCTAGGCAGTACTAACACTTCAATAGCTAATGTAGAACACAGCGGTACGTATGATATAACAGGCGCTACATTGTTTCAAGAAACAGTAGCTCCCGGTGGAACAGGAGTCCATGCGACAGGAGATATAGCTGAAGTTGGTGAGTCTGTTATTATGCCACCAAACGATACAGATTTATTAATTATATATACCAACGAAAGTGGTTCTGCTGCAAATATGTCAATACGTATAATTTGGTGGGAGGATAAAATATGACAATGACTATAAAGAAAAAGACTAACGTACTGAAAGAGATACAGAAGTTTAGAGGTAGTTTTCTATTTATAAACGAGTGGCCTAGTAATTTACTAACATCAGTTACTGGTGGTACTGGTTCTGTTACATGGACTCAAGATTATGTTACATTGTCAACAGGAACAACAGTAAGTAGTTACGCTGCTATATTTAAAATGGCTTTTGGTCAGCTAGCAAGTGTCAGTGTACCACCGCCATGGACAGTTAGACACTACTTCTCTGTCAACGTAAGTGTTGATAACACGACTCCATCTCAAATAGTATACCTCGTAAACGGTGGTGTATCGTCTTACACCAGCACTAATAATACATCAGAACATATAGGATTTGTACTAACTGGTTATGTGTTATATGGCATAGTTGGAGATGGAACAAATCAAAGCAACTTACAACTAGTTGCAGACACGAGAGTCAGTGGTACTGATTATATATTGGAATGTGAATTCATACCGGGTAATGAGTGTAAGTTCTATGTAAACGGTAGTTACATTGGAAGTATAACAAGTAATCTACCAAGTGGAAGTGGTGTAGATACAGACCTATTCCACGCATCGATAGCAAACTTATCAGGTATAGATATTTCAGTTAACATACCTACTGTAAGAACATTAGTGGAGGCATATGTATGAACGAGTTAGATGAGAAACTATACAGACGAAAATCAGTAAGAATAATAACATTACTTCTAACTGTATTCATATTCATATTCCTATCAACAAAGATACACGAATACTTCCACTGGGCATACGCATATTATAAAGGATACGATGCAATAGTTCAGTATGGAGACCTCTTCGGTTTAAAAGGATGGACATACGACAATGTCACAGATAGAATGGCATACTTTATAGGCGGTCTTGGTACGTTTGGAGTAATGATACTTATATGGTTCATGATATGGATATACCCAACGAATAATACTGTACCACTAGAACTAGGCTCTCTGATAGTTGCATTTGCAAACTTATTCTACTCAATGGTAGAAGGTTTATTTTTAGGTGTATACGACAACATATACTACTCACTAAAATACCCAGCATATTTCATAGGATTTGTAATAGCATTGATAATATATGCAGGAAAAACGGTCGAATTTATAATAAAAGGGGAGGTGATATAAATGGCAGTAGAAACGATACTAACTGCAGTACTAGCTGCAATAGTGTACTCTATGTCAATGTACATAAAGAAAGCAATAAACACTGAAGAACCACAAGATTTCGATACAGTAAAATTCTCTTCGACAGTTGTAGTTGGAGCAATAGTAGGCGCTGTAATGCACATGAGTGGAGTACCTATTACAGAGGAAAGCTTCCAGAACCAGTTCATAGCGTACGCAGGTCTTGTTGCACTGGTTGAAAATATACTAAAGATATTAAAGAGAGCACTTGTGAGGTAGTATAATGGACAACGAGCAGCTTATAAATGCGGTAATGGAAATAAAAGAACAAATAGGTGAATTATCAGCCAAGTCAAAGGTAATCATAGATAAACTACATGACATGTCTAAAAAACAGAACGAGTATACTGAGAGAACAATAAGACTCGAAGAAAACGTATCCGATTTAAGTGAAACGTTAATTAGCCATTTAAATTATCATAAAGAAAACGAAGCAAATACGAAAGAGTATATATCGGAGGTTAAAGCCGCTATAATAGGAGCAATAACTGGCTCGTTTAGTGCATTTGTACTATCAATACTATTAGGAATGATATGGTGATGTAGATGATAGCAAACATATTGCCAGTAACTATAATACAACCAACATACGAACCGATAGAAAATACAATACCACTCGAAATAACAAACGATAGCGATGAAACAAGACTAATAACAATAAAAGGTATAGTAGCTGCTGGAGATGTACATACAAACGGAAGATGCGGTCAAGGAGGAAATGTATGGGGCTATTTCAGAGAATCGGATTACATATATGGAAAATCATACTGGATACTTGATATATGCGATTTAACTGCACGTAGTTACTTTAATGCAAGAGGAGAGGTCCCAAAAATAGTATCACTTGACCCATCAGATTGGAAGGTATGGTCGTTTAATACCACAGAAATACTTGCACCTCACGCGACAAAAGTGTTATCGTTTAAGTTCAAAATACGATACGATGACCTAGCATTTATCAACCAAAAATTTGCTATACTCATAATGGTTACAGACGGTGTTGATACATTGTACCTTGACAAGATAGTTACTGGCTCAAGATGTTCAGGTAAGACATATATAACCGATATAAGAGTCAAAAACCTGAACATAGACGCAGGTACTTTCGACCTCGAGTTTGACGTTCAGTCAGACTGCGGTGAAAGTAAAATATTCAATCTTATAATGAAGCACCCAACCAAAGGATACTTAGGTAGACTATACCAACTAGTGTACCCAGACATAAATATAGGCAAAAACACGTTCACATTCCATTATAACGATAATGACTGGTCAATTAAAACGATAAAAGAAACAGTTGAAATGGGCGGTGGAGAAGTTATTGTAGGTGTAAGTATTGGCAACATATTCAACTGCGAACAGGAAACATACCCGGGTTCAGTAATGTGTAAGCCAATAACAATAACACCACCAGAAATAATAACTCCACCGCCTCCTCCACCGCCACCACCGCCGCCTCCACCTCCACCGCCTCCTCCACCAGAAGAAGAAAAACCGAAGCCATCGAAACTACCGTATGTACTTGGTGCTGCAGCAGTAGCAGGTGCAGTAATATTGTATGCAAAAAGAGGTGAGAAGTAATGCCCTATATACGAAAAATAATAGTATCTGACAACGTTCCATACGCTGGAGTACCATTTACAGTAGAGATATACTCCGAATCTAACACGGTTACACCAATATCTATAGCTCTATTCAGAGATAGTACGCTTATAGAGACATACTCACGAACATTAAGTCTATCTACAGGTGTAAACGAGTATATAGGTGGATATATGAACTTCCCAGCTGGTAACTACACTATATGTGCATCAATGGGCAATGTACTAATAACAGACCCATCTAAAGCTGAAAAATGTGCTAGCTTTACACTAGCAGAAGACATAACACCTCAACCATGCATACTAACTGACTTCACTTATGAAATAGAACCATCAAAAACACTAACAGACTTTGCGATAGTTATACAAACAAAACCACCGTGTGAAACAAACATACAGGTTATGTACCAAGGACAACTAATAGCAACAGACAAAACAACAATACTTGGTATGGGTAAAGTATTACTATCTGGAGAATACCGCGGCAAAACACTTGAAGTAATTGTAGGTAACTTAATAAAAACAATAACTCCAGAACCAGCAAAAGTTTCGGTATCACTATCTGCACCAGACAGTATAAGTGGAGTCGCATTCGTACCAATACAACTACAAATCGGAGCTACAAACACAGGTAACGTATCAGTACCGGGATACTTCCGTATAAAACACAACCCACTAAAAGTTTCAGTATCTCCAAACAGACTTGACGATATAATGCTAGAACCTAAACAATCAGCATCACTTCAATCAGAGGTAGAAATACAAGACGCTGACATAGTATCAGACGTCGTAACTGCACAATTTACATACATAGACCCAATAACAAATGAATCAGTAACACTCGAGAAAGACATAACAGTAATTAACCAAAAACCCGGAGTTATACCGGGATATGAAGAAAGAAAACCACCAAACTATACACCATACTTAATCGGAGCTGGTGCAATAATAGGACTAGCACTAGCAGCTACTAAAAGGGGTGGTGATTGATGGCATATATAGAATCAGCAGGATTCTCGGTGAAAAGAACAGGAGTATTAACTGTATGGCTAACAGCATGTGATGTTAGGTCTGTAATAGATGTAGCATGTCCTGTATGGGCAACAGTAGAAATATATGACGAAGACGACAACATCATAGATAGATATAAATTTGAAGGACTAGAAACATACGTAAAGCAATGTGTCACTGTATCAACAGACCTTTACTACACCAACTACAATAGTGGCTGGTATGCAGTAATAACACTAAAAGAAGGTCAAATACTAACTGCATGTCTAACTGAAAAAGTAGTAGATTCAAGAACAGTGCCACTTGACACCACATACAGACCTCCACCAAAGACACTACCAGAAGAAATACAACAGTACATAAAATACGCTGGGTATATAACTTTAACAGCACTAGCGGTATACCTAATTGTACCAGCATTTAGAAAAGGTGGTACTAAGTGAGAGAATGGGCAGATAGAAAACTTGACGAAATACTGGACAAAATACTTGAAACAATGTACGACCCAACAATAAGTAAATGGCGTAGAAAGAAGAAGATAGAAAAACTAAAGGAACAACTACAATACTACTATGAGATAAGAGAAGGTCAGAGACACCCTGTATGCCCAAAACTAAAAGGAAAAACACTAATAAGTAGAGGATATGTATATGCGGTAGTACAACCAATAATGTATAATAAAGAAACTATGAGATTCGAAAAAATAGATGATGAACCAACAAGACGAGTAAGATTATCACGAAACACAAAAATATGTTGTAACTCAATCATAAAACTAATTACAGCTGACAATGACGAACACTTAATAGAAAACATACCAGACTCAACAATAAGAGACTGTTTAACAAGAAACGTTGACTGGGCTAGGTACAAACCAACAGCAAAACAACCAAAATATAGATACCTTACTCCAGATGAAGTATTTAAAAAATTACTAAAAGAAAAAGGTTATGCGGAGGTGGTATAGGTGAACCTAAGAGACGCTATAATAATAGCTGCTGGGGTTGGTGGCGCTCTATATGGATTCAAAGAAGATGAAAAAATATCAGATGCAGCATTTTACGGAGTATTAGCTGGAGGAGCTGTATGGTTAACAACAGAAATATTTAAATGGGGCAAAATAGAACAACAGAGGTGATATAAATGGGATTTATGGATATGAGAAAAATGACAAAGAAAGAACTTAAACAAGTAATGCATGAAATAGCAGGAACACTTGACATGAACTACCATGACCTGATAGACCTAGTAAAAATAGTAACAGGCAAAGAAAAACTACGTGATATGACAAGAGCAGACGTGATGAAAACAATAAGAGTAATGAAGAACATACAAGAGTACGAAGAAACTCACCCAGAAACATCATACTTTATAGCACCTACTGGAGTAATAGTACCACTAAAAAAGAGAACACTGGAAGAGTTAAAAGCAGAATTTAATAGGTTAGAAAAAATGCTAAGGGGGTTGTAAAAAATGGGCTTTATGAAAATGAAAAAACTGGCTAAACCAATAGCAGCTGAAGTAGTAACAACCACAAAAACAGCAGCAGAAGAGTATAGACGTGCATACGAAGAAAGTGAAGCAATTAGAAAACTAACATGGTTTGCCATAGGATTAGTTATAGGTAAACTATGGAGGTGAAATAGTGTTATTTACACTGGCTACACTAGCAATACTATCTTATGCAACATACAAAATACTTGTCCCATCGAAACAAACTAAAGAAGCTGAACTAAAATACATACTAATAACAGCATATCACAGCATAGACCCATCTGTAGGTAAACTACTTGGAGTACAGTCACTACAAGACGTCATGGATGTAATGACTCAAATTGAATACAGAAAAGATACAGTAGACGACATAAAGTCACCTGAACTTACACTAAAAAGAGGATATGGAGACTGTAAAGACTTAAGCGTGCTATCTGCAAGTCTTTTAGCATATATAGGTATAGAACCATCAATGATGATTATGTATAACGATACTCCGATAGCACATATAGTAACATTCTTCTACTGTGACAGGAAAAATGCATACTACGTATTCGATAACAACGCAGTACTAACGACAGACAGTATTGAAGAATACGTGGTTGAATCAAAATATACCGATTATATGTATATAGGAGAGTGTCCAACATGCTTATCAGAATCAAGTCAGCAAATTATTGGGATTTACCAATAATGACAATCACACAACACAGCAAACAGGTAATAATAAGTAAATACGGTGTTACAGTAAAAGAACCAGATGAATACATACTAAACGAGTTAAACAATAACGGTATAGCATATGTAATACTTGAAAAAGAAAAGGTTGTGAGGTGACACAAAATGAGTTTCATGGACATGAAGAAAAAGAAAAGACCAATAAAAGTTCCTCCATGGCCTTATACAGAGTGTCCAATATGCGGAGGCAAAATAGAACTCTGGGATGATGAGTGGGACTACAAAAAATATATATGTGAAAAATGCGACGCAGTAATAAAGTGTAACCTAAATACGATAACCGAAGAATGGGAATGTTACATGGAAAAAGAAAGGTGAAATAAAAATACTTAGCAAGGTGAGTAAAATGGGATTCATGGATAAGAAAATAAAAAAGAGAATGAAGATACAATATGAAATTACAGGTGTAAAGTTTCAAGACAGATACAGATATATAGGAAAAAATATATTCGGAGAAAAATTATATAAAATAGTAGGAGGGGAAACAGTATATACAGAATCAGAATTAAAACGATTAAAAGAATCATTAGAAACAAGGTGATGCTATATGAAAATAAGTATAGAATTTGAAATAGAAGACGAAGTAGTAGAAAGACTAGCAGACTTAAACGCACAACCAAAAGAAATCACAGAAAAAATGCTAAAGATGTTCTACCAGAAATGGGCAGACAACGCGACCGATGTAATTAAAAATTTTGTAGAAATGTATACAACAGCACCAGAAGGAGTATCTCCAGAAGAAATAGGTGCAAACTTCTTAATATACTGCTTGAGGAAAGCAGAAGAAATAGGAGAAGATGCGATGAATGAAATCGAGGAGGAATCATGAACAATGCCAGACCCATTAACCCATTTCATATTTTCTGGATTAGTGGGCTTATTGGTGTATTACTCGATATATTTGACGGTATCGCAATTATCTTTAATATGCCATCATATTACCACAGGATGGAAATTGCGGTTTTCACTGGCATTTGCATTGGTATCGGCAGCTTTTACGCACTTACTTCTGGATTATTTAGAACACGGTTACATGATACCAAGGTGAATTGAAATGGGATTTATGGAAATGTATAAAATAAATACTATTACACTAAAACACTTAATTTATAAGTATAGAGAAAATATTATAAAACATTAGTAAAAAAAAAAAAG
>JGI24020J35080_1000600_pt1 | contig 25565 bp, 21 predicted proteins | sample Deesub1362A_J573_FD_35080 | JGI IMG/M metagenome (IMG submission 35080) | reverse complement strand
CTTCTTTTGGGTTCTGTTCCAGGTATTCTGATTGGGAGTTTACTTGTGGGCAGGTTTAAATCTCATTATCTGAAAAAATTTCTCCTTCTCTTTCTTTTTCTCTTGGGTTTAAAACTTTTGCTCAGTTAGCTAAAAAGTTTTCATTCATCTCTAATGGAAGGTTTACACTCTTCCTTTTTTTCTCTACTATATACAGGTGTTTTGAAGGAGGGAAGTTGAAAGAGAAAGCCTTGGAGAAAAAGAAAATTGTTGATAGAAAGAACGAGATTTTCACCTTATCATTGCGAGGATATTTTCTTTTGTCATTGCGATCCCGACGTCAAGTCGGGGGAAGCAATCTCAGATTTGAGAAGTGATTTAAATGATGAAGAAGCTAAAGATAGGAGGTAAAAAATGAAAGCAGTTATACCAGCAGCAGGTTTGGGTACTCGATTTCTCCCTGCAACCAAAGCTCAACCCAAGGAAATGCTCCCGGTGGTTGATAAGCCAACTATTCAATATGTAGTAGAAGAAGCAGTTGCTTCAGGCATAGAAGATATTCTCATCGTTACAGGTAGGGGGAAAAGAGCTATAGAAGATCATTTCGACCGTTCTATCGAGCTTGAAGCTCACTTGGAAAAGTCGAATAAACATTCTCATCTTGAGGAACTGGTTGAGTTGGCCGAATTAGCGCAAATTCACTACATTCGTCAGAAGGAACCGAAAGGCTTAGGTCACGCTGTTCTTTGTGCTCGAAATCATGTGGGAAATGAGTCTTTTGCTGTTTTATTGGGAGATGTCATTACTTTGAGCGATCCTCCTTGTATAAAAATTCTCTGGGGTATTCACGATAAGTACAAAGCTAGTGTTATAGCGGTGGAAGAAGTTCCTCAGGAGAAAGTGTCGCTTTATGGGATTATCGATTACGAACCAGTTTCTGATAATTTGTATAGGGTGAAGGACATAGTAGAGAAGCCTTCTCCTAAAGAAGCACCTTCTCAAATAGCTACACTGGGAAGATATATTTTAACTCCCACCATTTTTGAAATACTCGAAAGGACTCCTCCGGGTTTGAATAATGAAATACAGCTCACAGATGCACTGCGCTTACTTCTCGAGAAAGAGCCACTTTATGCATATCATTTTTCAGGTATGCGTTTCGATATAGGGAATAAGCTCAGTTGGTTGGTAGCCAATATTGAGATAGCTTTGAAAAGGGATGACCTTCGAAGTGGCTTAAAGGAATATTTAAAAAGTATTTTTAAAGAATTATCTTATTAGTCATCTCTGAAAAAGTGCCTCTTGTTAAGTTTTTTTCTAACATACCCTTTCATTTCTCCATGCTTTTAAGCGCACAATAAGTAATGCAAACCTGAAAGTGCCCAATCATTACAACGGTGTTTACTATTGACCGGACAGAATACGCGCTTTCATGTTATCAGTGACGTTTTCATGCATTTTCATACATGTGAGTGGAACGAAGATCTCACTTTTTGAATATTTGTTCCTATTCGTCAGTCTTTCAGTCTTCAGTCTTAAAAATAGAGGAAAATCTCTTTTCAATCACTTCAATAATTTCTTCAACTTCTATTTCCTTCATACACCGAGGGTCCTCGCAGTTGGGAGTCTTTCCGTAAAGAGGGATATTACAGGGGCTGCAGGGAAAATTCTTGTAAATAAAAGTATGCTTTTCTCCGTAAGGAGACCACTTGCGAGGATCACTAGGACCGTAAAGACCAATTACTGGACTTCCTGAAGCTGCAGCAATATGAAGAGCTCCCGTATCCACACTCACCACAAGGGAACTCTTTGCCGCCAGAACAGAAAACTCTTTTAAACTCAATTCACCCGTTGCAATAACAGGTTTCCCTTTCATTAACGCCACGATTTCCCTTATGTAAGAAAGATCAGCGGGACTTCCCGTAAAAACTACTTTTACTCCTCTTTCTAAAAGGTAATCCGCCAAATGAGCAAATTTTTCCCTCTCCCACCTTCTTTCCGTGGCTAGCGGACTGGTAACCGTATGGAGAATGACTATTCTTTCTCCCGCAAGTCCATGAGAAGAGATAAAACTCTCCACCTTTTTCTCATCTGCCAGAGAATGTGGAATGGGAACAAGCTCAGGCTTTTGAACTTTGGCTCCGAGAGCTCTAACAATATCCAAAAAACTTTCCATCTCATGTTTCTCTTCATCATAAGGAACACGTATATCCATTAATCCTTTTCTTCCCTGCCCCCCAACAGAAAAACCAGCGTGTAGAGGAGCGCCACTTAAAAAGGTAAGAAGAGAAGTCACCCGATACCTCTGATCAAACTCCACCACCAAATCAAAACCTTTCTCCTTCAAAAGAGTTTGAATGTAGAAGAATCCTTTTAAACCTCGATGAGCGTTGAAAACATCGTAATAAATAACTTCATCAACAAATTGAAGTCCTTCCACAACTTCTTTAACTCGCGGATTTGTAAGAAGAGCGATATACCCATCTGGAAACCTCTCTCTTAAAGCTTTTAGAGAAGGAAGGAGAAGAACCAGGTCCCCAATTGCTACCAGCTTAATCGCTAAAATTCTCTTTACATCTTCGAGTTTTCCCTGTCTTCTTATGCCGAAAAACGAAAAGACCTTCTTCAAAAAAGAAAAAAGAACGCACAGGGGAGTCCCCAAATAGACATCGACCTTCATAAAAAGTCGGGTTTTCACAACTTTCTAAACTCTCCCTAAACCGTAGTATGAAAAGCCCAGAGACTCGATCTCGCTCCTAGCTAAAATATTCCGAGTATCGAATACTACCAAAGAACGCATCAACTCTTTCACTCTTGAAAAATCTATCCTTTTAAACTCTCTCCACTCAGTTAAAATTAAAAGAATGTCTGCCTCAACGCAGGCTGAATATGGGTCATCAACATATTCCACTTGAGACAAAACTCTTCTACTGTTTTCCATAGCTTTAGGGTCATACGCCACTACATAAACATCTTTCCCCTCACTCAAAATCTTTTTCAAAATCTCAATTGCAGGTGATTCTCTGATATCATCTGTTCCCGCTTTAAACGCCAATCCCCAAACTCCAATCCTCTTACCCTGCAGTTCACCCAATATTTCTTTGACTTTATGAACAACGAATTCTTTCTGCAAAGAATTGGACTCGATTATCGCCTGAAGAAGAGGGAAAGGAATTTTCGCCTCTTCACACGTCTTAAGCAAAGCTTTTACATCTTTGGGAAGGCAGCTTCCACCGAAACCTGGACCCGGCTTTAAAAAATTGGGACCAATCCGAGGATCGAGACCAAGACCTCTTGTTACATCTTCAATGTTGGCTTTAAAGGCATCACACAAACGAGCTACAGAGTTCACAAAAGAAACTTTTAGCGCTAAAAAGGTATTAGAAGCATACTTGATTAACTCAGCGCTTTTTCTATCGGTAAAGATGACAGGAACACCTCTCTCCAGATGAGGAGAATATACTTTCTTCATCACTTCAAAAGCCCTCTCATTTTCAGCTCCAATAATGAGGCGGCTTGGGTTTGTGAAATCATGCAAAGAAGACCCTTCTCTTAAAAACTCCGGATTTGAGACCACATCAAAATCAACACTAACCTTTTTCCTTAAGTACACCTCTGCTTTATCACCTGTTCCGACGGGAACAGTCCCTTTTAATGCAACAACTTTATACCCATTTAAATTTCGCGAAATTTCTTCTAAAACTTCCCAGACTGCACTCAAATCCGCACTTCCATCCCTATTGGGAGGCGTCCCTACACATATAAAAATAACTTCAGACTCCCTAATTGCTTCCTTCCCTTTACTCACAAATTGGAGAGTCCCTTTTGAAAGACTTCGCAGAATCACCTTTTTCAAACCGGGCTCATAGATGGGAATTGACCCTTTCTTCAGACCCTCAACTTTTTCTCTATTTTTCTCCACGCATATAACATCATGTCCATTATCTGAAAAGAAAGCTGAAGCAACCAGTCCAACATATCCAGCACCAAAAACTGCAATTTTCATTCAAAACCTCCTAAATAGGATGAAATATGATTATAAATTAAAACATGTGGGATTTTCAGTCTCCCTTTTGCACTACACTTTATTAGCTTCTTCAAAATTATTTTTTAATATTCTCGACATGACCTGGACAACTTAAACCCTATATGCAAATATAAGTAAATATTTTAAGGAGGTAAAGCTTTTGAAGAAAGTTTATTTTGTGACAGGAGCAGCAGGTTTCATCGGTTCTAATATTGTAGAGAGATTAGTAAAGGAAGGCTGTAGAGTTAAAGCAATTGACAACTTCCTTACTGGTAGGAAGGAAAATATTGAACCTTTTCTTTCTGAAATTGAATTTATAGAAGGAGATATACGCAATTTAAATTTCCTACAACAATTGATGAAAGGAGTTGATTTCGTTTTACATCAAGCAGCAGTTCCCTCCGTACCTCGATCTATTGAAGACCCTTTAACCACAAACTCCTGTAATGTTGATGGAACTCTAAATGTGCTAATCGCTGCACGAGATGCAGGAGTAAAAAGAGTGATTTATGCTTCGTCATCCTCTATCTATGGCGAATCTTCTGTTCTCCCTAAAAAGGAAAATATGACACCTGCTCCTATCTCCCCCTACGCTGTGAGTAAGCTTGCTGGGGAGTTTTATTCTAAAATTTTTTACAAAGTATATGGGTTAGAAACAGTTTGCTTAAGATATTTTAACGTCTTTGGCCCTCGACAAAACCCAGCCTCTCAATATGCAGCAGTTATACCCAAGTTTATTACGTGTTCTTTAGAAGGCAAACCAATACCCATTTTTGGAGATGGAGAACAGTCTCGAGACTTCACTTTTGTAGACAATGTTGTGGAAGCGAATTTGAAAGCTCTAGAGGCTCAACGAGTAGGTGGAGAAGTGATAAATATTGCTTGTGGTGAAATGACATCAATAAATAAACTGGTAGACTTCTTAAGCGAAATTCTGCAAAAAAATCTAAAGGTTCGGCATACTTCACCAAGACCCGGCGATATAAAATATTCCCTTGCAGACATAGAAAAAGCTAAAACTTTACTTCAATATACACCCCGAGTAAAACTTAAAGAAGGCTTGAAAAAAACAGTAGAGTGGTTTTTGCAAAACTGCGAGAAAAGGAGGAGTTAACTTCCCTAAACATGCCTAAGTTAGCTTTATTTTTCACATATGGAGTTTCTTTAAAAACATGGGATAATTTAGGAATATTTAGTAGAGAAATCAAACCTTATATTGAGCTCACGAAGGATATTTTTGATGAAATTTATTTCTTCACATATGGAGATGAAAAAGATCAAGCGTATCAAAAATTCCTGCCTGAAAATTTAAAAATTTATCCTAAAAAAGTGAAAATTCCTACATTAATCTATAGTTTTTTCCTTCCTCTTTTTTACTTTAATAAGCTAAATGAAGTAGACATTTTAAAAACTAATCAGCTTAAAGGCTCGTGGACAGCTCTAATAACCAAATTTCTCACAAATAAGAAATTAATTGTTAGATGTGGCTATGAATGGCTAAAAATTATGAAAAACGAAGAAAAACCGTTTTGGAAATGTCAGATTGCCTTTTTCTTAGAAAAACTTGCCTATAAAAATGCTGACAAAATAATAGTTACATCTTTTGGAGATAAGAAATTTATAGAGAAAAAATTCAAAATATCACCTTCCAAAATTGAAATAATCCCTAACTATATTGATACTAATCTTTTCAGACCAATTAATACTCTAGAAAAAGAAAAAAACAGAATATGTTTTGTAGGAAGATTATCACCTGAAAAAAACCTCTTTAACCTGATAAAAGCAGTCTCAGGTTTAAATGCAAAATTGATAATTTTCGGTAGTGGTCCTTTGAAAAGCGACTTAGAAAAACTAGCCAACAAATTTAATTCACAAGTTGAATTCAGAGGAAGTATCCCTAATACCCAATTGCCTGAAGAGCTAAATAAGAGCGAATTATTTATTTTACCTTCTTTATACGAAGGTAACCCCAAAGCAATTTTAGAAGCAATGGCTTGTGGATTGCCTTGTATCGGAACAAACGTTCAAGGAATAAAGGAAATAATAAAACACAAAGAGAATGGCTATTTGTGCGAAATAGATGTTGATTCAATAAGAAATGCTATTTTAGAGTTAATGAACAATAAAATCCTCATGGAGAAAATAGCAAAAAATGCGAGAAAAACTATTTTAGAAAACTTCAGTTTGAAAAAGATTTTAAAGAAGGAACGTCAGATTTACCAGCAGTTATGAAGCTTTATGACAAGATAAATAAAAGATTGATAATGCTTAAGCAGAAGGCAGATTCAAAGTATTGGGATAAACATTGGCAAACAGAAAGTCTAGTCGAAAAAGTTAAAGCTGGCGCAAATAATAGATTAGTCAAGAAATTCACAACAAAATTTTTAAAACCAGGAGCAAAAATTTTAGAAGGAGGTTGTGGGATCGGTCAAAATGTTTATGGTTTAAAATCCTGGGGATATGAAGCATTTGGTGTAGATTTCGCACCAAAAGCGATTAAGAAGGTAAAGACAAAATTTCCTGACTTGAATATTTCAGTTCAGGACGTAAGAAAGCTGAATTTTCCTGATAACTTTTTTGATGGCTATTGGTCTTTAGGTGTAATTGAACATTTCTCTGAAGGATATGACAAGATTTTAGAGGAAGCAGAAAGAGTTATCAGACCAGGGGGATTCCTATTTTTAACTTTTCCTCATCTCTCTCCTTTGAGAAAATTAAAAATAAATTTAGGACTTTACAAAAGTTTGGAAGGAATAGTAGATGAGAAAGAGTTTTATCAATTTATTTTAGATTCTGAAGAGGTTAAAGCAAATGTGGAAAGATATGGATTTAGAATGATATTAAAATGCCCATATGATGCCACAAAAGGTATAAAAGATGAAATCACACTACTAAAGCCAATCTTACAGAAAATTTATGATAGTCAAAATATTTTGGCTAAGGGTGTAAGATTCTTAATTTCTCTATTGTTTTCAAAAATCGCGTCACATAGTATTCTTTTAGTTTTTCAGAAAAATGAAAACCAAATTTTATAGAATATTGACAAAATTTGCATTAAAATTGCACAACTTTTCCTATAAATTAAGTGCCAAATTAGCAATTAAAGCTGAAGGAGGTTTACATCCAAAGCATAGAATAACAAACTATCACCAATTTTTTGTTGATAATATTAATAAAAGCGATAGAGTTTTAGACATAGGATGTGGAAATGGAGCTTTAACTTTTGATTTAGCCAGAAAAGCAAAATTCGTCGTCGGCATTGATTTAAATGAAAAAAATATTGAAGTAGCAAAGAGGAAATATAAGGCTAAGAATATAGAATATAAAGTGGGTGATGCTACAAAAGATTTAAGCGAAGAGAAGTATGATGTAATAGTGCTATCTAATGTTCTAGAACACATAAAAAATCGAGTAGAATTTTTAAGAAAGTTGAAAAAGTTGGCTCCCACGATTTTAATTAGAGTGCCGATGATAAATCGTGATTGGATTACCCTATATAAGCGGGAGCTGGGAGTAGAATGGAGGTCTGACAAAACTCATTATGTTGAATATACACTGGAAACTTTTAAGGAAGAACTGGTGAAAGCTGGTTTAAATTTAGAAAGTTACTCAATTCAATTTGGAGAAATATGGGCAGTAGTAAAGTAAAAATTTTAAAAGATATTTTTTTAAATTTTGTTTCTAATGGAATTTTTGATTTAACTTATGTGGTAGAGCCTGCAAACTGGTCTATTAAGTGGGATGGGAAGTATATTACAGAAAACCTCAACAAATTAAATCTTTTAAAAGCGCGAATTTCCACTTCTCATTTGGGTTTAAAAAACCAGATTATTCATTTTGGCTCTTTTAATACTTTTTTTACCAATAAAGGATTTAAGAAAGTTAACCCTTTAAACAAAGTCATAGTGACTTGCTTTCACCTTGTTCCTGATGATCCAAGATTAAATTTTATAAAAAAAGCAAGTAAATATAAAAATATTCTCTTACACACTTCTGCATATATTACTAAACGAAAACTCATTGAGTTAGGAGTGCCTGAAGAAAAAATTATAGTTATTCCATTGGGGGTCGATTTAGGGATTTTTAAACCTGTAAGTGAAAAAAGGAAAAAAGATTTAAAAAGAGTCCTAGGGATTCTAGAAGGTAGGATAGTCATTGGCTCATTTCAAAAGGATGGAGTAGGCTGGGATGAAGGTTTAGAACCAAAATTAGTAAAAGGTCCAGACATTTTCATAAAAGTAATAGAAAAGTTATCAAAAGAGTATCCAATTTTTGTTTTGCTAGTCGGTCCATCCAGGGGTTATGTAAAGAAAAATTTAGAAAAGTTAAGAATTCCTTATAAAAACATAGGTTATCTTAGTAACTATAAAGAAGTTGCAAAATATTATCATGCACTGGATTTATATCTAATAACTTCGAGAATAGAGGGAGGGCCTAAGCAAATTTTAGAAGCTTGGGCAAGTGGGGTTCCTGTTGTAACCACAAAAGTGGGAATGGTTCCTGATATAGCACGAAATGGGGAAAATGCTCTATTGGCAGAAGTTGAGGATATACAGCAAATTACCAGCAAGACTAAAAAAATTATTGAAAATAAAGAATTGAGAAGGAAATTAATAATGAATGGATTAAAAACAGTCCAAAGTTTTTCATGGGGAACCATCGCTAAAAAGTATTACGAAGAAATTTATCTAAAATTATTAAAGAAGAGAAAGAGTTAAGGTCCAAATAACTTCTTTTTCTAAACGAAAAATCTTGTAGCTTAAATCATTTATAAACCTCGTCTGAACTCTCGAGAAAAAATTCAATTAAGTGGTTTTCATTAAGCAGTTATNCCTGCCATAGCGTCAACAAAATTGTGGTCTCCCCTTTCTCCGAGAGATGAAGGCTTTCTAGGCTTTCTTCTGATGAGAAAAGCCTAATTGTTTTTGTTCTTCTCTCACCTTTGCTTGAACCTTCCTTATTGCATGAGAAAGGGAAATTTGATAATCAGATGAAGGAACGTTTCATAGCACCACTTTTTAGTAAAGTCGACTTACATTTTTTCGAGGTGGGCAATTTTTCTTTCATATGCTTTGTCTGGGTTTTTAATGTTTGCATATTGCAGAAGTAAAACTTTCTTTCACGTAGTTTCAAAGGTATTATAATCTTATATTTACAAGCATCCTGTCTGTCAGTAATTACATAATGGGAGAAATGAAAATTTATATCTTATATAACTATCGCAAAGGACCTTGGGGAGGGGGTAATCAATTCTTGAAGGCGTTAAAAAAAGAGCTCGACAAGCAGGATGCTTATGAAGAAAACTCTGTGAAAGCAGAAGCAATTTTATTTAACAGTTACCCTTTTAGTTCTGAGTTTCTCTTTGATAGGATCTGGCAACTCAAACAGGAATATCCCCATAAAATAATAATTCACCGACTCGATGGACCAATTTCTCTGGTAAGGGGAAGGGATAAAGAAATAGATGAAATCATAACTCTATTTAATGACCTTTTTGTTGATGGTACTATTTTTCAATCAAATTGGTGTAAGGAACAAAATAAAAAGCTTTTTGGAATTTCCTCGAAATATGAGACGGTAATTCACAATGCAGCAGATAGAAGGGTTTTTAACAAAAGTGGTAAAAGGAAATTTAATTCAAACGGAAAAATAAAATTGATTGCCACAAGTTGGTCATCAAACTGGAGAAAGGGCTTCGAAATATATAAGTTTTTAGATGAAAATTTAGATTTTTCAAGATATGAAATGACCTTTGTGGGAAATTCTCCAATCACATTCAAAAATATAAAATGGATAAAACCTGTTCCTTCAAAAAAATTGGCTGAGATTTTAAAGAAGCATGATATTTATATTACTGCTTCTCAGAAAGATCCCTGTTCTAACTCCTTAATTGAAGCATTGTCATGCGGTTTACCAGCAGTTGTTCTAAACGATGGAGGGCATCCTGAATTGGTGCAAGAAGGTGGAGAATTATTTAATGGGAAAATGGATGTGATTGAGAAGATTGATAAAGTAGCAGAAAATTATGATTACTATCAATCTAAAACCCCAGAATTTTCCATTAAAAAAGTTGCTCAAGCTTATCACGAATTTGCTAAAAAAATTTATGAAGATGTCCAGAGTAGAAGATATAAGCCCAAAAAAGCTAATTTTTCAAAAAAAATTAGTTTTTATAAAATAAAATTTTCAATCCTAAGATGGAAAATTAAAAATAAATTAGAAGCGATAGGAGAAAGGGTATGAAAGATATAAATTGGCTTTTTGAACTAAAAGAAAAAATTCCTCAATTTTTAGAAAAACTAAAAAGCAAGAAAGTTTCAGGATTTTTTCGATACTCTTTATCCGGTGATTTATATAATGAAAACATTAAATGGGGGCTAGGAAATACAGTTTTTGCTGTAAAAATTTACTACACTTTAGGTTTATTAAATAGCTTACCAAAAGAAGAGAAAAAAGCGATGGCAAACTTTATAAAGAGCTTTCAAAAATCAGATGGCACAATTTACGACCCCTTAGTAAAAAGAAAAGCATCTTTAAGAAATAAATTATTAGCGATAAAGAATATCGATTTCAACAATTTTTTTCATTATCAGACAATAAGAGCTGAAACAAGACAAGCAATTTCCGCTTTAAAGCTTCTAGGAGAAAAACCAAACATTCCCTATCAAGGTTTTCCAAAGACAAGAGAGGAAATAGAAAAATATCTTAGTCAACTAAACTGGGCAAAGCCTTGGGGTGCCGGCAGTCATTTTTCTCACTTAATTTTTTTTCTGGAAAACAGTGAATTAGAAAATAAAGAAGACTTGATTAACTTCGCGATAGAATGGGTGAATAGATTACAAAATCCAAAAGATGGTTCGTGGTATAAGGGTAATCCAAGTCTACAACAAAAAATAAATGGAGCAATGAAAGTAATTACAGGATTAAAAGTTGCAAATAAAGTAGATTTTAAATACTCTGAAAAATTAATAGATTTATGTCTTGAAGCAAAAAATGATAAACATGCTTGTGATAACTTTAATATTACTTATGTCCTGCATTATGCAAATACCATGAGTAATGGAAGTTATAAGCTGAAGGAAATAAAAAAATTTGCTCAAGACCGCCTGAGAATTTATAACAAATATTATTTTCCAGAAATTGGTGGGTTTTCTTTTCTCCCAAATAAAGCTAACGTCTATTATTATAGTGCGAAAATTACCAAGGGTTTAAATGAGCCAGATATTCACGGCACGTGTATGTTTCTGTGGGGAATTTCGATAATTGCTCAGATTATAGAAATCGACAAAAAATTGGGGTTTAAAGAATTTACACCATGAAGAGAATAAAAGATTATAATTTTGGTAGAGATTAGCTGGGAAAATTTTATGTAACACACTTCGGAAGGTGAAAATAAAGTAATTCTTTCCCCTACTCTTAAATTTCTAAAGAAAGGTTAAAAATCAATCTCCATTATTGTCTTCCTGTAAGACGTTTCATCTCGTGGTATTTTAACTTTATCTGTTTACAACTTCCTCCGCCCAAAAAGATAAAATAATTTATTTGAAAATGAGTATAGATTTAGAGATTTTTAAGGATTTAGAAAAACAAGAAGAAGATAGGGTCATTTTCAGTTTTTAGGTGAAGCAGCAACAAGAAGCCGATGTTTTGATTGAAGTATTTGATAAGATTAGTGATGAAAATGTAAAATTAAAAATATATAGTGGTTACAACTCAGATTCAAACTATTTCAAAAGAGCTAAAGGCAAAGATCTAAAATCTAAATATAATCATGGGAAGGTTTAAGGATAAAAGTAAGTCAAAACATTGAAGAGTAAACAAAAAAGTGAAGAAATATGTAAGCATTTCTTGAATAAGTGTATTGATCGGAAAAATATGGAGGTGAATATTTATGAATCCGAATGTTAAAGTCGTAATCCTTTGTGGCGGTATGGGCACGCGACTTAGAGAAGAAACCGAATACCGCCCTAAGCCAATGGTAGAAATCGGCGGAAAACCAATTCTCTGGCATATCATGAAGATTTACGCTTACCATGGGTTTAAGGATTTCGTTCTTTGCTTAGGCTACAAGGGTCAAATGATTAAAAATTATTTTTATAATTATGAGGTTTTGAATAATGATTTCACTATAGAACTAGGAGATTATAAGCGTGTAGAAATTCATAGCAGTCATGGAGAAAAGGGTTGGCGAGTTACTTTAGCTGATACAGGTGAGAAAGCTTTAAAAGGAGCTAGAATAAAGAGAATAGAAAATTACATAAAAGAAGATGTGTTCATGCTTACGTATGGAGATGGTTTAGCGAATATAAACCCTCATGAATTACTTTCTTTTCATAAAAATCATGGTCGCATAGGAACAGTAACGGGCGTTCGACCTCCCTCAAGGTTCGGTGAATTAGCAGTTAAAAATGGACAGGTTATTTCATTTATTGAAAAACCACAAGTTTCTGAAGGTTTAATAAATGGAGGCTTTTTTGTATTTAATCGGAAAATTTTTGACTACTTATCAGACGATGACAGTTGCGATTTTGAAATGGGACCCCTAGAGGAATTAGCTAAAGATGGTGAATTGATAGTATACGAACACAAAGGAGAATGGGCATGTATGGATACTTATAGAGATATGATATACCTCAACAGGCTGTGGGAAAGTGGAAAAGCATTTTGGAAAATTTGGGAAGATTGAAATGGAAGATTTGAATAAAGTATTGATAACAGGAGCGACAGGTTTTATCGGCTCTAATTTAACGCGAAGGTTGATACAGGAAGGTTTTGAAGTTGGAATAGTTAAGCGAGAGAGCTCCAATGTACAGCGGATTAGAGATTTATTAGATAAAATAGTGACCTATGATGTGGATTTACGAGATACTCAAAGCGTCTCCAAAGTAGTTTCACATTTTAAGCCTGATGCTATTTTTCATTTAGCTGCTTACTATGCAGTAGATCATAAATCACAAGAAATACTTTTAATGGTTGATACAAATATTTTAGGAGCGATAAATCTGCTTGAAGCTTCCCAAGAATCTAAGGTTAAGCTATTTGTCAACACAAGCTCTTGCTTTGTTTACAAAGAAAGTAAAGATAAGTTAAAAGAAAGTGCAGAGTTAGGTCCTTTAAATTTATATGCATTGACAAAGATGCAAGCGGAACACGCCTGCACTTTTTATGCAGAAAAATATGGCTTAAAAACAATAACTTTCCGACTCTTTCCCCCCTATGGCCCTGCTGATAATGAGAGAAGATTAATCCCTTACGTGATAAAAAGTCTACTTGAGAGGAAAAGACCAAGATTAACTACAGGAATGCAAAAATGGGATCTCGTTTATGTTGGTGATATTGTAGATGCCTACGTTAAGCTCTTATCTGTTTCTGATTTTCCGCGAAAACATGAAATTTTTAATATTGGAACAGGAAACGCGATTAGTATTCGAGAAGTTGTATCTTTAATAGAGGAAATCATAGGGAATGACATAGAACCTGAGTGGGGAGCAATTCCTCACAGAAAGAACGAAGTTTGGTTTATTTGCGCAGACACAAGCAAAGTTGAAAATTTTTTAAGATGGAGGCCAAGAACACAATTAAGAAAGGGGTTAAAACTCACAATAGAATGGTATAAAGAAGGGAGTGCTAAAAATGGAAAGGTGGATTGAAGGCGTAGTCGTAAAACCCCTGAAAAAGATACCTGATGAAAGAGGGTGTATTTATCATATGCTTAGATGTGACGATCCAATTTTTGAAAAATTTGGAGAAATATATTTTTCAGTAGTATACCCGGGTGTTATCAAAGGATGGCATCTTCACAAGAAAATGACACTAAATTATGCCGTTGTACAAGGAATGATAAAGTTAGTTCTTTACGATAGTAGAGAAAATTCTCCTACAAAAGGGAATTTAGTGGAATTATTTATTGGTGAAGAGAACTATTGCTTAGTTAAGATACCACCAAAAATTTGGAATGGATTTAAAGGTATTGGGGCAAAACCAGCTATAGTTGCCAATTGCGCAACATTGCCTCACGACCCAAACGAGATAGAAAGAATGGATCCATTTACGAACAAGATACCTTATGATTGGAAACTAAAACATGGATAGATATTTTAAAGAAATATACGGAAAGAAAAAAGTGTTAATTACAGGTCATACAGGTTTCAAAGGCAGTTGGTTATCAGTATGGCTTATGGAATTAGGTGCAGAAGTTATTGGCTACTCTTTGGAGCCACCAACAAAACCGAATCTATTTGAATCTATAAATTTAAAAGATAAAGTTACACATATTATTGGAGATGTAAGAGACGAAAAACACCTAACTGCAACTTTTGAAAAATATCAGCCTGAATTTGTTTTCCATTTAGCAGCACAGCCATTAGTACGGTGTTCCTACAAAAAACCAAAACTTACTTTTGAAACTAATGTGATGGGAACTGTAAATGTTCTTGAAGCAGTGAGAAAAACAAAAAACGTAAGAGTATGTATTATTGTTACTAGCGATAAGTGTTATGAAAATAGAGAACAGGTTTATAGGTACAGAGAAGTAGATCCTATAGGTGGATATGACCCCTATAGCTCCAGTAAAGGATGCGCTGAACTTGTCACTAATGCATATAGAAGATCATTTTTTAATCCTAGAAATTGTGGCAAGATTCACAATGTTGCTTTATCTTCTGTACGCGCAGGGAATGTTATAGGCGGAGGAGATTGGGGAGAAGATAGAATTATTCCAGATTGCGTAAAAGCCTTATCAAACGGAGAGACTATTATAATACGCAATCCCTCAGCAACAAGACCGTGGCAATATGTGCTAGAACCCTTATCTGGATATCTGTTGCTTGGAGCATTGATGTTCAAAAAGGGAACCAAATATAGTGATGCGTGGAATTTCGGACCATATGATGCAAATAACATAACTGTGGAGGAATTAGTTAAGCTTGTAGTTAAGTATTGGGGTGGTGGAACATATACAATAGATACTTCAGTGCATCCTTACGAAGCAAAAATCTTAAAGTTAGATATAAGCAAAGCTTGTGCATTACTTGGGTGGAAGCCACTATATGATATACACAAAACGGTCGAAAGAACCATTAATTGGTATAAAAACTTTTACAATAATGTGTCTAAAGAAGAATTATATGAACTCACGAGAAGGGAAATTAGAAATTACATGAATAATATGAGAAGCAAATATAGTAGAAATTTTGAATGATGAACTAAGCAGAAGGAAAATAAAGAAGATGGAAGAAAGAGAAAACATGTCTAAACTTGAGTTAGGTGATATAGTCATTCTTACCTATCCTGCCTGGATTCAAAATGCAAAGAAGAAGGGTTTAGGCTTAGTTTACAATGTTGAAAGTGATGCACTTCAAATTCTATTTATGACATCGAAAGATCAATACTTACGGTCAGTCAAAGTCAGTAGTGAAAATTTACTTGAGGGCAATCTCTCAGAAGATTACTTTGTTGTGACTGATAAAATATTACTTGTGGAAAAAAAAGCAATTATTCAAAAAGTAGGAAGAATTAATATCCAAAAAATAGACGAAATACTTAGGCAGATGGCTCAAAATATTGTTGAGAAACATTATAGCGAGGTACATAAAAAAAATAAGCAGTTCATTCGGGGTAAAACTTACATCCACTATGCAGAACGTGTGTATAATGCTGAAGAAATGAAGGCGTTAATAGATTCATCTTTAGACTTTTGGCTTACAGCAGGAAGGTTCGCAAAACAATTTGAAAAAGAATTTGCAAAATTCTTAGGAGTGAAACATTGTATTCTAACCAATTCAGGATCCTCTGCTAATCTTCTAGCTATATCTGCTTTAACTTCCCCAAAGTTAGGAAAAAGAAGACTTAAGCCAGGCGATGAAGTAATAACTACTGCTTGCGCTTTCCCCACTACTATAAATCCAATTATTCAGAATAACTTAATTCCCGTTTTTATAGATGTAGACATTGAGACTTACAATATTCAGGTGGATAAAATTGAAGAGGCACTGTCCGAAAAAACTAAAGTCATCTTTTTGGCTCATACTCTTGGAAATCCGTTTGATTTGGATAAAGTAATATCCATTGCTCAAAAATATAATCTTTGGGTCATTGAAGACAACTGCGATGCACTGGGGTCAAAATATAAAGAGAAATATACAGGGGCATTTGGACACATTGCTACTTTTAGTTTTTATCCTGCTCACCATATAACGATGGGGGAGGGAGGAGCATTAGTTACAAATGATACTCAATTAAAGCATATTATCCTATCCTTCCGAGATTGGGGAAGAGATTGTTGGTGTGAGCCCGGATGTGATAATACTTGTGGTAAAAGGTTTGGATGGCAGTTGGGCACTTTGCCCTACGGATATGACCATAAGTACATTTATTCTCACCTTGGATATAACCTAAAAGTTACAGATATGCAGGCAGCAGTGGGCGTAGCACAATTGAAAAAACTTCCAAGTTTTATAGAAGCAAGAAAAAGGAATTGGAGATATTTTTATGAAAAGCTGAAAAAATATGAAGATTATTTCATCCTCCCAAGAGCTACTGATAAATCAGATCCAAGTTGGTTTGGGTTTCCTTTAACAGTCAAGGAAAATGCTCCATTTTCAAGGAATGAACTTGTAAATTACCTGGAGGAAAATAAGATTGCGACTAGGCTACTTTTCTCGGGAAATATCATTCGACATCCAAGTTTTGAAAATGTGAAGTATCGTGTATATGGTAGTTTATCTAATACTGATCGCATTATGAACAATACTTTTTGGATTGGTGTTTACCCAGGGCTCACAACTGAAATGATTGAGTACATAATGAATATTTTTGAGGAATTTATAAAAAGAATTGGGAAAGAATGAAGCCTACTAAAAAAGGAAAAATCCTTTTTATCTTCAAAGATATAGGTAATAAGTTTCTCTTGGCCAATAGGGGTGAATTTCCCAAGTTATTTTACTCTTACTTTCAGTTTAAAGAAAAATATTTGTCCAATTTCAAGGAGATAAATTATTTAGATTTACGAAAATATAATAAATTTTTCTTTTCAAAATCGGATTATTTCTATCATCGATTTATTAGTAGAGTAGTAAACCAATATGATATTGTTTTCGCTACAACTGATGGGATAGTTGAATTATTGGCAAACTTAAGAGGTAAAAATTTTCTCAGGAAGGATGTTAAAATAGTCGGTATAATTATGTCTTTCTTTGATGATAAAAGAAGAATTGATCACCTATTTGAACTTGACCACATTATAACATTTACCAAAATAAACTATCATAAATTAAAAGAAATTGGCATTGAGGAAAATAAAATTAGTTTTTTGAAATTAGGCACAGATATAGAATTTTATTCAACTAAAAATATAGTTCCTGAAAAAGGAAAATACATACTTTCAATTGGGTTGGATAAAAACCGTGATTGGGATACCTTAAAGAAAATTGCCCTAAAGTTACCTGATATTAAATTTAAAGTGATTGGTAACGAAAAAATTAAAAATTATTTTAGAAATGTACCCAACTTAGAATTTCTAGGAAACTTGCCGTACTTGGAAACAAAGAAAAAAATAATGGAATCAGCGATTATTTTTTTACCCACGAAAAAGAATTCTTACTTTTCAGGGCAAACCACTTTACTTAATGTTTCTGCTCTTAAAAAGATATGCGTTATGCCTTACGATAAATGTTTTGAAGGATATGATTTTGATCCTTCATATTTTTATCCAAGAAGCTACGATGTGAATGAAATCGCAAAATTTTTGCTAAAAATATACAGAAAGCCTACGGTTTTTAAAGATAGTTTAGAATATAACCATAAACTAGTATTAAAGAGATACAACAATTACGCACTTGCAGACCAAATTTATAAAATAACAAATTTTTTTGTGCCAAAAAAGGTATTAATCGTAAATAATTCCTTAAGTGAATATCCCCGGAATAAAAATATCTACGAAGCCTTATCTAAACTTGTAGATGTTAAAATTATCAAATTATCAAAAAAGTATAAACCTTATCATAAAAAAGTTATCATAAATTTCCTAAAAATATTTAAAGATTTATTAGTAACAAAGATACCTAAAGATACAGATTATGTATTTGTTCTTTTCGGAGACGCAGAGCAACTCTGGAGCATATGGCTACTGAGAAAAGTTAAAAGGTATAAATATAAAATAATATTTGACCCTCTTATTTCTTATTATGATACTTACATGTTTAACAAACCGCTACCTGCATTAAAGCATCCGATTAAGAGTAAATTTTTAAGGAAATGGTTGTATATATATGAAAAGTTATTATTCAGCTTACCTGATTTAGTGCTAATTGATACTGAAGCCAATGGTAGATATATAAAAAACTTATTAAATCTAGATATAAAATTTAAGAAACTCCTTTTATGTTCGTATACAAAGATATTTAAGGCAACGAAACTGGAAGAAAACGATTTCTGGTACAATGCTCCCCTTAAAGTATTATGGTATGGGCAACATTCAAGACTACATAATATGGAAATTTTATTGGATGCTATTGCACATATTAAGAGCAACAATATATCATTCACAATAATAGGCGGCGGTTTAAATGACACAATTGATAATAAAATTAAGTGCTTGGAAAATAAAAAAAATATAACATATACTAGATTAAATACTTTACTTGAGATTTCACTCGAAGATTTAGCAAAATTAATCCAAGAACATCACATTTGTTTAGGTGGTTTTGGCGAAACCGAAAAAGCCAAAAACGTAGTTCTTAATAAAGAGTATGAAGCATTAGCCTCAGGAAGATGCTTAATTACCGTAAAGGGAAATAAAGAATTTTTAAAAAATAACGTAAACTGCATTTTAATTGCTCCAAACAATTATAGAGAATTAGCTGAGAAAATTGAATTGCTTAACAACGATAGGGACCTTCTTAAGAAAATAGCTTATAAAGGATACAAAGACTATAAAAAATATTGCGAAAATAATTATGAAAAAGTGCTGCAGGGTATCATTAATACATAATTCAAAATGATAAAAAAGCTATTTCAAAGATATTTTACTAGTGGATTTTTTCTAAATGTTCCCTTAGTTATAAACACAATAATTGCTTTATTCACACTCCCAATTATTTTAGCAAATTTGCCAATTGTTGATTATGGAAAATGGCAATTTATATTAGCTGTACAAAGTTGGCTTTTAACTTTTACGGGATCAAACATCACGTATGCTGCTAAAAGAGGAATCGCTAAGGGGTTGAATGGAACTTTTCTCCATGCGTTTTTGACAAGATTAAAACTGCTAATCTTAGTGGGAATTCTTACGCTAGGAGCAGCTTTTTATCTTAAAATTTCCGGATATCACATCCTTCCTATGCTCCTAGCAATTTTGGGTCTTTATTTAATAGTTGGCCATTTATTTCAAATAAGCTTCTATGAATTCTTGATTGCTAAAAAAAGATTTAAAGAATGGTCTTTTTGGCAGATTTTAATTCCTTCCACCTCAATGTTAGGTTCTGCCTTAGTAGCCTTTTTCACAAAAAAAATAATTTTTTTCGCTTCCTTTCAATTGGGAAGTATTAGCGTTCTAGGTTTGATTGCCTGGTTTAAAGCAGTAAAAAAAGAGAGACTGGTTAAAAGCTATAAAAAAGGAGAAATTGATAAAGAATGTGTTCCCTATGGACTAAAGTTAATTCCTATTGATGTGGTTACTGTAACATCCACTAGAGCTGCTGATTTCATTATTGGACCTTTTTTTGGGTTTACAAACTTAGCTATTTTTTCTGTAGCAATTAAATTAAGTAGGAAGTTTACAACTATAATAAAAAGTGCTCGTCCCATGCTTTATGCCGATTTTGCCAAAAAAGAAAGGAGTGAGTTGATAAGAATAATGAATCGATATTTAGTAAAAATAGGAATTTTAAGTCTTTTTTTAACTTTTGGGTTTATAGGAGTAGGATGGATTTATATAAAATTATTCTTACCAAAGACATTTCATCCAGCAATAATTTACTTTGCCATCCTAACCTTGGGACTACCAGCAGCTATTTTAGCTGTAGTTTTACATACCATTTTAGAATCTCATCTTCGTTATAAAGAACTAATCGCAACTGGGATCTTCCCAAATTTGTTGAAAATTATGTTGATACTAGTGTTTGGCTATTTTTGGGGGGTAATTGGCGTTTGTGGAGCTTTAGCTATTAGTACCTGGATTAGTTTCGGTTTTTATTATCTTCTAACTGTAAAAAGGGATTTGGCAATGAGAATGATTGAAAAATTTAGATTATCTAATTTTTAGACATGAAGAATCCTACAGTTTCAGTAATAATGTCGGTTTACAATGGAGAAAAATACCTGAGGCAAGCAATTGAAAGCATTTTAAACCAAACATTTTCTGATTTTGAGTTTATTATCGTGGATGATGGATCAACTGATAAAACTCCAGAGATTTTGAAGGATTACGCAAAAAAGGATTTAAGGTTAAAAATCGTTAAAAATAGAAAGAGAATAGGTTTAACAAAATCTTTAAATGAAGCTATTAAACAAGCAAAAGGGAAATATATTGCTAGGCAAGATGCTGATGATATTTCACTACCTGAAAGACTCGAAAAACAAATAACTTTCTTAGAGAAAAATCCATCTTATGGAGCTGTGGGTACATCTGCTGCAATTATTGACAAAAATGGCAGAATTATAAAAAAGGCTATGGTACCGAAGTCTTGGTTAGTAATAAAACAAATACTAAAATTTGGAAATTGCTTCGTACACGGAAGTATGATGTTTAAAAAACAAGATTATATTAAGGCAGGAGGATACAGAACGCCCTTTGCTTTGGCCCAAGACTTTGACTTGTGGTTAAGGATGTCAAAAATTAAAAAAATGAAAAATCTCCGCGAGTGTCTCTACCTATGGAGAAAAACAGAAAGCGGGCTTTCTGCGATAAAAACAGACATTCAGTTTAAAATTGGTGCCCTAGCATTATACGAGCACAAATACCATAAAAGTTTGAAGTTAAACGATAGATTTAAAGTAGATGACTATATAAGCAAATTAGAAGTTGATGAGAGAAGAAAGTATTATAAATGTTTAGCTAATCTTTACCTGAGGCATGGTAATATAAAAATGGCAGAGAAGTACTATAGTGCCCAAAACCTATCTGATAAGATTTTCCTACATATGATGAAACTAATTATTAAGGCTGTTAAACTAAGGAGGGGTTACTATTAACATATTTTTTATTTTTCCCTCAATAGGAACTGATAAGACTCCTAATCACGGCATCGCTTCTCTTTGCGCTGTCATAAAAGATAAAGGTCATACAGTTGATTTATTTCACCCTGATAGAATCAATGTAAAACAATTATATAGAGAATTCTATAAGAAAAAATATGATTTGTGTCTCGTTTCATCAGTGACAAATCAATGGCCATATGCTTTAAAACTTATTAAGGCACTTAAACAAAAATCGAATATTCTAATTATTGTGGGTGGACATCACGCAACTAGTTCCCCAAATATTATTGAAGAAAATGAAGAAATAGACGGAATATGTATTGGAGAGGGAGAAATAGCCCTAAGTGAATTGTTGGAGAAGTTAGAGAGGGGAGAAAACTACTACTATACAAAAAATTTTTTCTTTAGAAGAAAGGAAGATGGAGTAATCATCAAAAACCCTATAGGAAAGCTAATAGAAAATCTCGATAACCTTCCCTTTCCTGATTACTCTGTTTTTTCCAAAAGAACTATAATGAACTACCCAGCTTTAATGTTTTCTCGAGGTTGTCCTTACAACTGTACATACTGCTGTAATAATAACTGGAGGAAGTTGTACAAGGGAAAGGGAAAATATGTTCGGGTAAAAAGTGTTAAAAGGGCGATAGAGGAAGTAGATAGATTTATTAAACAATATAATCCTCCTGTAATTAATATTGATGATGATACATTTATAAAAGACAAGAAATGGCTATATTCGTTTCTGGAGGAATATAAAAAAATAACAAAAACTCCCTTTAACTGTAATACAAGACCAGAAACAATTACAGAGGAGATTTGTCAAAGATTAAAAGAAGCTAACTGCAGTTCCATTAGTATAGGCATTGAATGCGGAAATGAAAAATTAAGGAAAGGAATGTTAAAAAGAACCATGTCAAATGAAACAATTAAAAAAGCTTTTGAGATAGCAAAGAAATACGGGATTAAAACTTCTTCATTTAATATGGTCGGAATTCCAGATGAAACATACAGTGATTACTTAGAAACTGTGAAATTAAACAAAGAGATTAAGCCTGACCAAATGCAGATATCAATCTTCTATCCTTATCCTGGAACTGAACTTGGTCAGTACGCTAAAGAAAAAGGCATTGTATCAGAAAATGAATTTACCCACAGTTACTTCTCCAAATCCATTCTTAATATGAAACAGTTCCCAAAATGGAAGATTAAGTACGCTTATTTGTTTTTTCATTTCAACGTGCTTAAGGATGAATCAATAATAAAAGCATTTTACTACTTAATGCGTTACAATCTTTTAAAAAATGCATATATAAAAAAGGCACTCAAGACCTTATTAAGAAGATAGTGTCAATAAAGGGAAGACTGAAACTAGCTAATTTATTTCACGGTGAAGATTTAGAACTTAAAAAGCTGAAATTGAGATAAAGAAAAGGAAGGGAACTCGTGATTTCCATAATAATTTGTACTCGGAATAAAGAACCAGGAATTTTAGAAAAAACACTTCGTTCTATTTTCTCCCAAAAATTTCTGGATTTAGAAGTAATTGTTATTGATCAAAATCAAGATAAGAAAGTTAATAGATTAATAAGCCAATTAAAGAGGAAATACAGCTTTCAAAATCTGTTATATTTTAAGTCGGAGAAAATTGGTCTCTCTAGAGGAAGGAATCTCGGACTAAAAAAAATAAAAGGAAACTGGATTTTATTTTTTGACGATGATGCAATTCTGCCTTCAAATTTTTTCAAAAAAATTAGAGAGACGCTGAAAGAAGTGAAGGAAGGAAAAATAATATTCTACGGCAATGTTTTAAATATAGAAGATGGTTCCCCTTATATTAAAAGAAGTATTAAAACTCCTCAACTTCATTTATGGAACTTCGACAGTGTTTGCAGTATCGGTTTGCTTTTCAATAGAAAAGTAATAGATGAAGTCGGTTATTTTGATGAAAACTTTGGAATAGGAAGTAAGTTCGAAGCAGGAGAGGAAGCAGATATAATAATTCGAGCTCTTAAAAAAGGTTGCAAAATAAAATATTTAAAAGATTTCGTTGTTTATCATCCAAAACCAACCCCCGACACGGAAAAAAAATATACATATGGATACGGTTTAGGCGCTTTATATAAAAAACACCTTTTCTCTTCTCCAAAATCCTTTCTGGTTTTAGGAATCAAATTTATTGGAGAGATTGTAGTGAGAACAATACTGGGAATTTCTTATTTTTTCATTAATTATCAAAAGGCTAAATTACATATAAATTACCTAAAAGGATTTTTAGAAGGTTTTATACATTATCCTCAATGATAAAATCTGAGGTTGAAAACAAAGTTTAGTTCCAAAAATAATTTACTAAATATTCCAAATATTCCTTGAAGAGCTCAAACGCGTAGAACCGTAAATATTCTCCATCCATCTTATTTCTTCTTTCAAACCTCTCTCCAGAGAAAAGGAGGGTTTGAAGTTTAGAATCTCTTTTGCCTTTTTCGTACTCGCAAAAGTATGCCTTACATCTCCTTTCTGCTCGGAAGAGAAAGCTACATTGGCTTTTTTACCCATAATTTCCTCTAGTAAATGGATAACTTCAACTAAAGCTACCTGTGAGCCTCCCCCAATATTAAAAACCTCACCAGAAGGTGCATTGACAGCGCTTATGGTCGCATTTACAGCATCAGATACATATGTAAAATCACGAGTTTGCTTTCCGTCACCGTATACTTCAATCTTATCTCCGGTAAGCATGGCTTTAATAAACCTGTGGAATGCCATATCTGGACGCTGACGAGGTCCGTAAACGGTGAAGTATCTTAAAGAGGCAGTAGGGACACCGAAGTTCTTCCAGTAAAGATAGCATAGATTCTCAGCAGCAAGTTTGGAAGAGCCATAAGGAGAAGCTGGCTTTAAAATGCTATTTTCATGCATCGGAAGCTCAGGAGTATCACCGTAAACGGAAGAAGATGAGGCGAAAACAAACTTTTTCAACTGAGAAGCACTTTTGCAGGCTTCAAGTAATTTTTGAGTGGCCAAAATATTATCTCTCACATAAACTTCAAATTGAGCTCCCCAGCTTGCCCTAACCCCAGCTTGAGCTGCTTCATGAAAAATATAGTCGATATCGCCTACTAACTTCTCTAAATCCAGGTCAAGTAAATCAGCCTCAATCAACTGGAAGTTTTCCTGCTCGCGCAATTCCTCCAGATTCCTCTCCTTTAAATCTCTGGAATAATAATCTGAAAACCGATCTATGCCAATTACTAAAGCTCCTTCCTTACACAGCCTTTCACAAAGATGTGAGCCGATAAAACCTGCACATCCTGTTACTAATATTTTTGTGTCTTTAAAGTTAACCTCTCCCATAGTAAAAATAACAAGCTGATTATATTCAAGAATCTTGCAAAAATAAACATAGAGCAGTGAATCTAAGCACCAAATGACAAATGTTAAATGGGGAAAGATTGAAGATCTGAGAAAAAAGACTGAAGTTCACAAATTCCGATTATTCCTTCAGTCTTTTAATCTTCAGCCTCTAACCCCCCTTTAAAGCTTTAGCTTCGTTTTGAATTTGTAATTTGGGGCTCAAGCAAGGTTCTGAAATTGCTTCACCTTTCTAAAAGAAAAAGCTCGCATGGTGTCGCAGTCAATGAACGAGCTTCTAAGAGCTCATGCGATCCTCACACTTACTTTTAAGGATGAGAAAAACTCTTTTTTCGGCGTCGCTTCAGTTGAGTGGTGAGCGAGAGCCACAGCTGCTCTTTCATGTCCTCTTTTCCCCTTTATCCTTTCATAGACTCCCTTACATGACTTTTTTTGAGTCTTTCTTTCTATGGTTTGTACCTTCCTTTTCTATCTCATCTGCTAAAACCAGCACCAGTTGCTTGTGGTCTCAATAGCAATTGGAGTTCCCTTAGGAAGTGTTTTTAGGTAACTTCTGATGTCTTCTTTTCTGTTCTCTACCCTTACAGATTTTCCAACCTCACCTGCCTCAGAAAGAGAGCAGAATTTGAGTATTTCTTGTGAGCGTCACATCCGATATACTGTTTCATACTGCAGTACTTCCTTTCTTTTGGTGGTTGCATGCATTTTAGCATGTGGGTATTGCAGCACTTTCATGTTATCAGTGACAGAGGAAAGTGGTCATTGCAACTCCGACGTTACGTCGGGGGAAGTAATCTCCGAGACTTGTCACGCTCTCTTTCGGTTACTTGCAGTGGTGAGAAAGAAAGAGCACGTGCAAAAGAGGCAGTTTTTAAAAAGATATTAAAAAAAGAGGGAAACCTATGGTAAACTTGGAGATAAAATGGAAGAGCTGATTAAAAAGGAGTTAACTGATAGTGCTTATGTAAAAAGCTTAATGGCTGAAGAGACGGTT
>JGI24020J35080_1000570_pt1 | contig 26804 bp, 30 predicted proteins | sample Deesub1362A_J573_FD_35080 | JGI IMG/M metagenome (IMG submission 35080) | reverse complement strand
CTCCCTATTGAGGAGCTTGGAGAGAAGCTGCGCATGCTCATGCTGGGCTACGGCATAACTGAGGTCATGAGTTTGATGCTCACCAACGAAAGGGAGAACTTTTCCCATCTTCGTCGCAAAGGCGAGGCGGTGAGGATAAAGAACCCTATAAGCGAGGAGCACACCATAGTGAGAACCTCGCTTTTGCCCAGCTTGCTGGGCGTGCTGAGGCTGAATAAGCATCGAGAACTTCCGCAGCGCATATTCGAGCTTGGAGATGTCGTTCTGCTCGATCCCAGCGCTGAGACGGGCGCCGCAAGAAAGCGCAGGCTCGGTGTGGCGATAATCCATGCGAAGGCGAACTTCACAGAGGTAAGGGCATTGCTTCAGGGCATCCTCAGAGACCTAGGCATTGAGAGCTACCGGGTTGAGGCGAAGGAAGACCCAGCATTTATCCCGGGCAGGTGCGCCTCTGTGGTGCTCGGCGGAAAGGAGGTGGCGATTCTCGGGGAGATTCACCCCGAGGTGCTCACAAACTTTGAGCTTGAATATCCTGTTGCAGCTCTTGAGCTGGACGTTGAGGCTCTCCTTTAGGGAAAACGACTGTTAAGGACGCCGAGGTTTCTCAGGTCGAAGATGAGCAGGAGATAGCTTAAGATAACCTTGGCATCACCTATGTGGAAAACGAGCTTGTGGGCAAAATAATATTGCTTCTTTCTGCCGGTGCGAAGCTCAAGGAAAGAGACGAAGTTTCCTGATACGAAGTCCACAAAGCTGGCAGGGGTTATTTTCACCTCCATGCCAGCGAGAGCGCTGAGCTTTTTTGTGTGCTCCTCAGAGAGGATACTTCCTACCTCCTTGAGAACCTCTTTGTCATCGCTGTTGGGGAAGTCCGCGTAATCCACCTTCTTGTCAGAGAGTATTTCCACAAAGCGGATGGCATCTTCGATGGGGAATAGCAGGGTGGCGCTTCCGGAAAGTTCGCCATATAGGCTCGCGTAGGAGCCTACCATAGGTATTCCCTCGCCCGCCACAAGACTCGGAAAGTTTTCTATCTCCTCTATGATGGGTCCCTCTATGCTTATCCTTGTGTCTATCCCTGTTATCTTCGTAACAGCATCCGCAAGCTTTGCCACGCTCTCATAGCATATCTTTCTGAAGCTATCTGAAACACTCTGCCTCACCACAATAGCCCTACCTTTCTCCTTGGATTTGGCTTCCTCTTCCAGGGTTTCAACAGCCTTCTTTACAGCTTCAAGAATCTCCTTGTTTTCGTATGGTTTCTGAATGAAGTCACCAGCGCCGTGCTTTAGGCTTGCGATGGCACGTTCCAAGCTGGCGTAGGCAGTCATCATTATGACGTATATGCCCCTGTCCTGCTCTTTTATCTTCTTTAGAAGCTCTATTCCGTCCATATCAGGCATCATTATGTCCGTTATCACAATCTGGTATCCATTGGCTTTAATTTTTTCAAGGGCTTCTGCAGCGGAGCTGGCGACGTCCACTCTGTAACCATGTTTTTCCAGAAGCTTATTGAGGCTTAATCTTATGAGCTCTTCGTCGTCCACAACGAGTATCTTGGGTTCCATTAATTTTGGCCTCCACCCTACAGTGCTTAATGAGTAGTTTTAGGATTATGAATATTATAGCGTTAACCACATATATTAAGGTTAAGTTAAAAAAGTTTTTAAACTCCTGATAAGGCTATTTTTCTCAAGTAAGCGGCGATTGGTATCTTGCTGATGCTTCCCGGCGCGGTTTGGTGTGTGAAGTTCCAGGAGATACGCGATGCTTCACCGTGGCATTGCAGAAGAGGAACTGTAAAGGCAGATAGAGCTGGAAATCTTCGATATATTGGAGATAAGGCTTCCCCTTCTGAAGCAGAGAAAGGTGAAGGAAAGCACAGTGCTGGTGGGCGACGAATACGTGGGCGAGGCAAAGCAGGCGATACCTGCGGGTGTGGCATGCGTGCACTGTATCTGGCATAGCTACGCAAAAGAAGACTGCCTGTCCCGAGGATTCTAACCTTTTCAACGGTAGCTTACTTTTTAACTCTGGTGCTCCTATGGCAAGCGAATGGGTACGTGTGCAGCGCGAGGATTTTTCCATAGCCGAGGAGATAGCCCGTGTTAAGGCGGTGTCCAAGCGAATTGGTGGAGTGGTGACCTTCTTGGGTACTGTGCGCGACTTTTCACGAGGCAAGGAGGTTACAAAGCTGGAGTTTGAGTACTACGAGGGGATGGCGGAGAAGAAGCTGGAGGAGATTCGCCAGCTTGCGAAGGAGAAGTTCGATGTGATAGAGATAAGCGTGGTGCACCGCTACGGTGAGCTTAACATAGGCGACAATATAGTGCTAGTTATTGCGGCAGCTGAGCACCGCAGGCAAGCCTTTGACGCCTGCCGCTATATTATAGATGAGCTTAAGAAGCACGTGCCCATCTGGAAGAAGGAGCACACAAGTGAGGGCGAGGTTTGGATTGAAGAGCACCCATGAGGTGGCGTCAAGTATAAATAACTGAAAAGGGGAAAATTAACGGAGGAGGCAGTGCAATGGCAGATATAAGGGAGTTTAAGGCTGATGTTACAATAAAGATAGACTACGACAAATGCAAGGGACACGGCGAGTGCGTTGATGTGTGCCCTGCTGAGGTTTATGAACTCGTGGATGGCAAGTCCACCGCTCCTCGCGTGGCTGACTGCATAGAGTGCTGTGCATGCGTTGAGGCGTGCCCTGAGGGAGCAATAGAGCACAGCTCGTGCTGAGGTCTCTGCGTGAGGCTTCTCGCCCTGGAGAATGCGGAGGGGGAGCACTTAGGTTGTTTTGAGCAGCTTGCAGAAGCTCGAGGCATAAGCGTTGAGTACCGTCGCCTCTGGCGGGGCGATGATTTAGAGGACGCCCTTGACTACGACCTAATTGTGATTCTCGGCGGACCCATGAGTGTCAACGATGAGAAGAGCTACCCCTACCTGGCTGAAGAGAAGGCAATGATAAGGCGCGCTTTAGCTGAGAATAAGCCCCTTCTGGGCATTTGTCTGGGAGCGCAGCTTATTGCTAACGCGCTTGGGGTGAGGGTTTATCCTGGCGAGGAGAAGGAGCTTGGCTGGTATCAACTGCAGCTAACTCAGGAAGGCAAGCAAGACGAGGTGTTCTCTGCCTTTCCTTCGCGCCTTGAGGTCTTTCAGTGGCATGGCGAGACCTTCGACCTTCCCACCGGAGCCACGCTGCTGGCTAGGTCAGAGCTTTACCCGCACCAGGCCTTTCGCGTTGGCAGAAGCTACGCTTTGCAGTTTCACTTTGAGGTTACATCGCAGATGGTGCGGGAATGGTCAAGAGAGGTGCCGGATAAGCGAGACGAAATACTCCTTAACCTAGAAGAAAGAGTGGCAAAGCTAAACCACTGGGCAGAGGTGTTCTTTGACCGCTGGTTACATGTCGCGGGTTTTTAACCATCTTTATTTAACTCATCTCTTGATTTTCGCAACTTTTATATTATAATTAAAATTAAAATATTTAATTCATGATTCCCATAATCTCTGTGATAGGCAGAAAGAAGGCTGGCAAAACCACAATACTTGAGCGCCTGATCGCTGCGCTGAAGGCAAAGGGGTATCGCGTCGCCACTGTAAAGCACCACATTCACTACGGCTTCAGCATTGATTCTCCTGGAAAGGACACGTGGAGGCACGCTGCGGCAGGCGCAGACGTGGTGGCGATTTCTTCACCTGACCGCCTCGTGCTCATGCGCAACACCCCCAAGGAACTCTTTCTCAGGGAGATCGTGGAGAGGTACATGAGCGACGTTGACGTGGTGCTCACCGAGGGCTACGCTAGAGCAGAGACGCCAAAGATACTCGTGGCAACCTGTGAAGACGACTTGAGGCTGTTTACCAGCGCCGCAGGCGGAGAGATAGTAGCGGTGGTGAGCGATTCAGAGGTTAAGGCGAGCTGTGAGGTTTTCGGATTCGACGATGTGGAGAAACTGGCAAGCTTCATAGAGGAGAGGTTTTTGAGCCATGACCCGCGAGACGGTGCTTACGAAGCGCCAGATTGAGGTGCTAAAGCTCAAGGCACAGGGGCTCAGCACCTCTGAGATTGCAAGGCGCTTGGGCACCACCGTAGCAAATGTCTCCGCAACTGAGAGGAAGGCGAGGGAGAACATCCAGCGCGCCAAGAATACGCTGCAACTGGTGAGGATGCTTGAAGCACCTCTGAGTGTTGTCATCGCCCCAGAAAGCGACCTCAACGATGCTGTTCGCGAGATATACCGCCGAGCTGACGAAGCCGGAATCTGGATTTCCCACAGCTTTCCTTCCCTGGCGGCGCTCATCCAGCAGGCGGCTGGGGAGAAGATTCGCGGAAGGCGCGTGCTCTCTGAGATAGAGGTGGCGATTACCCGCGAAGGTGAAGTAATGGTGATGTAGGTGCTAGCTCAAGCTGTACATCATCCCAAGAAGCGCAGGCATAGCCGCAGAGGGAGAGTCCGAGCTTTTAACCCTGCCGTTGCTTAGCACACAAACCCTGTCTGCAAGGATGGCAGCATCTTCATAGTCGTGGGTTACAATTATCGCTGGCACCTGGAAAGTTTCCAGAATGTTTCTAACCTCCTCTCTAACCTCCTGCTTTGTGCGCTGGTCAAGTGCTGAGAAGGGTTCATCCATAAGCAGGAGCTTAGGTTTCACCACCAGCGCTCTGGCAAGAGCAACGCGTTGTTTTTGCCCACCTGAAAGCTCACTAGGCATGTGAGAGCGTAACTCTGCTAAGCCCAGAGTGTGCATCATGGCCTCTACCTCTTCGTTCACCTTCGCCTTGCTATAACCCCTCACCTTTAAACCAAAGGCGATGTTCTCGTACACATTTAGGTGAGGGAAAAGCGCCAGCTCCTGAAAAACAAAGCCAACACTGCGCCTCTGGGGTGGGAGGTTTATTCCGAGTTCTGAGTGAAAAGCTAATGTGTTGCCTATGCGTATGTAGCCCTCGTCAGGAGTAACAAGCCCGGCGATGGCTTTTAACGCTGTTGTCTTTCCTGAGCCGTTCTCACCAAGAAGAGCGAGAACCTCCCTGCCAAGCTTAAGCTGCACATTCAGTTCAAAGCGGGGAAATCTCTTGGTTATGCTGAGGTCAAGCATCCGCATACCTCCTTTTTGGAATTGCCTCAAACGCAAAGAGGATAAGGAAGGAGATAAGGATGAGCAGGGCAGCGATCACCAGAGCCTTTTCCACGCTCACCTGCAGCGCTGAATACACAGCTAGCGGCATGGTCTGCGTCCTGCCAACGAAGTTGCCTGCGAACATTATGGTTGCGCCAAACTCGCCCATGGCACGTGCCCAGCTCATAATAACGCCAGCCAGAATAGCGCTCCGCGCTAAGGGCAGAGAGACCTTAAGAAAGGTGGTGAACTCACTCGCGCCCAAGGTGTATGACGCTCCTTCTAAAGTTCTGCTAACGCTGGCGAAGCCCGCTCTTGCGGAGCGCACGTAGAGGGGTAAGGCAACGAAGGTTTGAGCAATTACAACGGCGGCGGTGGTGAAGGGCAAAGCTATGCCTATGCTGGCGAGGTACTTACCTAGGATGCCCTCTCTGCCAAAGGCAGCGAGCAGCGCGATGCCTGCGACGGCTGGCGGTAGAACCATGGGCAGGTTCAGAGCCACCTCCAGAAAGCGGCGCAGCGCAGAGTCGCTCCTCGCCAGGTGGTAAGCCACGGGCGTGCCGATAATCACAATGAGCAGCGTAGAGAGCGTCGCCGTAAGAAGGCTGAGCTTTACTGCTGCAAGCACCTCATAGCTGAGCAGCACCTCCGGCGAAGCACCACCAGCACTTATGAGCACCGAGGCTACTGGAAGAAGAATGAACCCAGCTACAGCGACACCTGTTAAGGCGCGCATGAGCGCAAAGGCGTTCATTGCCCCACCTCGAAACCATGTTTTTGCAGAATTTCTCTACCTCTTGGGGATAGGAGGAAGTTGATAAACTCCTGAGCAACCCCCTTATTCTTGGAGTGGGAGAGCACGCCCACGTAGTAGCGCGGAGATACGTTCGCCTCCGGTGGAAGTTCTATTACCCTAACCTTGCCTCTTGCAGCAAGCGCGTCTGTGGCGTAGACGAAGCCGGCGTCTGCCTCGCCCAGGGCTACCTTAGATAGCACACCTTTAACGCTGTCCTCCTGAGACACAACACGGGAGAGCACCTCTTCAGCGAAGCCAGCACCGTAGAGCGCTTCTAAATTAAAGAGCGCCTCTATTGCGTATTTACCAGCTGGCACTGCTTCGTTGGCGATGACTAACTTTACATCACCGCGAAGGTCTTCCACGTTTTTTATGTTAGCCGGGTTGCTTTCGGGCACAACTATCACAAGCCTGTTTTTTGCAAAGGCGATGCTCTCATCGACGTAGCCCTGGCGGAGTAGGGCGCACATGTGCTCTTCGTTGGCAGAGGCGAAGATATCCGCATAGGCGCCCTGCTCTATCTGGACGCGGAGCGTGTTTGAGCCCGCAAAGTTGAGCTCCACTTTAATGCCATGCTGTGCTTCAAACTCTTGGGCAAGCTCCTGAAAGGCTTCTGTCAAGCTTGCGGCGGCGAAGACGGTGATGCCATCTCCGCCAGAGGTGCAGCCCGCTGCAAGAGCGACGAGGAGGAGCACACTAAGAAAGCGCATGCTGAGCTATGCGGTAGTAGCCAACGCCTGCGCAGCTTCTGCACACTCGCGTACCGTTTTCTCCAACGCTCAGCGACTCGGGCACAAGCTCATCGCACCGGGAGCAGCGCACTATGGAAGAGTTCTCAAAGAGGCTGGTAAGCTCAATCTTTACCGGCGTCACCTCCAGATACTCCTCGCTGAGCTCTAGAAGCGCACGGGCGAGCTCCTTCTCCTCTTCCCTTGTGAGCCTTCCTTCGCGGAGCATCCACTTTTTCATGAGCGCTGAGTGCTTCCACGCGTCGCGACGCAAAGCCACGCGGTAGCCCTCCATAGTGTCCACCCTGCCTACAGTGAGGGCAAGCTTACCGTAGTTTTCGATAAAGGCATTGCCATGTCCCAATGTCGCACCCGTCGCCGCCTGCATCCCGTCGGCAAGGCATCGCGCGGTTTCGCTTATGGCGATAAGCTTCTTGCTCCCTCGCTTAGTGTTGAGCTTCTGCAGCGCCAGCGTTGCCATGCGTATTCCCAGCGCTATGCCCGGAGCAAGGTGACCATGCAGTTTCTCAGCCAGCTCCACCACTTCTTCTTCCCTCAACTCCATATCACCACCTCATGTAAAGAGATGCACCTTTATCTCCTCTCCTCGCTTAGTGTCCCGCTCCACTATGGCGTAGCCATCCACCAGAGCACTTCGCAGGTTTGAGGCTATGGCAGAGACGTTGTACTTCTCGCCGCTCTTCATCAGGGGCATCTCACTGCCCTCGAAGCCAATCGGCTTGGCATAGCCGTTCTCTAGGTATACAAACACCAGGTTGGCGATGTCTGCGGCGTCGGTGTCCTTGGTTGAGAGCAGTATATCCTCGGTTATCCTCGCATAGAGGAAGGGCTCCTCACTCTTACCCAGGAAGTACCTGCGCAGGTGAAGCTGCGCCGCAACTAGCGCACCTGTGGGCTTGCCAGGCAGAGCGAACACGGGCGTATTCTCGACTATGCCCACTGCTATAGGCTTCCCGGGGCGCGTCTTGACCTTGTACAGCACCACCTCGCCCAGCTCCTCTATAGCGCGCAACACGTAGTCGCGCCTGCCTACGCTCACACCGCCGCTGGTGACAACGCAGTCGTAGCGCTTCGCTGCGCTGGCAAGCGCTTGCTTTGTGGCTTCGTAGTCATCCTCAATTGCGCCGAGATAGCTCGTCTCGCATCCCCACTGCTTCAGCAGAGCCATTACCACGAAGGAGTTTATGTCGCGGAGCAAGCCCCTGGCAATTTCATTGCCCGTTGCAAGCACAGCTACTCGAGGCTTGCGATACACTTCCACCTCTTCGATGCCCAGGCCTTTTAGAATTCCAAACTCCTGTGCTCTTATCCTTGTTTTCGCTCTTAGGATAACCTCCCCCTTGCGGTAGTTGCTTCCCTGAGGCACCACCTTGGTCCCCTTCTCAATGGGGATACCGTACAGCAATTCGCCCTCAAGGTGGGCATCCTCTAAGCGGAGTACGCAATCTGCACCCGGAGGTAGGAACGCTCCCGTTGCGATGTACATCGCCTCGCCTTCGCGAAGCTCAGGTAGAGACTCATAATCATCGCCAGCGTATATGCTCCCTACCACACGCAGAGGGTAACGCTCAGCGTCTTCGCTACGCATCGCGTAGCCATCGTAGCTGGCTATGTCGTGGGGTGGTGAGTCCTCTGTGGCGAGCACATTCTCAGCCAGCTCCCGTCCGAGGAGCGAGAGCTCCACCCTCGCAACCTCAGCGTCGCGATTGAAGTAAAACCCCTCTCTTAGCGTGTCGATAATCTCCCGCGCTCTGCTCAGAGGCACAAGTTTTTGCATTCCAGTGCCACCCGCTAAATGTTTTCATTTAACTTAGTACATTTTTTAAACATAGCAATATAAAAAGGTTATTATAAAAAAAATTTCATAAGACGCCGCATACGTTTCTTATTTTTTAAAAAAACATCGTAATAATTTTTGAGTATTTATTCAGTGTGTATTACTATAATATACACATTACGTTTTCAAATGAGTTTCGGAATCCGAAACATAACGATTTTATATAATAATAATTCTAAAAACATTTTTATTTTTTGATAGAAAATTTTATAGATAGCAAAAAGAGGAGCGTGGTGGAATGGAGATATCCAGGAGGGAGTTTTTGAAAAAGTCGAGCCTTATAGCAGGAATGGCTGCTCTGGGCTCGCAGGTGGTTTCGCTGAGCAGTGTAGCCGCAGAGGCAAGCAAAGCTCAGGGAAAAGTTAAGCAGGTTGCAGCCACAGTAAGCGAGGACGTCATGATACCCAGCACGGACATAATGTGTGTAAACTTCTGTGGTATCAGGGTGAGAAGAGTAAACGGTGTAATCCGCGCTATCTACGGCAATCCGGCAAGCCCCTACAATGTAGGACACCTATGTCCAAAGGGTCAGAGTGGGATTTTCGATGTGTACAACCCCTACAGGATTAAAGCCCCGCTGAAGCGCACAAACCCTGATAAGAGCCCTGACGCAGACCCCAAGTGGAAGGAGATAAGCTGGGAGGAAGCCTTTGACGAAGCCGCGAAGATGATAAAGGAAGCCATGGACTACGACCCGCGTTCAATAACCTTCCTGTGGGGGCACGGCAAGTACCTGGTGCAGGACAAGTTTCTTAAGGCTTTCATAAACGAAGCAATAGGCTCCCCCAACAACGTTCACAGAACCACTGTTTGCGAGGCTGCTCGCCACGTGGCGGATGAGCTCACCTGGGGCGGGCACGGCTTCCTTCCGGACCTGGAGTACACGGAGTACTACATAAACATGGGCGCAAACTTCACAGAGGCAGAGCAGTGGGCGCGCTGGCTGGACAGGACCGCGATGAAGCGCGTGGTTGAAGATGGAATGAAGATGGTGGTGATAGAGCCAAGGCTCAGCAACGTCGCAGCCAAGGCTACGGAGTGGATACCCATAAAGCCCGGCTCGGACGTGGTTTTCCTCCTAGCGATGGCGAGGGAGCTTATTGCCCATGGCTATGTGGACGAGGAGTTCCTCAGGGAGTACACCGATGCGGTTTACTTAGTGGGCGAGGACGGGAAGTTCCTCAGGGACAAGGACGGCAACCCCTTAGTGTGGGACAGCAAAGCCAAAAAGGCTGTGCCCTACGACGAGGCGGAGGATATACTGCTTGACGGAAGGGTCACCGTCGACGGAAAGGAGTACCGCACATCCTTCAGGGTTTTCAAGGACTACCTGTTCCAGAACATAGACCTAAAAGAGGCTGAGGAGGTCACCGGCATACCGGCGGAGACCATAAGCAGAATAGCGAGGGAGTTTGGAGAGCACGCGAGGATAGGCTCCACAATAGAGCTTGAGGGCAAAAAGCTCCGCTATAGACCAGTGGCAATCCACACCTTCCGAGGGATGAGCGCCAAGGAGTACGGCTCGCAGAACTGGAGGGCTGCGCTCATTGTTCAGATGCTCGTCGGGAACTTCGACGCAGTTGGCGGGCTGAGGCTGCACCATGCCAATCCCGACTACAAGAATATGAAACCAAGCAAGTGCGAGTATCCACCGAGCAAGGTGGACCTCTCGGGGAGCGTCTTCTACCCGCATGCTACGCACAATGTTGCGCAGCAGCCCCACTTAACCTACCTGGAGCCGGAGAAGTACGGCTTGCCCTACAAGCCGAAGCTCCAGATAGTGTATGCCACAAACAGGCTCTTCTCAACCTCCGACGTAAAGAAGCAGATAGAAGGTTTGAAGAAGATCAAGCAGATAGCCATAGACATAGTGCTGGGAGAGCAGGCGCAGATGAGCGACCTGGTTATTCCCAACAAGAGCTACTTAGAGTGCTGGCACTTCTCTCCAACTAGGTGGACTCCGGGCACAAGCCACACAGCAATACGCCAGCCCGTAGTGAATGCCTACAACATACCCCACCAGGACTTCGACATCCTCATGATACTGGCGGACAAAGCAGGAATCCTTGACAAGTACATTGAAGGGATGCACAAGAAGTGGAAATTCAAGAACGGCGAGTTCAATGTGCTCAAGAGCAAGTACTATGAGCTCAAGGCAAAGAACGGAGGAAGCCTCGCGGGCAAGAAGGATGCGGAGGAGCTGAGCAGGCTCTCGGTTAAGATACTCTGGGAGAAGAAGACGGGAAAGCCCTTCGACTATGCCCTTAAGTACGGACTGGTCGCAAAGACCGTCGACGTAGAGCACAGGTATCTGCACGACGCCGAGAAGTTCCGTGGTAAGGGCAAGCCCAAGATGCACTTCTATGCTGAGCAGCTGGTGCACACCCGGGAAAAAGTGCTGGAGATAATGAACAGCGAACCCAAGGTAAAGAGGGTGTTTGAGGAGTGGTACGAGGCGAGCGGCGACGAGCTCAAGAAGCTCATTGAGATAAAGCTCTCTCCAATACCGCTGAAGGAGCATGCGATGCCGACGCCTCACAGGAAAGCGAAGGAGTACCCGCTGTACCTGATAACCTACAAGAGGATGTACAGGAATCAGGCGAATCCAGATGCTCTAAATCCTGTGCTCAACGAGGTTGCCCACGACTCCAGCTACAACTACATGCTTATCAACCCCAGCAAGGCTAAGGAGCTTGGAATAAAGGACGGCGACGAGGTGTGGATAGAGTCACGGATAGGCAAGGTCAAAGCCAGGGCAAAGCTCAGCGAGGGCATTCGTCCTGACACAGTGGCTGTGAGCTACCACTACGGAAGGTTTGCCAAGGCGTTTCCGGAGTATGCGAAGCAGGGCACGCACATAAATCAGGTGCTGGAGCTGCACCCGGACATGGTCTCAGGGCACAACAGCTTCCTGGACACCAAGGTTAAGGTGTACAAGGCGTGAGGAGGTGGTGTAGATGGTGAGATACGGGCTGGTAATAGACCTGGCGAAGTGTATTGGCTGCAGGAGCTGCGTCGCCGCCTGCAAGAACGAGAACTTCGTTCAGCCTGGTAACTACTGGAACTTTGTGCTTGAGTACGAGCAGGGCAGGTATCCAAATGTTCGCAGAATCTTTGTGCCCATCAACTGCCAGCACTGCGAGAATCCGCCATGCGTAAAGGCGTGCCCCGTCAAGGCGATAAGCAAGAATGAGTACGGCGTTGTGCTCATTGACTACGACAAGTGCAAGGGCTACCGCTACTGCATCGCCGCCTGTCCCTACGGGGTAATCCACTTCATCGACAAGGAAAAGACCCTCTATCCAAACGGGGAGAAGACCCCCTACGAAGCGATTCCCGCTGAAGCAAGGCACCCCCTGCACAGGAAGAAGCCAGGAATAAGCGAGAAGTGCACCCTGTGCTGGCACCGCATTGAAAAAGCACTGAAAGAAGGTAAAAAGCCGGGAAGCGACTACGACACCTCCCCAGCCTGCGTACCTGTCTGCCCCGCCGGCGCGAGATACTTCGGCGACCTCGATGACCCGAACAGCGAGGTTTCAAAGCTCATAGCGAGCAGGCGTGCCATTCAGCTCAAGAAGGAGTACGGCACGAGGCCGCAGGTCTACTACCTGGTGTGAGGTGATGAAGATGAGGTTTAAATTTGCGGTCCTCCTGGCAATTGCGGCACTGTTCCTGTTTGCAGCGTGCACCCAGAAGCCGGAGGTCAAAGAGGTAGTCAAGGAGAAGGTAGTGGAGAAGGAGGTGCCCATGAATCTCTGGGATACGGCAGAGAAGATAAGAAGCGGTGAGATAGACGTGGGCGACGAATACGGCATGGAGCTTGGAAAGAGGTGGCACAACATCCATGCCGAGGTTCTCGGACTGAAGTGCAGCTACTGTCACATCAGCAGCTACGCTGACGACTTCGTATACCAGCGGAAGTACAAGCTTCCTGTGCGGGGCGCTCCCGGCGTGGTGGACAGGGCTATCTGCCTGGGCTGCCACAAGCAGAATGGGCCTGCCAAGGAACTGTATATGAATGCCGGAGTAGAGGGTGTGATGAACAGATAAGCACCCCCCCTTTTATTTTTTAAGCAGGTGAAGATATGTTCGAAGAGATAGCGCTCAAGAGGAGCACCATCTATGCCTTTCTGAGCAGATTCTACAACGGCGTGCCGACAGAGGAGTTTGTGGGCAGGATGCTGAGCGACGACTTTCAGAAAGAGCTCGGAGCGCTCGCAGAGCTTGCTGATGGAGAGCTCAGGGACGGCGCAGAGCTTCTGGAGCAGTTTCTGAAGTGGAACAGGGGCAGAGATATTGAGAAGCTCACCGAGGAGCTGGCGGTTGAGTTCACAAGGCTCTTCAGGGGGATTAAGAAGGGGTACTCCCCGCCACCGCCCTACGAGTCGGTCTATCTGGGCGAGGGCAGGGTTATGGGTGTGGCTACCCAGAAGGTTGCCAGCCTCTACCTCAACGCCGGTTTTGCGCTGAACGAGGAGTATGGAGGACCACCTGACTACATAGGCACAGAGCTGAAGTTTTTATCCCTGGCGAGCTACCGCGAGGCAGAGAGTTGGAAGAAGGGGGACAGGAAGGAGGCGCTCCGCCTGCTCGGGGTTCAGAGGAGCTTCCTTGAGGAGCACGCTTTAGCTTGGATTCCAAAGTTCTGCGATGTGATGCTTCAGGAAGCTGAGAGCGATTTTTACAGGGGCGTGGCAAAGCTAACCAGAGGTTATCTAAATCTGGATGCGGTGCAGCTGAAGGAGATTCTCAAACTTGTGGAGGAAGAAGGGTGAACATGGAGGAAGCGCTTGAGCGCGCAATAGCGATTCACGGTCATCTCGCCCCTGGAATAGCCCTTGGCGTGCGGATGGCGAGCATAGCTATGGTGCTGCTGGGCAACCCAGGGCGAGGCAGGGGCTTAACCGGCATTGTGGAAACGAAGGTATGCCTTCCCGATGCACTGATGGCTGTTGCAGGCACCACCCCAGGTAATGGCAACCTCATAATCCACGACATTGGCAAGCTTGCCCTGGCGATAACCAGGTACCCCTCCGGCGAGGGGTACCGCGTGGCGCTCAGAAGCAGCGCAGCAGAGCTGAGCGAAGCCCTGGAGAAGTTCATGTACCGCAGGGCAAAGCTGAGCCATGAGGAGCGCGACATGCTTGCGAAGCTCTTTCTTGAGATGGACGAGGACTACTTCAAGGCTGAGAGGATAAAGCTCACCTTGGATTTAACGCCGAGGCGCACCCCCATAGCGAGGTGTAGCTCGTGCGGCGAGCTTCAGCCTCAGGGTTTTATGCTGAACGGAATATGCAGGCCCTGCTCTGGTGAGGGCTACTACAGGAAAATAGAGGAGGTGAGGCTTGATGCTGGGACAGAATGAGCTCCTTGTAATTCTGGCTGTGGTTGTGCTTTTGTTTGGCGGGAGCAAGCTTCCCGAGCTGGCGCGTTCGCTGGGCAGAGCCAAAGTTGAGTTCAAGCGGGGTATGCAGGAAGAGGAAGAGAAGAGCGAGCAACGATGAGCATCCTCATTATAGACGACGATGCAGACATTCTTCAGAGGCTTAAAAAGGTGCTGGAGCACAGGGGCTTTGACGTTGTCACCGCGCAGAGCGGTGGCGAGGGTTTGACAAGACTTCTTCAGGTTAAGCCAGAGCTTGTGCTCCTTGACCTTGTTCTGCCGGATATGCCCGGCTTGGAGGTGTTAGAAGAGATAAAGCGCCTCTCGCCGGAGAGCAGTGTGGTGATAATCAGCGCCTTTGCAGGGGTTAGCGATGCCGTCGAAGCTATGAAGCGCGGGGCGAGCGACATTCTGGTTAAACCCTTCCACATCGAAGAGCTGGTGAACACGGTGAGGAAAACGATTGAAGAGGCCAAGCTGGAGCACAAATTCGAAGCCAGGGTGGACGAGGAGGTGATTAAGGCGCTTTCTAATCCTGTGCGGAGGCAGGTGGTGCTCCACCTCTACAACTCGGGCACAAGCAGGTTCTCGAGTATTGCGAGGAGCCTGCAGATAGAGGATGCTTCAAAGCTGAGCTACCACCTCCGCGTGCTTGCAGAGGCGGGAATAATTACCAAAAGCGAGGCGGGGGACTACTCTCTTACGCCGGAGGGAAGGGCAATAGTAAAAAAGCTGGTGCTCAGGGTTTAGAGGTGAGGCGGTGATAGGCTCAGGAGAGGCGGCGGTTATTGCTGTGCTTGCACTCCTCCTCTTTGGTCCTGAGAAGCTTCCCGAGCTGGCACGTTCAGTGGGCAAAGCGTATGCAGAGTTTAAGAGCGCAATGGAAGAGGCTGAAAGAGAGATGAGCATCGCAAGGCTGGAGAAGATAAACAGAGATGTTGAAGAGGAGCTTGCCTCTGCTACCGATGGAAATAATCAAAAAAATTAAAAATTTTTTAGTGGTCAAGTTTTGTTTAGCTTTTTGATATGCGTTCCATCATACCCCTCATACTCCTCCTCTCGGTGCTTCTCTCAGCCTGCACCACTAGGGATAATGCGGTCGTGGTCAATTTCAGCGACAGGGTTCAGATTAAAAATCAGAACGAAGAAAGTGCTGTAGTTATAGGCGTTTCCAACATCCTCTCGCCAGCGGAAACTGTAACCTACTATGAGGACCTGTTCAGCTACCTCTCGGAGAAGCTCGGAAAAAAGGTAAAGCTTGTGCAGCGCAGCAATTATGCGGAGATGAATGAGCTTCTCCGCCTTGGAAGGGTTGACGCCGCCTTTGTGTGCTCCCGCGCATATATTGCTGGAGCCAGACAGTTCGGTATGGAGTTGCTCGCTGTGCCGGTGGTTTATGATGAAGGTCCTGTTTACTACTCCTACATAATAGTAAATAGAGAGAGCGGCATACGCAGCTTTGAAGAGCTTCGCGGAAGGAGCTTTGCCTTCACAGACCCTCTTTCAAACTCGGGCGAGCTGTATCCCCGCTACCTGCTTGCGAAGATGAACGAGACGCCAGACACCTTCTTCTCCCACTACTTCTACACCTACAGCCACGACAAGAGCATAGAGGCTGTTGCCTCTGGAATAGTTGACGGCGCCGCCGTGGACAGCTTAATATGGGACTACAAGAACATTACCGAGCCCAGGATAACCTCACGTACTAGGATAATTAAGGTTTCACCTCCCTTCGGCATACCCCCCGTGGTGGCAAGTCCCTACAGCGATAAAGAGCTGATAGAAGAGATAAGAAGCATTCTGCTGGGCATGCACACTGACGAGGAGGGGAGGAGAATACTCGAGAAGCTCCGCATAAAGCGCTTTGCACCGCCCGACAACGTTTCCTACGCCTCAATAGAGGAAATGCTGAAAGTGGTTGAAGGGAATGCTGGCTAGGGTAAAACTCGGCGTCAGAGCAAAATTTATTCTGGCAATAATTCTGGCACTTCTCATACTTAGCTCGCTTTCAGCGCTGATAATGCAGGCTGTGCTGAAGGAGGTGCTGCTCGAGAGCCTGACCAGGGACGGCTTAGTGCTGGGTGAGAACCTTGCCACAGCGATTACTGAGCCTCTGCTCACTGGGGATGTTGTCTCACTGCACAGGATGCTAAGGGAGTTCAAGGAGAGCCGAGAAGATGTGGCTTATCTATATGTTCTCAACAGGGATGGCGAAGTTGTGGCAAGCACCTTCACTGATGGGTTTCCCAGGGGCTTGCTGAGCCTGAGGGACGGGGTGATAACTATAAAAACTGAAAAGGGGGAGCACATCAGAGACCTCACAATACCGGTGCTGAAGGGCAGAGCCGGAGAGCTGCACTTAGGCTTGACAGAAGAGCTTATAAGGGCAAGGGTGGCTGAGGCTACACGCAGGCTTTTGCTTTGGGTTCTCCTCCTTATTCCCGTGGCTGTAGCCGTGGGCTACTCCCTCGGAAGCTTCATCACCTCACCTATAAAGGAGCTTGAAGCCGGGGTAAGGGCTCTTGAAAGGGGAGAGCTTGACTACAGGATAAAATTGAAAAGCAAAGACGAGTTTGCCCTGCTTGCAGAAGCCTTCAACAGCATGGCCGCCGAGCTTCAGGCGAGCATGGTAGAGCTGGAGAGGTATTCCTGCTCTCTGGAGAAGCTGGTGGAAGAAAGAACAAAAGAGCTTCTTCTCCTCCAGCGAATCAACAACCTTCTCAACAGCGGAGCGAGCATGCAGGAAATCCTCAACGAAATTACTCGGGGAATAGTGGAGGTGTTTGGCTACAACTCCTGTGCCGTGCACCTGCTTGAGGACAATAAGCTTGTTTGCAGAAGCTACTACATGGACTCCACGCTTGTAAAAAAGCTTGAGGAGCTCACTGGTTGCAAAGCCTACGGTTATGAGATGGAGCTTACGCCTGAGAGCCCAATAAGCAGGATAGTCTTCAAAAAGGAGCCCTTTTTAACCGGTGACATCGAGGCACTCATAAAGCTCCACACCCAGGACAAGAAGATAAAGGCTCTCGCAAAGGTTATCTCCAGACTTGTGCCTGCACGCTATGGCCTAGGGGTTCCCCTTCTATCAAAAAACAGGGTGGTGGGAGTGATTGGAATAGGAAGCAAGACCACGCTGACAAAAGGTGATGTGGAGAGGCTTACAAGCTTCGCTTCTCAGGCGGGCATTGCGGTTGAGAAGGCAATGCTTGAGGAGAAGCTCCTCGAATACTCCCGCGAGCTCGAGCGGAAGGTGGAGGAGCGCACCAGACAGCTTCTTCATGCGGAGCGCCTCGCCACGATAGGCACCCTTGCCTCAGGGGTTGCCCACGAGATAAACAACCCCGCCACCAGCATTTTGCTGGATGCAGAGCGAATTTTAGAGGAGAACCTGAGCAACGGCGAGGTCAGGGAGATAGCAGAGGGCATAGTAAAGCAGGTGGAGAGGATTCAGAGAATTACAAGAAGCCTGCTTCTATTTTCAAGGCAGAGCGAGTTTGAGCCTAGAGAAGTTGATTTGAATGACATAATTGAGGAGTCCCTGGAGGTGCTCAGGCCGAAGCTCAAAAAAGTTAAAGTAGAGAAGAGGCTGAAGAGGCTGCCCCTGATAGTTGGCGACCCGGCTCAGCTTCAGCAGGTGTTTGTCAATCTCATGCTAAATGCTGTCCAAGCTATGCCCAGTGGGGGAACGCTTACCATAGAAACAGAAGCGAGAGAAAGGGAGGTAATCGCCAGGGTTAACGACACCGGCGTGGGCATACCTGATGAGCACCTCGACAAAATTTTTAACCCATTCTTTACCACAAAGAGACCAAGTGAGGGCACCGGTTTGGGGCTGAGCATATGCCTTGGCATAGTTGAGCGCCACAATGGTAAAATAGAGGTAAGGAGTAAAGTAGGAAAAGGGACAACATTTACTGTGCGCCTGCCTCTGAGGTGAGAGTGTGGCACGCGTACTTGTGGTTGATGACGACGAAGCTGTATGCAGGAGTTTAAAGCAGACTCTAACTTCCAATGGTTTTGCAGTAGACGCTATTAACTCACCGCAGGAGGCGCTGGAGCTTCTGCGCAGCAACATATATGATATTGCAATTTACGACCTTGTAATGCCTGATATGGATGGTATTGAGCTTCTGAGAGAGACGAAAAAGATAAACTCTGCTTTGCCTGTGGTTATGATAACAGCCTTCGCAACAATTGATAGTGCCGTCGAGGCTATGAAGCGCGGGGCAAGCGACTACATCGAGAAGCCCTTCAGAACCAGAGAGATTCTGGCTGTGGTGAGGCGTGCTTTAGAAGAGGCCAAGTTCAGAAAGAGCATTTCAGAGCTCTCCACCAGCAAAGAGGTTGAGGAGGTTATAAGCTCCCTCAACTCCCCGCTGAGGAGATTGATACTCAGCTACCTTGAGGAGAGGGGGGAGAAGCTCAGCTTCACCCAGCTCCAGCGAGGCGTAGGCGAGCGCGATGCCACAAAGTTCAACTTCCACCTGAGAAAGCTGAAGGAAGCAGGTCTGGTGGAGCAGGACGAAGATAAGCGATACACACTTACACAGAAGGGCAGGAAGGCTTTGGAGGTAATAAGCAGCCTTGCTGAGGTGTAGCTAGCAGGCAGATTTTTATCTCTCCATGCTTTTGAATGGACCCTGATTATGATGTTCAGCCTGAAGGGATACCTTATTGTACAGACCCCGCTGGATGTCATCCACATCGCCATTCCCCTCCTGTTCTACTTCGTAATTAAATAGGAGCTGACTATTCGAAGACAGTGCCCTGTCTTTCACCACAGCCAGCAATAAGAGTGTTAAGAAAGGTATTCTACAATCAATTTTTAAAATATTCCATAAGTATCAAAAAAATTTTATAATCTCTCCGTCTCCAGTCTCAACAACAGTCTTTCCACTATTGCCACACCTTCGCTGGTTAGCTGATACTGTCCTGCCCTGTTTTTACTCACTATTCCCGCCTTGCTGAGAACGCGAAGATGAAAGCTCAGTTTTGATGGGTCGTCCATCTCTATGCTCCTGGCAACCTCAGAAAACCTCCTCGCGCCTGCGTGAAGGAGGTAGAGAGCTATCTTCTTGCGTATCGGGTTTGAAAGCGCCTTGATTACAGCATCATTAAGCCTCGCCTCAACTTTGCGCTCTAACCTCGCCTCTTCTAAGGTTTTCTTGACGATACTCACCAGCTCGCCTACATTGAAGGGCTTTACAAGAAAGTCACTCGCTCCGAGCTTCATCGCCTCCACCACGTCAGCTATAGAGGGAAAGGCGCTGATTATTATCACCTTGGTCTCCGGTGAAATCCTCTTTATCTCATCCAGTGCTTCTAGGCCACGGATATCTGGAAGCACCAGGTCGAGGAGCACCAGGTCAGGTTGATTTTCCGTCAGCTTGGCAATCCCATCGGCGGCGCTCTCCGCGGTCAACACCTCAAAGCCATACCTGCGCAGTGCCTTTTCCAGCACGCTTGTAGTGTGCCTATCGTCATCCACAATAAGTATGGTGCTCATATCCCCTTTCCAGTCTTTTCCTTTATTTCATCCAGAATCTGGGCGATTGATTTATTCTCTGCGGATATGCCCAGATTTTCCGCGATTTCCGTAAACTCCCTCTTATACACGCTCAGCTCTCCTGTCAGATCCCTCTCCAGCTCTTCCGCTGCTTTTCGATACTCTGCCACTGCCTTGCCCATACTCCTTGCCAGGTCTGGAAGCTTCTCAGGCCCAAAGAAGAGGAGGGCAAGAAGCGCTATGACAGCCACTTCTCCAGAGCCAATCATTTCTCGCTACCCTCATCCTCCATGCCACGCTTAAACTCCACCTTGGCTCTACCAAGGCTGCGGGCAAGCTCAGGCAGCTTATTTGCGCCGAAGAGAAGCACAACTAAAGCAACCACCACCAGAAGTTCTGTGTTCCCTACCAGCATACTATCACCCGGTATTTACTTTTGAATCACCTATCCTTAAAACTTTATTTTAAAAGAAATTTTATATAAAGGAGATTTTATATTAAAAAATAAAAAGTAAAATTTTACTAAAGTTAACAAAGCTTGATACTATAGCATCCAAGAAAGAAAAATGAGCGGAAGGAAAACATTGAGATGGGTGGCAATACTTCTGCTGGTTCTCCTCGCAGCATGCGTCTCAGGCAAAAATAGCGGGGACATGCCTGAAGTTGAGTTAGAGAAGTCTCATTACTACTATGATGTGCTAGTGCATGGGGGTTACCTGTACGCCACCTCCCCCTGGGGCTTGGAGGTGTTCTCTATTGACGGGGGAAAAATTTCCCTCACAGGTGGTTATGAAACCAAGGGTGAGGCTCAGACGCTTGCTCTCTCCAAGGAAAGACTCTACCTCAGCGATGCCACAGGCAGGCTATATGTGTTCGATGTAAGCACGCCCGCACGACCGCGTTTGATAGCTGAGCTAGGGCTGGACAAAATCGCCCAGAGGATTGTAATTTCTGGAGATAGGGCATATCTAGCGTGTGTCTCTTCTGGGCTGGTAATTCTGGACCTTCAGAACCTTGAAGAGGTTGGATTCTACAAGCCCAAAAACTACAGCTATCCTAAGGGAATATGCCTCCAAGATGGAAAGCTGTACATCGCAGACTTCACCATGAGGCTTTACGTCGCAGACGTGGTGGACGACTCCCTAATTTTTCTGGCCTCCCACCCAACCAGCAGCGTGGCCCACGACGTTCTCGCTTGGGAGAGCTTTGTCTACGTTGCAAGCTCCGACGGGGGCGTGGACGTATTTAAGGTCTCTGGAAAAGAGCTGGAATTGGTACAGAACCATCCTCTCCCCGGCTTTGCTCTTCGCCTGGCCAGGTATGGAAATTACCTCCTGGTTACCCTCGCCGATGAAGGTGTGGCTTTGCTCGAGATACAGAAAGACGGCAGGCTTGAGCTTGTTGCACAATACGACACCCCTGGCAACGCGTACGGCATAGCTCTTGCCAATGGCTACGCATATGTGGCGGACTATGACGGAGGCATAGTGGTGTTTGACCTCTCGCAGCTTCCGGAGCTTGTGCCAGTGGATTTCGCTAGGCCAGAGGTGAGCCCATGAAAGCAAGCGTTAGCACCAAGATGATGCTCGCCATAGGCTTAATCGTATTTCTCTCCGTAGAGGGCATCTTCTACTACATGAGCGAAAGCCACGAGAGGAGCATGATGGAGCAGCTCCGCCAGCAGGCGAAGAGCATCGCTGATCAAATACTCCTGATAAGGCTTTGGGCGGCGGAGCATAGAGAGCGCGTTGCGCCTGTGCCCGCGGAGCTCACCTACGAGCTCTCAGAACTTTCAAATGAACTGTACGACTACAAGATTCAGCTTGTAACCCTAAGACCCAGAGACCCCGAAAACTATCCCTCTGATAATTTTGAGAGAAGGGTGATTCAGGAGTTTATACAGGGAAAGAGCAAGGAAGAGTATGCGATAAATGGCGAGTTTTACGAGTATGCTGTACCTCTCTATGTAGAAGAACCCTGCCTTAAATGCCACATTGACCAGGGCTATCGCGTGGGCGACCTGCGCGGCGCACTGGTGGTAGAGATACCAGTTAGCGAGGTGGTGGCATCTCTCGCAAAAACCAGGAAGGAACTTATTGTCTATGGATTTGTGATTTCTCTCGGCATTATGCTGGCGATTCTGGGTATTATGAGGATAGTGGTCATAAAGCCTTTGAACAAGGTTAAGGAAGCCGCGATGAAGCTAGCGAAGCGCGACTATTCTGCTCGCGTTGAGGTGAGCAACGACGATGAATTGGGCGAATTAGCGAGGGTTTTCAACAGCATGGTGGAGGAGCTCAAGAACAAAGAGGCGCAGGTGATTCAAAGCGAGAAGATGGCGACCGTTGGTAAGCTCGCCGCTGGAATAGCGCATCAGATAAACAACCCCCTCGCCAATATAATACTCTACTCCCAGATTCACCGTGAAGAGGTGGACGATGAGGAGACAAAAAAGGTGCTGGAGATAATTGAAGAGGAAGCTTCTCTCGCCTCAAAGGTTGTACAAGGCCTTCTGGACTTCTCCAGGTATCGGGAATTCAAGCGCGAGGCTGTGCAGATTAACGAGGTTATAAGAAAAATGTTAAATATACTTAAACCTCAACTACAGTACAAGAACATTAAGCTGGAACTAAACCTCGACGAGAACTTGCCGGAGATTCAGGGCGATTCAGCAAAACTTCTCGACGCCTTCATAAACATTGCCACAAATGCGATAGATGCCATGAAGGAAGGTGGAAGGCTGAGTATACGCACAGGTAAAAGCGATGGAAAAGTGGTGGTGGAAATCGCCGACACCGGCATGGGCATACCTGAGGAGCATCTCAGCAAGATATTTGACCCCTTCTTCACCACCAAGGAGGTGGGCAAGGGCACGGGCCTAGGACTTTATATTACTTATAGTATAATTAATAAGCATGGTGGCGAGATAGAGGTGGAGAGCAAGGTCGGAAAGGGTACAAAATTTACTATATATCTACCAGGTGAGGTGAATGCAGGAAATACTTATAGTTGAGGACGACCCCAAACTTAGAGAGGGGCTTAGAATACTCCTGGAAAAGAAGGGGTACTCGCCCAAGATCGCCGAGGATGGGGTAAAGGCAATAAATATGATTAAAAAGCAGAAATTTGACCTGGTAATCACTGATCTCGTGATGCCAGGCGCTGATGGCATGGAAGTGCTGAGGAATGTTAAGAAGTACTCCCCCCTCACCAAGGTGATAATAATCACCGCCTTTGGTACCGTCGATAGTGCCGTGCGCGCGATGAAGATGGGGGCGAGCGACTATATACTAAAACCCTTTAAGGTGGAAGAGATAAGAAACAAGATTCTGCGCCTGCTGGAAGAGACCCGCATAGAGGAGGAAAGCAGGGAGAAGATGGAGACGCAGGAAACCGGCAAGGACGTGCTCAAGTCTCTCTCAAACCCCATAAGGCGCAGGATAATGGAGTACCTCCATGCCAAGGGTAAGGCGAGGTTCACGGATATAATGAACTACCTTGGTATAGATGAGCCAGCTAAACTCGGCTTTCACCTGCGGGTGCTGAAGCAGGCCGGGCTAATAGCGCAGGATGAAAACCGCCACTACTATATCTCCGAGGCTGGAAAGCGCGCTTTCATGACACTGCTTTCCCTGGAAGGGTAGCATTTAAATAAAATCGTTGAATTCGGATAGAAGGTTAAATTGATATATTTGAACGGAGGGGGCGACTAAAAATTTAGTTTAACTATATGCAGTGATATAAACTAATTTTTAAAAAAAAGATTTTATCATTTTAAAATTTAGTGAATATCAATGCGAAGCGGAGGTGAAAATATGGAAATAAGCATGAGCAGGCGCGAGTTTATAAAAGCCTCAGCAGCAACTGCGGCGATGCTTGCCGCTGGGATGAGTGCCCCAGCGATGGCAGCGCAGGGTGATGGCGAGATAAAGTTTGGCCGCGCTCAGTGTAGATTCTGCGGTACAGGGTGCACAGTACTCGTGGGCGTGCGCAACGGTAAAGTGGTTGCCGTCAAGGGTGATGCCAACTCGCCCATAAACTTCGGCAGGCTGTGCATGAAGGGCTACTCCCTGCCTCACATAATGTACGGAGGCGGCGGCAAAGAGCGCCTGACCAAGCCAATGATCAGACAGCCCGACGGTAGCTTCAAGGAGGTAAGCTGGGACGAAGCTCTGGAGCTGATCGCAGATACCTTTGCGAAGTACATCAAGGAGTACGGCCCAGACAGCGTTGCCTGGTACGGCTCAGGGCAGAACACCACTCAAGAAGCGTACGCTGCCAACAAGCTGTTTAAGGGCATAATTGGCACGGCTAACGTTGAAGGTAACCCCAGGCTGTGTATGGCTTCTGCGGTAGGAGGGTACCTCAACACCTTTGGCGCAGATGAGCCCGCTGGGAGCTATGACGACATAGACTATGCGGACACCTTCTTCATAATAGGCTCAAACATGGCGGAGCAGCATCCAATGCTCTTCCGCAGGGTTATAGACAGGAAGAGCGCCTACCCGGACAGGGTGCGCGTCATTGTAGCAGACCCACGCACAACACCTACTGCGAGGTACGCTGACCTTCACCTCAAATTCAAGCCGGGTACAGACATGTACCTGCTCAACGCAATGGCTTATGTTATAATAGAGGAGGACTTAGTTGACTATGAGCACCTGAAGTACTGCACCTTTGCCAAGGGGCTGGGCAAGGGCGAGGCTCTCGATTTTGATGCCTTCAGGGAGTTTCTGAAGGATTACGCGCCGGAGAAAGTGGAGGAGATAACCGGTGTTCCCGCGGAGGACATACGCTTAGCTGCGAAGTGGTTCGGGCGCAGAGGTTACTCAACCCTCAGTCTGTGGACCATGGGCTTGAACCAGCGCACTCAGGGCGTGGAGCTCAACTGCCAGGTGCACAACCTGCATCTGCTTACAGGTAAGATAGGCAAGCCCGGATGCGATTCTCTGAGCTTAACAGGGCAGCCCAACGCCTGCGGTGGCACTCGAGAGCAGGGCGGCTTAACTCACATCCTGCCGGGTCACCGTAAGGTTGCGAACGAGCAGCACCGCAAGGAGGTTGCTGAGGTCTGGGGCGTGCCCGTTGAGCAGATGCCCACGAAGCCCACTGGGCCAGCGGTCAACATGTTCATGCGCCTGGAGAAGGGGGAGATCAAGGCGATATGGATAAACACCACAAACCCGGCGCAGAGTTTGCCCAACGCAGACCGTTACCGTGAGGCAATGCGCAAGGCGTTTACTGTGGTGAGCGACATCTATCCCACGCGAACCACAGAAGTGGCGACGGTGATTCTGCCCAGCGCCATGTGGGTAGAGAAAGAAGGCATAATGGGTCAAACCGATAGAAGAAGCCAGTTCACGCCCAAGCTGGTTGACCCGCCAGGCGAGGCAAAGCCCGACTTCTGGCAGATTAACGAGGTCGCCAGACGCATCGCTGAAAAGCTTGGCAGAAAGACGAAGTTTAAAGTGAGAGACAGGAAGGAGCCAGTTAATGTCATCAAAGAAATAGAGGTCTATGGTCTGGGCTTCTACGATGACCCCAGGGTCCAGGAAGGAGAGATGACACCAGAGGAAGCTGCCTGGAACGAGTACAGAGTGCTCACAAAGGGTCGGGATGTTGACCTCTATGGCGCAACCTACGAGAAGCTCAAAGCCCACGCTGGCGGCGTACAGTGGCCATGCCCGAGCACAGAGTTTGACAACCGCGGCAGCAACAAGCGCTACATCTCCCGCGAGTATGCTATAAAGGTCTTCGGAACAGACAAGAAGAGGTATGCCACCGGCTACGTTACGCTCTACGACCAGCACCTGGAGGAGGAAGGCTACCCAGGACCAATAAACTACTACGGCAAGAAGGGCAAGGCGGTGATTCGCGCTCTAATGCCAACTGTCGACTACGAGATGCCCGACAGCAGCTATCCCTTCGTGCTCAACACCGGCAGAGTTATCGAGCACTGGCACACTGGCACGATGACCATGCGTGTGCGCCTGCTGCGTGAGCTTAATCCAGCGGCCTACGTGGAGATTCACCCAAGCGATGCTGAGAAGCTGGGCGTAAAGAGCGGTGAGAATGTGATGCTTATCTCACCGCGCGGCAGCATTATACTCCCCGCCTGGGTAACAGAGCGCGCTCAGCCTGGCATGGTGTTCGTGCCCTGGTTCGACGAGACTAAGCTTATCAACGACCTCACCGTGGACGTGCCCGAGAGCTGGTCAAAAGCGGCTGAGCCTGACTACAAGGTGTGCAAGATTAAGGTGGTCAAGGCCACCTAAAACCTTTTTTATTTTTAAAGCAGGTTTTGCTAAATTTTATTTTATAATTAGATTTATAAATTATTGGAGGGTTATACTTAAAATAAAAGTTTTTGGTGTTATATATGCGGCTTGCAGTAGTGCTTTTCCTGATAATGCTCATACTCGCAGGGTGTGTTGAGAAGGAAGAGGCAGTTGTAGCTACAGAGAAGAAACCTGCACCGCCGCTGGTTGAGGAAGCTCCCGAAGCCCCTGAAACCCAACTTCAGAAAGAAAAAGTTGAAAAAAAAGCTGGACTGACAATAGCCGATATTCTAAATAACCCAGCGGCATACGAAGGCAAGGAGGTAACACTGCGCGGCAGAGCTACGCCTGGCTTAGCCTTTGAATTTGTGGATGAGCAGCCCTATTTGCTGAGCGATGGTACGGGGGAGATATGGGTGATTACCCGGGCTATGATGCCTATGCAGGGGGCTGAAGTAACGGTGAGAGGCGAGGTGGTGGTACCCTACCAGATTAAGGGCCGCCACTACGAGGTTGCGATCATTGAGATTGATAGGGAGGAAGAGTATTGAGGCTGAGCAGGAGGAGCTTTATAAGGAGCTCTGCGCTGCTGTGGCTTGGCTTTTTCGGGTTTAAGATGAGAAGAGAGGTGCCTGTCATCCGTCCTCCAGGCGCGACGAGTGATTTTCTTGCACGCTGCATACGCTGCGGTAAGTGCGGCGAAGCCTGCCCCTATGACTCCATAAAGTTTTTCGACATAAGCGCGGGCGCAAACGTGGCAACGCCCTACATAGACCCCCTTGAGACGCCGTGCTATCTCTGCCTTAAGCGCACCAGCGAGGGCAAGGACGAGCCCCTCAGCGACTACCTTCTGTGTGGCGAAGCCTGTCCCACGGGCGCACTGAAGAAGATTAAGAACGACAGGGATACGCTGCTTTCACTTCCCGATGAGCTGAAGATGGGCATTTCTGTGCTAAACCGCGATATTTGCCTAGCCTGGCAATACGATTCCTGCGGGGAGTGCTACTACAACTGCCCTCTACGCGACGACGCCATGCTGGATTACCCGCCAAACGAGGTTATCACAGGTGCAGTAGGGATTCGCCCCTATGTTAATGAGAAGCACTGCGTGGGCTGCGGAATGTG